>Ga0302122_10001601_pt1 | contig 14364 bp, 11 predicted proteins | sample CB21_SCM_MG_FD_203115 | JGI IMG/M metagenome (GOLD analysis project Ga0302122, IMG submission 203115) | Marine microbial communities from Western Arctic Ocean, Canada - CB21_SCM | ecosystem: Environmental > Aquatic > Marine > Oceanic | place: Canada: Western Arctic Ocean | collected 2017-09-28
GGCTTTGAGACGGACATAACCCTGGGAGCTGCAAAAGCTGCCGCTCAGGCTTTACTAGCCGGATCATCTGGCATGATGCATTAGGACGGACAAAGTTATGGAAACATCCCTAGCGATAACACTATCTATGCTGCTCCCAGCCAGTGCAGTTGTGACCAACTTGTTGTTTCGAAATAATCCCAACCTTCGTGATGGGTTAACTCTTTTTGCAGCTATAGCGACTTTCTTTGTCGTGCTGAACATTCTCACAACAGTAGGTAATACAACTACTGAAACCTTTGTCCTTCTTGAGGTAATACCAGGGCTTGAGTTGGCATTTAACGTGGAGCCATTGGGTTTGATGTTTGCCATACTGGCGTCAGGACTTTGGATCGTAACACATATCTACGGCATTGGTTACATGCGTGGAAATAATGAAGACGACCATGCACGTTTCTTTGCATGTTTTTCTTTTGCAATTTTCTCTGTCATGGGAATTGCATTTGCAGCGAACATGTTCACCCTATTTCTATTTTATGAAGTATTAACACTTTCTACGTATCCATTGGTGGCTCATAAAGGTACACTGGCTGCAGTCAAAGGCGCACGTACTTATCTCAGTATCCTCATAGGTACCTCGATCGGCTTACAATTAGTTGCTGTAATTTGGACTTTTTCAATAGCGGGAACACTAGACTTTACTAAAGGTGGAATTTTAGAGGGCCTAATTGCAGGCCCTGCAGTTGCAATTCTGCTTGCACTTTATGCATTTGGAATAGGAAAAGCAGCACTTATGCCATTTCATCGCTGGCTGCCAGCCGCAATGGTAGCCCCTACCCCAGTCAGCGCACTATTACACGCAGTTGCAGTTGTTAAAGCTGGCGTATTTACAATGCTAAAAGTGGGTATTTATATTTTTGGAATTGATTTTCTTGCAACGACGGAAGCCTCTGTTTGGCTAATGTGGCTTGCTGCCTTTTCAATCATTGCCGCGTCAGTAATAGCTTTAACCAAGGATAATCTTAAAGCCCGGCTTGCATATTCAACAATCAGCCAACTCTCCTACATAACGTTGGGCGTTGCCCTTGCTACGTCAATGGGGGTGCTGGGTGGAAGCCTCCATGTGGTGATGCATGCAATGGGTAAGATCACACTTTTCATGTGTGCTGGGTCGATATACGTTGCCACTCACAAAACTAATATAAGCCAGATGAGCGGCCTAGGTCGTGCAATGCCAATAACCTTTATAGCATTTCTAATTGGCTCTCTTTCCATTATTGGATTGCCGCCATTGGGCGGATCATGGAGTAAGTGGCTGCTTATCATGGGTGCCGCAGATGCCGGTCAACTAGTAATGATCGGGGTCTTACTAATAAGCTCACTTTTAAATGTTGCTTATCTTCTTCCAGTAGCTGGGAAGGGTTTCTTTTTAAAGACACCCAATCAAGCAGACCCAACAAAGTTTTCCGAAAGTCCAACTTTAGTTTGGGGCCCACCGGCATTTACAGCTTTCGGTTGTATAGTTCTATTTTTCTACGCTGGGCATATTCAGGCCTTCCTGATGCCCATCATAGCTGCACCTTAAGGAGGTCGCGGATGGACCCTAACAAAACTGAAGATAAAAGCACACTTCCCCTACTGGGACGGTTTCTTTCTTGGTTTACTAAAACTGAAAACTCAAACAAAATATGTTTAGCATTAGTTGCACTTTGTTTGGCACTATTTCTGGCAGATTTTACCTATGATAAGCATGGGCATTTTCATATTGAAGAGATCCCTGGATTTTATGGTATTTACGGATTTTTTATGTTCACTGCCCTCATATTAGTAGCAAAAGTTTTAAGAACCCTCATCAAACGCCCTGAAAATTATTATGGGGATAAAGCCATTGATGGAGAAGACTATCCCAATGACCAATTAGAGCAGGGTTCCAAGTGATGATCAGCATTTTGCCCACAGCTTTCATCTTTATCGCATCAGCATTAATCTTGGGCTTTTTACCAAGGGGCCACATCCGCAGTACAATCCTGCTTGCAACTCCGGTACTTGCCGCATGGCACATTTGGAACCTGCCGGTTGGCATTTTCTCACAGGTCGAATTTGTAGGTCAGACACTTGATATGATGCGGGTCGATAAATTATCTCGGATTTTTGGCCTAATCTTCTGTTTAGCAGCATTTCTAGGAAACCTTTACGCATGGCATGTACGCGACTTGATCCAACAGGTAGCCGCTTTACTATATGCTGGCGCCGCCATAGGGGCAGTTTTTGCAGGAGACCTGATTACCTTATTTTTCTATTGGGAGGCCACTGCTCTCGCCTCAGTCTTTTTAATTTGGGCTCGTAAAACTGAAGGTTCCTATCACACGGGTATGCGGTACTTAATTATTCAAATCACCTCAGGCGTCATTTTGCTGGCGGGGACTGCGTTATTATATAGGGACACTGGATCTATTACTTTTGAACGTATGACTCTTGGCTCATTAGGTACATGGCTCATTTTTCTGTCTTTTGGCATAAAGTGTGCATTTCCACTACTGCATAATTGGCTTCAAGATAGTTATCCAGCCGCAACAATTACTGGGACAGTAATTCTCTCTGCATTCACTACAAAGTTGGCAGTATATGCACTTGCGCGTGGCTTTGCTGGCACAGAACTATTGATATATATCGGTGCAGTAATGACTTTATTTCCAATTTTTTTTGCGGAGATTGAAAACGATTTACGTAGAGTATTGGCTTACAGCCTTAACAATCAATTAGGCTTTATGGTAGTCGGTATCGGCGTAGGTACCGAAATGGCTATCAATGGGACAGCGTCACACGCTTTTGCCCACATTCTTTACAAAGCATTACTATTTATGAGCGTTGGCGCCGTAATGCTACGAACAGGTACCTCCAAAGCGTCTGAACTTGGAGGTCTTTGCCGTACCATGCCCCGGACCGCAATGTTTTGTTTGATTGGAGCAGCATCAATTTCTGCTTTTCCGTTTTTTTCTGGCTTTGTAACCAAATCTTTAATTATGGATGCAACTGCAAATCAGCACTATCCAGTCATATGGGCCATACTAGTATTCGCCTCTGCTGGTGTTTTATCACATTCAGGGATCAAAATACCGTATTTTACGTTCTTCGGCCATGACAGTGGTCTACGACCAAAAGAGGCGCCAATCCACATGCAAATGGCAATGGGACTTACCGCATTACTTTGCATTATTATTGGTGTTTATCCAGATCCACTCTACGCGCTTCTTCCCTATGAGGTAGTGTACCAACCCTACACTATGGGCCACGTCATCGGCCAACTGCAGCTTCTTTGTTTTGCGTTGCTGGCCTTCATTTTTCTCATGCGCAGCGGGATCCACCCCCCTGAGATTCGTGCCGTAAACCTCGACGTAGACTGGATCTACCGACGATTAGTACCAACATTTTATAATATAATCCACGTGGCGACAGTTAAGTTTTTTACATATTTTGATAGTGTTATTAACGATTTTATCCAATTAACTATTAAAGGTCTGTATAAATTACTTGGCCCCGAAACTGGCGTGTCACGCATGCGCGGAGTTGGCTCAATGGTAGTGTGGGTTGCAATTCTTCTTGGAATTTCACTAATTTCATCTTATTTTTAAAATTAGTAGTTATTTCAATCATTACTGCCAGGCTACCTGAATATTTTAGGGCTAATAAAATTTTTAAAATAGTATCATCAACCAATTAATTAGTTAGAAATTTCAAGAATTAAGTTCGCATCTCAGTGTAATAGATCCCACGTCATAAAATAGACATAAGGCCATTAAGTTTTTAAATTTCAGGGCTTGAAAGACAGGAGCTTCCAGCGTATTTCATGCCTCGCTGATGGGTCGTAGCATAATGGTAATGCACCTGTTTTTGGTACAGTAGAGTGCAGGTTCGAGTCCTGCCGACCCAGCCAGCTTTTTAATGCTTATATTTTTTCAATAAGCTTGCGTGAATTTATTTATCTAAAATTTTCAATAGGCTGGGTGATTACGCCAACACAACCTACACTAGATACCAAGGTGCAGCTTAGGTTTCCAAAATGGACGAAATAACTCAATTTTTGGACAGCGATCCATCACCACTAGCAGTCCCGCATCTTCAGCAAGCTTAGCGGCATCATGGTCAATCACACCAATTTGCCCCCACAAAACCTTAGCCCCAATCGATATAGCTTCTCGTGTTATGCCCATAAAATCTTCTGGCCGCCTAAATACCTCCACCATATCAACAGGCCGGTCGATTGATTTAAGCGTTGGATAAACTTTCATTCCCCGGATTTCTTTTAGTCCAGGTCGGGGATTGACTGGAACCATGTCATAACCAGTTTCGTTTAGAACGCGTAAAACTCCATAACTAAACTTGGTTTTATCTGGACTTGCACCCACCATAGCAATGGTTTTTACAGAATTCAGAATACTTTGCAGATATGCCTCTGTATAGGCTTGAGAATGGTCCATGTCAGATATCCTTTACTGTGGCTATATCTGCTTTGAGTTCATGCGGCTGCAACGGATCAATGAAAGGGTTGCGATAGAGCGACCCATGGCTCTCCACACCTATCTCAAGCGTGATATCCGATTTAGCACGCGCCACACACAGAATTACATAACCTTCATTAATCTGGCGATTGTTCAAAGCCACTTGTCGACGTTGATCTACATTGCCAGTGGTGAGCTTTGCAGCACACGTGATGCACCCCCCGTACTTACAGCCATAAGGCAAATCGACCCCTTGATCTATGAGGCTATCAAGCAATGGACGACGATTACTCACCCAATAAGTGGCGTTATCACGGTTAGAAATTGTGACTTCGTAATTCATTACAACCAAATGTCACTAGTACAATCACCACCAGGATATCGTGCTTCATGACAGCGGGACGGGCCATTGGGTTCTTTTCCGAAATTAACAATAAAGTCTGAATTCAGCTTCATTCCACCATTCTCAGGATCACAATCAATCATCACCATAACGCCGCCCTGATCACGAATTTCAGGATAAAACTGATTATCCCAGGTTGAGAACAACGAGGTCGTTACATACAAACGCTTGCCGTCGAGACTAAGTTGAAACATCTGCGGACCACCCGCCATTTTGACACCATTTACTTCGGGTGCTTTACCTAACAAGCCTCCCATCCAAATTTGCCCAGTAAGAACCGGGTTATGTGGATCAGAGATATCATATTGGCGCATATCACCATGAAGCCAATTGTTTAAATAAAGATACTTATCATCCATCGACACAAGTATTGCAGACATGACACCCGGTACAGGTATTGGCCACTCAGGATGCGGCTCATTAGCTACATCAATGATTTTTTCCCACTGCCACTTACCTCCGTCGTCCTTCCACCAATGGATTACATTTGAACTCAAAGCCGCTCCACAAAAGCCATGGGTACTATCAGGGTTATGATGAAATTTTACCTCAAGCGGTAGCAGTCCATCTTCTCCTAAGTACATTGTCTCAATTGGCTCTTTTTTTTCAAAATCCCAAAAGTGTATCTCACGACCATATTTCAGATGCCCGACCTCTTCCAAATCAAACCCTGGCATGAAGGTATTGGGAGCTGCCCACTCCGAAGAAACCATCACATTATGGCGTGGCTGATACCAGAAATCATACCCAAACTTAATATTGCCCATCGAGTTTTCCCAACGGCCCATGATTTCAAAATCTTTGTTTAATTCTAGATAACCCCCAGGTGCCTCACCCTTTGCATCACCCAACATGGAAATGATAATCTCCGAGCCTAAGCAATGAACGGTATGTGGTCCGGAAAGATTTGTTTTAGCCTTTATATCCGAGCCCTTAACCACTTTGTGAATACGTGGTGCACGCGGATCAGTAGCTGTATCCACAATATGGATATTATTTGACCGAACACCCGGCAATAATAAGTATTTCCGTGCCATGCTTGAATCGTCATGGCATGATGAACAGGCATTCCACCCCATATGATGAAGCTCATCACCAATACCTGGCATCTCCAGCCGATGAATAACTTTGGAAAATGTTGGGCTGGAGGGGTCCACATCAACCGTCGCAAGATAGTCAGGCTTTTGGATGCCCGTACCAGTATAAATTGCAATCGTGTAAAGAAGTTTTTCACGCGGAGCTTGTATCGCCTCAGCAGGGCTAGAATATCCTGGTCCACAGCATACACTCATATTTTTTACCCTTTTATCGAAACTTTAAAAACTTATTTCCGCAGCATTAGAGACAATCTAAAACAATTAGACATATTAAAGAAACTACTTAACAAGATAATTTTGACATAACGTTACGGACTTCCATTACTCCCAATTTTAGGAAGTAAAAATATTAAGTGTTAACCTAAACCATGCAGGGTTTTAGTCTCAAGATAATCTTCCAGTCCCATCATACCCCCCTCACGACCGTTTCCGGACTGCTTATAACCTCCAAATGGAGAACCATAGTTAAAGGCACCACCGTTGACGTGCACCGCACCAGCGCGCAAACGACCAGCCACGCGCTCAGCCCTTTGTGGGTCACCAGTTTGGAGGTATGCCGCTAATCCATATGGTGTATCGTTTGCAATTTCGATAGCTTCGGCTTCAGTTTCAAAAGGAATTACTACCAACACAGGACCAAAAATTTCTTCACGTGCAATCCGCATGTTATTTGAAACATCTGTGAATATTGTTGGCCTCACAAACCATCCCTTCGATACGCCCTCCGGCTTACCCAATCCACCACATAAGATGGTAGCGCCTTCGTCAATTCCAACAGAAATCATATTTTGAACACGATCAAATTGGATGCGATCAAATAAAGGCCCGATATGCGAGCCTTCTTCTAACGGGTTACCGATCTGGATCGCATCCCCAGCGCGCTTTGCAATTTCGAGGACCTCACCCAAACAGGAGCGCTCAACTAAAAGCCGGGTTGGTGCGTCGCAGGATTGGCCAGTATTATACATACATTCATCAACTGACGCAGTAACTCGTTCGTTTAAATCACAATCAGCAAATATTATGTTAGGTGACTTGCCTCCCAACTCCAGCGTTACCCTCTTGACCGTCTCGGCAGCATCTCGAGTTACGGCTGTCCCAGCTCTCGTTGAGCCAGTAAAAGACATCATTTGAATATCAGGATGTCGGGAGAGAGCCGATCCAACAGTTAGGCCATCGCCTTGTACAAGATTAAATACGCCAGCTGGATAACCAGCGTCATGGATGATTTCAGCGTAGATCATTGCTGAAATTGGGGTATGCTCAGAGGGTTTTAAGACGCATGTACAGCCAGTAGCCAAGGCTGGAATTACCTTCAATGCAATCTGGTTCATTGGCCAATTCCAAGGTGTGATTAAACCACATACGCCAATCGGCTCATATACCTGTACATCTCCATTAGCTAAAACATCTCGCTCTTCTAATTTTTCTAATGCATCAATAAAACCCTGCAAATGGCCAACTGCGGCATCGGCATGAGCATCACGTGCCATAGAAATTGGGGCGCCCATCTCTGAGCTCATCGCTTGGGCCAAATCCTCAAATCGGTCTTGAGTGCCAGTCATCAGTCTTTTTAGCAACTTTAACCGTTCAGCCCTTGAGCTTTGCGAATAATGCGAAAAAGCCCTTGTGGCGGCCGCTACGGCAGCGTTTACATCCGTTTCATTTCCAAGAGTAATGGTCCCTATTTGCATTTCAGTAGCTGGGTTAAGAACTGACATGCTCTGAGATGAATTTGGCGCTACCCAACGTCCATCAATATAAAATTTATTTAGATTTTCCATTTTATTCTCCTTAGCCCTAACGAGCTTTTAATATGGCTTCCTCGATTAAAGTACGAATTTCAGGAACTGTAGCGGCCCGTGGATTAGTTTGGGCTGCGCTATCAAGTATTGCTTTTTCGGCTAAGCGCTGCGCTCTTGCCATTGGGATATCCAGATCACTCAAAGAGTTTGGTATATTAATACCATCTAATACGCCCTCTATGTGCCTAATGAAGCGCTGCGTAGATGTATCTTCCAATCCCATAGCCTGCGCCATGCGCTGAACTTTGAATTCTTGTCCAGGCAGATTGAAACGCAAGACAACTGGTAGAACTACCGCATTTGTCAAACCATGCTGAGTGTCAAACTCTGCTCCAACCATATGAGATATCGCATGAACCAATCCGAGACCCTTCGTAAACGCTATGCCTGCAAGGCAAGAACCAACCAACATCCCTCCCCTTGCTTTTATATTTTGGGGCTCATTTACAGCAGTTTGCAACCACTTTGAAACTAAAGCCAAACCCTCGAGCGCTAATCCATCACAAAGAGGGTTAAATCCTGGCACTAAATAAGCTTCAATTGCGTGTGTCATCGCATCAGCACCTGTCCATGCTGTCAGGTTTGCGGGTAGGCCTATCGTCAACTCTGGATCAAGCAATGCAAGTGAGGGTTTTAAATCTGGATGCCAGACACAAAACTTCATGCCCTTAGCCACATCAGTCACCATCGCGGTACTTTCTGTTTCAGCACCAGTTCCAGCCGTAGTGGGTATTGTAATTAATTTGGGAAATTCCTGGGTTGAGTTGATTTCGGGAACTTGTTGTTCATATTCAAATGCCCAGAGATCGATATCATTATTTGCAGTCAAACAAATGGACTTACCACCATCCATTGCACTTCCACCACCAATCGCAATAATAGCGTCATGACCACCAGAAATAAACTGCGCCCGCCCTACGCCTATTTCAGTGTCCTTTGGATTAGGCGAAATATCGTAGAACAAACCAACCTTTAATCCTCCACTTGCAAGGTCACTCTGGAGCTGCCCTATAAATGGTAATTTATGGCTACCACGATCTGTAACTATTAACGGATTGTGGATTTTTAACCTAATACAGTGATCACTAACCTCCACCAATCGGCCGGGACCATACGATATAGGTATTGGGAAAGACCAATCATGTGGAGTTAAAATTCCATCAGGGTCCTCACTCGATACATCTATGTTTTTTGTCAATTTACAAAAACCCCAAATAAATCAATACGTGCCTACTTCGGAATATCCTAAGACGCACAAACTGAGTACCATCAAGTGACAATCCAGGCGTACCCAGTAAATAGATACTAAAAAAATAACCATTGGTAAGTTTATTGTCAAAAGGTAACTTTACGCCATCTACTCACTCTAAATTCAAACAATCATAGTATCTAATTAAAAATTGAACAGAACTCTACACCCTAGATAAATTCGGGCTGACCTCTAAATACGACTGTGAGGTATTTTTTTATGAATTAAATATCTTTCATGAAGCGTAACGCATCGTAAATAGCTGCGTGTGTATTTCGCGCAGAAACTGCATCACCAATCCTAAAAAGTTGGAACTTTCCATCATTATTTTTATGTAACTTCTGACTTTTGCCTAGGATTAAGGCCTCGTAGTCCACCGCCCCTTCATTTTGAGAAAAGGGCTTAAGCTGAAAGTAAAGTTCATCAACTGGTAACGTTCCATAATTTAGAACTACTTGGTCATATTCTGAAAATGTTTTCAAACCACTATAATCTGTACCAATTTCAGCTTTAAGCTTATTCCCATTTTGGACCAAGTTCAGCAGTCGTCGGGCTACTGTGAAAGTGACATCCTTACTCTGCAAGGCCCTCATGTAAGGCACAAGGTTCATGGCCATTATCTCAGGTGAGATAGTTCGGTCAGGAGTCATGATTTCAACTTTACATCCAGCGTTAGCTGCTATTTCGGCGGCTTGCAGTCCAGGATGATCTCCACTTTCATCGTAAATCAAAATATGCTCAGCTGGCTTCACGGCTCCAGAAATCAAATCCCAGGCCGATGACACATTTTCAAGGTCTCCCTTCGTTTCAAACAGCTCCATATTTGGAATACCACCCGTTGCCACCACTACTACTTGCGGTTCTAACGCCACAACATCAGGCATCTCGGCGTAGGTATTGAATTGAAAGCTGACACCTCTTTTCTCACATTGCTGCATTCGCCAATCTACAATTGATATCATTTCCCTTCGGCGTGATGATTGAGCCGTTAGGCGAATTTGGCCTCCAGGTTGATCAGCAGCCTCTAACACTGTCACATCGTGGCCTCGCTCCGACGCAACGCGGGCCGCCTCAAGCCCTCCAGGGCCTGCACCAATTACTACAACTTTTCGACTTTTATCAGCTATATTTACGATATGCGGCATAAATAGCTCGCGCCCCGTGGCAGCATTATGAATGCATAGCGCCTCACCTGCGTTATATATCCTATCCAGGCAGTAAGTAGCACCAACACAGGGACGAATATCTGCCTCACGTTTTTCTAGGATCTTTTGTACGATATGTGGGTCAGCGATGTGTGCCCGCGTCATGCCAACCATATCTAACAAACCAGCCGAAATTGCATGACGCGCGGTGGCAACGTCTGGAATTCTGGAAGCATGAAAAATTGGCAGATTTGTTGCCTGTTTAACTTTTCCCGCAAAATCAATTTGCTGGCCCGTTGGCATGCCTTGTACTGGAATAATCTCAGTCATTGCTGGATCTGTGTGGATCCTACCACGAACTACATTAAGGAAGTCTATCTGCCCCGTTTCTTCTAACCTTTGTGAAATCACGATACCTTCTTCGGGCGTGATCCCACCACTTTGCATTTCATCTGCAGTATAACGAAATCCAACGATAAATTTGTGGCCAACACGTTTTCGAATTGCCGATAAAACATCAAGCGGGAAACGTAATCTATTTTCTAGTGTATCAGCGCCATAGGGTCCAGTAAGTTCATTGGTAAGGGGCGACCAAAATTGATCTAGTAAATGTCCATATACTTGCAATTCAATACCATCCATACCACCTGCCTGCATTCGTTCAGCCGCATCAGCAAAATCACTAATAATGCGATCTATATCCCAATCCTCAATAAGCTTTGGAAAGGACCGATGAGCCGGTTCGCGGTGTTTAGTGGGAGAAACGGATGGTAACCAATCTCCTTTATTCCAGGACGTCCGCCGTCCCAAATGCGTCAACTGGATCATCATCGCACAACCGTGTTCATGGCAACTGTCAGTCAGATTTCTAATCCAAGGCACAACTTCGTCTTTATATGCTAAGATATTATTAAAAACTGGCGGGCTATCTTTTGAAACTGCCGAAGAGCCAGCCGTCATTGCTAGTGCTATACCACCTTTAGCTCGCTCCTCATGGTATGCGCGATATCTTTCTTTTGGCATCCCATCCTCAGGGTAAGCTGGTTCATGGCTGGTAGTCATAATCCTATTTTTGAGGGTCAAATGTTTCAGCTGAAAGGGCTGCAATAGTGGATCTTTAAACATTTCCTGACACCCCCTTACAATTATAATCTATTTAAGAAGATGCTATGGGTTATTTTGAAAAATTCAAATGTTTGTTTTTGACCATACGAAAAAAGATTAAGAAACAATCTAAAGACGCCAATGTTGGGGTCTTGGATAAATGGTTAACATCACCAAATTCTTTGAATAGTTAATTTTCTAGGGCGGCAAGTAAATCGAGCAACTGTTCATAGCGTTCAGTCCCAAGGTGGTGCTGAAGTTCCTCAGCTATTTTGGTCGCTTGTGGTAGGTTGTCATCAATTATTTTTTGACCCTCTGGCGTAATAACTACGGTCTGGCGGCGACGATCTCGACTATTGATGCTGCTAACGACTAAACCACCATCAAGCAGCTTTCGGATAATGCGAGATAGGCTTGGCAACAACAAACTAGCTTTATTAGAAATCTGGGTCAGATCTTGTGGTCCTGTTTCAGACAAAACTCGTAAAACACGCCATTGCTGCTCAGTAATACCAGAAGCTTTCAACATATCTCGTATGGGCCCCATCACTTTCTCACGCGACCGTATCAATGCAATTGGCAACGACCGCCTGGTAGTAGGCAATCCCATTAGAAGGCTCTGGTTTTTATTTTGATCATAATTCTAATTACCAATTACTTTATATTTTATTAAAGAATATTGACTATTAAATGAAAGTTATTATTACTTAACATGATAAGCAAATATTTAATCATCAAAATTTAATTATTAAAATCAGTGACCGTGTTAGAAAGAGAAACCTAGTATGTCCCCTCTCGAACAAAATTTGAAAAAACTACAAGGGTATCTAGGACGTTATGCCTTGGATGGTATCCAGCATCGTATTGCGGGACAAGACGTAAAAGGTAGTGCCGGAACTTTCAAATCAATATCTCCAGTAGACAAGTCAGAAATATGCAGTGTCGCGCGTGGAAATGCCAAAGACATAGATAAGGCAGCGCAAGCCGCAAAATCTGCTTTTCCTGCCTGGCGAGATATGCCTTCAAAAGAGCGAAAGGCCATTTTGATCCGTATTGCGGAGGGTATTGAAGCGCGTGCTGAAGAAATAGCGCTTTGTGAGTGCTGGGATACAGGCCAAGCTTGGCGGTTTATGTCAAAGGCCGCTTTGCGCGGTGCTGAGAATTTTAGATACTTTGCTGATCAGATTTCCGCAGCGCGGGATGGAAAACATTTAAAATCTCCAACACTAATGAACATTACTACAAGAGTGCCAATCGGGCCCGTAGGCATAATCACGCCATGGAACACCCCATTTATGCTATCAACTTGGAAAATTGCGCCAGCACTGGCTGCAGGTTGCACCGTGGTCCACAAGCCTGCTGAGGCGTCCCCACTTACTGCACGTTTGTTGGTTGAAATTGCTGAAGAAGCTGGCCTTCCACCTGGTGTTTTAAATACTGTTAACGGGTTTGGCGAAGATGCTGGAAGAGCTTTAACAGAGCATCCAGACATAAAAGCTATCGCATTTGTTGGCGAAAGCCGTACTGGGTCGATGATCACAAAGCAGGGGGCTGACACGTTAAAGCGCACACATTTTGAACTTGGTGGGAAAAATCCAGTGATTGTATTCGAAGATGCGGATCTTGAGCGCGCACTGGATGCTGTGATCTTCATGATTTATTCAATTAATGGTGAACGTTGTACCTCTTCATCACGGCTTTTAATACATGAAAGTATTCGTGAAGAATTTGAAGCCAAACTTATTGTACGAATTAACAACATTAAAGTGGGGCATCCACTAGATCCTTCCACTGAGATTGGTCCCTTAATTAACGAAGAGCATTATAAAAAAGTAACATCCTATTTTAATATCGCAAAAGAAGATGGGGCAAATATTGCCGCTGGTGGCGACAAAATTGGTGAAACTGGCTATTTTGTCCGCCCTACATTGTTCACTGGCGCTCATAACTCCATGCGTATCGCTCGCGAGGAAATTTTTGGCCCAGTATTAACATCAATCGCGTTTTCAAGCGAAGACGAGGCTCTCCAAATAGCAAACGACTCTCCATATGGATTGACTGGTTATTTATGGACAAACGATTTAACCAGGGCACTTCGCTTTACAGATAAATTGGAGGCGGGAATGATATGGGTTAATAGTGAAAATGTCCGACATCTGCCAACCCCGTTTGGGGGCATAAAGGCTAGCGGCATTGGGCGCGATGGCGGGGATTGGAGTTTTGAATTTTATATGGAGCAAAAGCATATTGGCTTCGCTTTAGGCAACCACAAAATTTCACGCCTAGGCGTATGAGTGCCAGAGTTTAAAGGAGACCAAGATGCCCGTTCCGCCACCTAACCTTTACCCAAGCTTTAATACAGTGAGGCTCAGCCATGCCTGCTTGAACGTAGCCGATCTTGCCAAATCAAAGAAATTCTACACCGAAATCCTAGGCATGCAGGTTACCGACGAAACCCAAAAACATATTTACCTTCGTGCGATGGAAGAGCGCGGGCATCACAGTGTTATATTGCAGCTATCAGACCTACCAGGAACAGTCGAAGTGATGGGTTTCAAAACTTTTGATGAAGAAGATTTAGATAAAGCCAAAATACATTTCAGTTCCAAAGGCCGGCCCACTAAGTGGATTGAAAGGCCCTATCAAGGCCGCACTCTACTTACATCTGACAATATTGGAATTCCTCTCGAGTTTTATCATAAAATGGATCGGCTACCATCTATACATCAGCAGTATGCATTGTACCGAGGAGTAAAACCTTTGAGGATAGACCACTTTAATTGCTTTTCACCCAACGTAGATGCCTCTGTTGATTTTTATAATAATTTTGGGTTTCGTGTAACTGAATATACCGAGGATGAAGCAACTGGAAAATTATGGGCAGCTTGGATGCACCGAAAGGGCGGCGTCCATGACATGGCTTTCACAAATGGAACAGGCCCGCGGATGCATCATATTGCATTTTGGGTTCCAACCCCACTTAACATAATTGATCTGTTAGATTTAATGGCTAGTACTGGCTACGTTAGCAACATAGAGCGTGGCCCTGGCCGTCATGGTATTTCTAACGCATTTTTTCTGTA
>Ga0302122_10001604_pt1 | contig 14360 bp, 9 predicted proteins | sample CB21_SCM_MG_FD_203115 | JGI IMG/M metagenome (GOLD analysis project Ga0302122, IMG submission 203115) | Marine microbial communities from Western Arctic Ocean, Canada - CB21_SCM | ecosystem: Environmental > Aquatic > Marine > Oceanic | place: Canada: Western Arctic Ocean | collected 2017-09-28
CGTCGCCGCGCACTGGAGCACGCCGACGCGCTTCTGCCGCGCGTCGCCGTCGCGCTCGAGCGCGGCGATGCGGGTCCGGAGCCGCTCGTTCTCGCCCGCGGCCGCCGAGCGCAGGCCCTCGGTCCCCGCGGCAGTCGCGGCGGCCTCGCGCTCCAAGTCGGCTATCCGCTGGCGCAACATGTCCATTTCCTTCCTTGCGACGGCTTGGTCCCTCTCTAACGCCGCCTGGTACTCCTTCGCGGCGACGGCGGCGGCGCGCTCGCGCGCGGCGCAACGCTGCTTCAGCACGGCGTCGGCGGCGCCCAGCTCGGCGAAGCGCGTCGTGAGGCGCGCGTTCTCTTCCCTGGATTCCGCGGCGGCCCGCTCGAGCGTGGCGACGCGACCTTGGCGCGCGGCGTCGGCCTGCTCGAGCTCCGCCAGGCTCCGGCGCGACGTCTCGAGCGCCATGAGGCGCTCGCGCAGCTTTTCGTTCTCGCGACAGACGGGCGCGTCCAGTTCGGCGACGCGCCGCCGCAGCCGTTCGTTCTCGGCCTGCACGAGCGCGAGTGTCGCCGGCGACGCCTCGACGCCCCGCGGCGGCCTTGGCGGCGGTGGCGGCGGCGGCGGCGGGTAGGCGGCCCGGGCGACGGCTTTCGCGGCGCCGGCGCCGTCCCAGGCGCAAGCACCTTCCCGCCGCGCCGTCACGTCGAGGGCCGCCCGCTCCGCCTCGATGGCGGCCACGGCGCGCGCGTGCGTGGCGAGGCGCTCGCGCAGCTGGTCCGACCGCGACGTCCGCACGGCCTCGCGGTGGCGCCGGCCGACGCGGTCCAGGAGGTGGTCGCGGTCCTCCTGATCCGTCGGGTTCGGGATCTGGGCGCGCGGCAGGGTGTCGTCCTCCCACCGCGCCGGCGTGGACCGGCTCCGCCTGCCATCGGGCTGGCGCCGCCGGGGGGCGTAGAGCATGAGTTATGGCTGCCGCGGCGCGTGGTTCGGCATCTCGGGACCACGAGGGCAGCCCCAATTCGAGCTATGGCTGGCGCGGCGCGTGGTTCGGCACGTCGCGAGAGCAAATTTCAAATTTGCACGGGTTTCGCTGTGCGCTGCAAGAGCGTTGCATAGTAGCGTGTAGGCGCGCACGCGAACAATCGGACGCTCGCATGAATGCGTTAGGAGCAGCTCGAGAGCGCTGACTTTGTTCCCATCGGTCCGCACAGCCCGTAGCTCTGACTACTGCCAAGACAACAATGGCCCCAGCTGATCCTAAAAAAGAGAAAGGGAGAACTCTCACGGGCCTCCACGTGAGAAAAAACATGCGTCGCATGGTCAGCGGCAGTAGTCGGCGCGACGACGCCGCCGCCGCGGACGACGACCCGCTGCTGCTACGCGCGGACCGCGCCGAGGCCGCGGCGGCGGCGGCCGACGCGTGGCTCTGCGAGGCGCGCCTGGCGCACGGGCGCGAGGTCGCGGCGCGCGCGGCCGCGGACTGTGATAATATACAAGCGCTCGACCGCGCGGACGCGGCCGTCGCCGCCGCCAACGCGGCGCGGGAGATCGAGCGCCGTCAGGCGAGCGTCCTCGCAGACGAGAAGCGCGTGCTCGTGGCCGAGGTGAAGCGCCTGCGACATGCGGCCGACGCCGCGGCGAAAGATGCGGCCGCGGCGCGCGCCGATCGCCAGCGACTAAAAAACGAGCGGCGGGCCCTGGCGAAGGAGCTCCAGGCGACGCGCACCGCGCTCATGGCGTCCTCGAAGGCGCCACCGCCGGCTCCAGCGCCCCGGTCGTCGCGGCGGCCCCGGGCGTCGTCTTCTTCTGAAGACCCCGAGGACGCCGTCGTGCTCGAGATGCTCGGGATATGTTAGTTGCTTGGAGCGAGGCCCGAGGCGCGGTCCAAATGCGCGACTGCGCGTCGGCTAGTGTTAATTGGTTTGTATTACGCGGGCCTGTCCGGAGGCGTGGGTTCCCCCTCCACGTACGTGCGCCAGGGCACGTCCTCCGCAATGTCGTCGAGCTGGCGGTCCCGCGCGCTGGTGTGGAGGTCCTCGAAAGCGAGGCGTTCGCGGGCGTCCTCGCTCAAGAGCTGCACCATGACGCGGTTGAGATCCACGCACACCCAGTCGTCGCCCGCCCCTCGCTGGTGTCCCTCCACTTTTGCGTTCGGTCCTGGCCGAAGCTTCGCCTCGACGATCAGCGCGTCCGCCAGCGCGCGGAGGTGCCGCTGCGACCGCGCCGACGCCAGGATCATCGCGTCGCAGAGGTCGACGTTGCGCGGCTGCAGCGTCGACACGTCGACGGCGCCCTCGGCCTCGAGGAGCGCGACGACGGCGGCCGCGTCGAGCGGTTCGGTCGGCGCCGCGCGCGGCGGCGCGGCGGCACTCTTCGGTTTCTTCGCGGTCGGCGGCTTCCAGGTCCACGCTTCGACGTCGTCGTCGCTCAGTTTGCTGCTTAGCAGTCGAGTGCTGGGTCGCTGCACCGCGGCACGGCGGCCGAGTGCCTTGGCGGCGGCAGCATTTATGCTTAGCAGCCGCATGCTGCCTGGTCGCTGCACAGCGGCACGGCAGCCGAGCGCCTTGGCGGCATTTATGCGAGCGAGCATTTATCGACGTCGTTCAACGCGTTATATATTAACGCGTGACGCAGCGTGAGAGCAATTTTACTTGAGCCGAGCCGCATGAAACCCGTATACAAAACCCGTGTATAAATTTTGCAGCGCTCGTAGCGACGTATCATCATTTGGCCCACCCGCCATATGACCCTTGGGGGCCCCTCTGACCACGCAAACAAGCTGCCTAACGCGAGCTCTAGCGCGCCACAGCGCCGTTCTCGGCCGACCACCCACCAACAACTGCCCGGACGCAGGACCGCCGAGCAAGGCAGCCCCGCGAGCCCACCATGGCGCTGTACGACGGCCTCCGCGTGAGCCCCACGGTGGACTTCGCCGCTGGTTTATTACACAACCGGGGCGCGGACGAGATCGCAGCACTACTCACAGAATGTAATATCGGCAGCGGCCGGGAGCTGCTCCAGCGGTTAAGGGGCCCGCCGCCCGGCGACGACGACGTGAACGCGCGCGTCGGGTTATTAAAGGAGACGACCGGCCGCGTCCGGGACGAGATCGACGTGCTGGAGCGCGTGAAGGCGAAGGTGCCCGCGGCCCATGGTGAAGCCGAGCAGGCGCTGGAGGGCCTGGAGAGCCAGATCCGGGCGCTCAAAGCGACGACGACGCGGCTGGAGGGGTACGAACAAGCTTTGGCGCCGCCTGATGAAGTCGTGGTCGGCGGCGGCCTTAATGCCGCCAAAACATTAAGAGGTAACTTGGCGCAGGGGCCCCTGCACGACCCGACGAGCTGGCTGGAGGACACGGCGCCGCGCCGCGACCCGGACAAGCCCGTGGACCTCCAAGCGGTGTTCGACACCTTCTGCGCGTTGTATAGGCAGACCCAGATGAGCAACATGACCTTTTGGAAGTTCTCCAAGGATTCCTCTTTGATCGACACGAACTACGTCAAAGCGGACGTGGACATCTACTGGACCAAGATCGCGAAAGCGAGGCAGCACATTCCGTTTGAGGACTTTTTGCAGTTGCTGGACTTGATCGCCACGTGCAAGGGCATCGAGCGGGACGAGCTGGACTTTTATATTGTGGAGCACGCGGCGCCGAAGATCACGGGCACGCGCGGCGCCGAGGCGTTTTCGTTCTGCAAGTACGACGAGGCCAAGGCACTGGAGAAGCAGCGGCGGCTGGCCGAGGCGGGCCAGTAGGAAGGGTAAGCTCCGGCTGCAAAAGAATGAATTAGGGATGGCAACGGGGGAAAACTTCGCCGGGGGAGGGCCCAGGGGAGGGGGGGGACCTCGGGCAGCCTATGGCATCACGAACTTCGAGGGTTCGGCCGCAGCCGGCTGGACGACGACGGGCACCGGCGCCAGCTCGATCGCGGCGACGGGCACGACTTCGACGTCGGCCCACTCCGTGGCGACCGCGGGGACCACTGCGCCTGGACCGGCGGCGGCGGGCCCCGCGCCCCGCGCCGGCGTAGCGGCGTGTTGAACGCCGCGCACCGAGCGACGTTGATAAAAATGAACGCGCACGGGTGGCAGCAGAAGCAGTAGTAGGCGAGCGCCGATTGGGCGGTCCCGGCCGCGCCACCGAAGCAGCACGCCCCGCAAGCACAACATATCCAGCCCGCGATGCCCGTTATGATCTGCAGAGGTACGCAACCCCCCCGACCGCAGTCGTTTTTACCACAAGGCTCGCCGCTGCACCCCGGGTATACCGCGAAGAGCAGGAAAGCCAATAAATGGGCCGCGCCGCCCACCAAGGACGTGGGCGAGTTCTTGTTCCAAACGAACCAGCATATGAGGACGCTGCCTAGGACCCACAGGGCCAGGGCGTGCATCCCCTGCGGCGCACCGTGGGACCGCCGGAGCGCCAGACCGCATTCCGGCGTTACGCCGTCGTCGCGCACCGGCTTGTCGAAGCCGCGAATTTTGAGGTGCGTCGCGACGAGGCCGCATAGGAAGATCACAAACGCCAGATTCACGAGCACCTCTGTTTGTGTCAGTTTTACGGGGCACCCTCCATAGCCGCACCATCCATGCGAGGAGTAGTGTCCAGTGCTGTTCGTCACGTTGTCCCACCCTGCCGTTATGTTTGCCAGCTGGCGCGGGAGCGGGAGTTCGAGGACGACCGCGTCCTCGTCCATCGTCCGTTGCCATTGACACGCATTGGCGACCAGGGCCGCGGTGAATAGCGTACGCATGGCGGCTGCCGCTCCCTGCCGTCAAAGTCGCCTCAAGGGCTGCCGATCGAGCCCGCCCGGTGCAAGCGGTTATATACGCGTACGATGCGCGGCCTACACAGTTCTTTTTTGGGGTCCTGTGCCTACACTGCTGCTTGGACACCCTTCGGGCGGAGTTTTTACGATCTAAAGAAACCCGCACGCATTAGCCGCGCGAGTCTGAGCGGCCTCCCCACGGGTTGACCGGCGCGGCAGAGTAATATGGACGCGACCAACGGGATTGCTCGAGTTTGAGCGCGACGAGTTCCCCCCGAGCATGGACCAGCATAGTTCATAGACGCTTAGACATAGAGAGGGAAGGCACACGTGGCACATGTCAGGGGGTTCAGTAGTCGCCGCCGTCGGACTCCTCCTCCTCCTCCTCCTCGTCGCGCGGGCGGCGGCGCGCCGGCGGCGGGTCCTCGTCGTCGTCGTCGTCGGACATGTCCTCGACGAATGCGGGGAGCCCCGCCAGGTAGCGCAATTTATGGTGCGGCATCTTTTTGACGTCGCCGGCCGTCGCGAGGACTGACAGCGCGTCCGTGCCGCCGGCGCCGGCCTGGGTCTCGCGCGAGCGGTAGGCGACGAGTCGCTCCTCGGCCGTGCCGCGCAGGAAGTAGCTCGTCGTCGAGACCGAGCGCTCCTGGCCGATGCGGTGGCAGCGGTTCATGGCCTGGGCCTCCTCGCCGACGGAGAGGAACGGCTCGAGCAGGAACAGGTGGCGCGCGGCCGTCAGCGTCAGGCCCGCGGCCGCCGCGCCGGCGTGCAAAACAAAGACCGCGCAGTCGGGGTCCTCGCGCCACTTCTTCACCGCGGCCGCGAGGGCCTCCGCGGAGTCGCCCTTCGCGACCGAGACGCAGTCGATGCTCGCGCCGCGCAGGGCCAGGACCGTGTGCTGCACCGCGGGTTTGATCGAGCTGACGACGACGCACTTCTCGCCGGGGCCCGCGGCGATGGCGGCTTGCACGTCGCGGAGGAGTCGCCGAATCTTCGTCGACGGCGTCCGGCGCGCCGTCAGGATGTGAGCGAGGAGATTGGGCGGGATGTTCGGGTTGGCGCTCCGGCCCTCGAGCCGCACGGCCACCGCCGGCGCAGATAAACCCTCGATCGCGTCTTTCGGCGCGTGTGGCGTCCACTCGGGCGGCCGCGCGGCGTCGAGCGGCGGCGGCGGCGCCTCGGCCATGGGCTCGTCGTCATCTTCGTCCTCCGCCTCTGGAGACGGCGGCGCCGCGCGCGGCGGCTCGCTGACGAGCACGCAGTCGCGGACGAGATAATTCCGGCGGCACAGGGGGCACGGCGCCTCGAGGCGCCCGTCGTTGGCCAGGGCGACGGCCTGGGCGCGCGGCACGCCCCGTCGGGAAGCGTTGTCGACGCCGTTCGACAGGACTTGCTGCTGGGCGCAGCCCAAGCACACCTTGTGCAAGCACGGCGTGTAGCAGAGCGAGCCGTTCGAGACAGGGTCGTCCGGATCCGTCTCGAACTGGGAGAAGCACACGGGGCACTTGCCGGCGTCGTCGCCCTTCTCGAGCTTGGCGAGATCCTGCAGCCCGCTCTGCTCGACGCGCGCCTGGAGCTCGATCTTCGTCGAGCCGCTGTTCTCGAAGAACGCCCGCGCCTCGCGCGGCATGCGTGAGAGCACGGCCTTGCGCGCCTTCACGTAGGCGTCGCGCTTTTTCTTCCACGTTTTGTAGAGATCGGACTTGTCGTTCGGCGGCCCGGCGGCCGCCAGGCGCGCGCCGAGCCGCGCAACGAGCTCCGGGTCGCGTTCTGGCGCGTGGGCCTTGGCCATGGCCTCGACGGCCGCCTTCTGCTTGGCGGTCGCGTCGGCGCCGAGGACTTCGAGCGCCCGCATGTAGTCGCGCTCGCCGTCGCGCGCCCGCTTCAGGTGGCCGAGCGCCTCGTCCTCGAGCCGTTTGAGGGCGTCGTCGGCGCGCTGCCGCTGTAAAAGGTGGAGAGTCAACCGGGCGTCGGACGCGACCAAAGCCGCGTCGGCCGCGGCCCTCCGTAAGTGGGTGGCCCCCGCCGCTTCGACCTGGGCCTCATACGCGTTCACGTCGGCGGCAACGACGGCGTCGAACGCCTTGCGACACGCATCGTCGCGCGGGCGGCGCTGCTGCAGGTCGTCGAGCGTTTGCGTCGCGGCGCCCTGCGCCGTGTCGCGCGCCGCCACCGCCGCGTCGCGCTGCTCGCGGTGCTCGTCCGCCGACGAGCGCAACCGCGTCAGCAGTTCGCGCACCGTGATCAGCTTGAGGTGGTTTTCGGCCGTCGCCCTGGCCGCATTCTTCGTGACGTCGCGGGCCGCCTTCCACGCGAAGACCTTCAGGGGTCCGCGGCCGGGCCGCAGACCGCCCTCGTCGTCCAGGCCGTCGGCCAGGGCCTCAATCCACTCGAGGACCGGCGCCGCCGGGGCCACGCCGCGCTTGGTCAGATGGCGCCGGACGTCCGCCGGCCGCAGGCCGCGCGCGATCACAAAGCGGGCGATGGCGCGGCGCCGGCGCTTCACGACGAACGCGCGCTGGGCATCCGTAAAATCGTCCAGGTCCCCGGCCAGATGCTCTTCAGCGGCGCCCGCGCCGAGGGCAAGCTTGTGCAAAAGCCACCACAGGCAGCCCGAGAGCGCGCCCGCCCGAAACTGAAGGCGGGACTCCTCCAGATCTGCGGCGTAGGACGCGGTCTCGTGGAGGCGCTGCATGAGCGTGAGCGTCGAATATTGGCGGTCCGTCCCGCGCGCGCGAGACTGGGCGTTCCCGTGGCCCACGAAGTTCTCGCGGCCCACGCCGTGCCGGTCCTCGCGGCCGCCGCGCGCCTCGCGGTCCTGCGCGCCCTGGGCCTGGCGCTGCGCGCCCTGGTCCCGGTCCGACGCGCCGAAGTGCGCGATGGCGTCGCCGGGGGTCATGAGCCGCGGGGTGTACGCTAAAACGCCGCCGCCCGCGCCGGCCAGCCCGCCGCCCGAACGCGCATCGCGGCAGCGCTGGTCGTAGATGCGGCACACTTCTTGGAGGCGCTTCGGAAGGTCTATCAGGGCCTCTGCCGTGGTCCCGTCGATTTTAACCCGGCCCTCGAGCCCGATGCACGACTGGCGCAGCACCTCGAGGCACAGTTGCTTGTGGCGGCCGAGCTCGCGGATCGCCCCGGCGCCGGCCGACGCCGAGGGCATCACGGCGATGACGGCGCCCACGGCCGCATCGATGGCGCGCAGGGCCAGCGCCTCAGACGAGGCTGGCTCGAGGTCCACGGCGACGACGCGGTCGCCCCGCGGCGGGAGCTCCAGGATCGGCCGGCCCGCGCTCGGGCCCGCCGCCCAGACCTGGGCCTTCGACCGTCGGAGGGCGACGCGGCGCAGGAGCAGCTCCAGGCGCTCCAGCGCGACGGGGTCCTGGTTCGCCCAGGGCTTCTGGACGCAGTGGCCCCAGAAGCCGTCCGTCGCGTCGGAGGCCGAGAACGGCAGCACGCCCAAAAAGCGCAGCTCCCCGTTCAAATCCTGGATGCCCTGCGTCAGCGGCGTGCCGCTGACCATCCAGCGCGCCGCCGTGTGCAGCGCCGCGCAGGTCTTGGCCATGACCGTGTTCGGCGACGAGACCATCTGCATCTCGTCGAGGACGACGCGCGTCCACCGCACCTGGGACAGCGCGTTCACGTCGCCCCGGCCGCCGTAGACGCCGCCGGCCTGCATCGTGTTGTACGTCACAATAACAATGTCGTGGTCGGCCAGCTTTGCGAGGGACCGCTTGCGCGCGGCGAAGAACTCCGCGCCGGACTTGGCGCCCTTGCGCGGCGCGACGAGCCTGCTCCGCTCGTCGTCGGTCACGAAGACCTTGACCGAGAGCGGGTTCGCGGCCTTGACGCTCTTGGCGATCTCGTTGACCCACTGCGACACGAGCGCCGGCGGCACCACGATCAACGTCGCGCGCGACGCGACGAGGGGGCCCTCGTCCTTTTCGTTATTGGCGAGGCCGGCGGCCTTGAGCGAGGCGGCCGAGGCTGGCGCGGCGCACACGAGCGCGACGACCTCGACCGTCTTGCCCATGCCCATCTCGTCGCACAGGAGCCCGCCGGACGCCGAGGGCGGCCGCTCGAGGCGGCACTCGCCCAGGTCCGGCGCGAACCAGTACTCGCCGCCGTCCGCGAAGGCCCGTCGCTCCCAGAACAGGGCGTTGAGGTCGAGCTGCTCCATCTCGCGCATCCACTGGATGGCCTGGAGCTGGTACGATTTCATGGGCAGCGCGATGCGGGACGGCTGCGGGTCCTCGGCGCAGCCCGTGTGCTCGGCGGACCGCGTGACGGCCTCCAATGTGAAGGGCGCCGCGTTGGCTTGAACATCGGACGTCGCGAAGAGGTCTAATTGGTGCGGTGGCGCCGCGCAGGGCGTGACGGGCCCGGCGAGTTTGGTGAGGCCGTTCAATACGACCTTCGTGGACTCGTCCGCGATCAGGTAGAAGAGCGCCCGCGTCGCGTAGGTGCGAATCGTGACCGTGAAGGTCGGGCCCTCGACCTTGGTCACGTAGCACAGGCACTGCATGCACGGCGGGTAGTTCGGCGGCAGCTTCTTGGGCGAGGGGTCCGCACTATCTAAAAAGAGCTGCGCGTCCGCGTCGTCCGTCACGAGCTTGCCCGCGCTCAGGTGGTCCGCGAGGCGCTTGACGGTCGTCGTGATACCGTCGTCGGGCTTCCCACTTTCCCCGTCCTTGTCGTAGACCACGTTCCCGTAGTGGCGCTTGGGCGTCGGCTTGTTCGTGGCCTTGACCTCCTTGCAGAGCTTCGCGACGAGCCGGGACGCGTCCGTGCCCGTCGGCAGCGAGAAAGCGATTTCTCGCTCGCCCACGAACCTACAAGGCTCGTCCTCGGCCATGGCCTGCAGCGTGAGCGCGCCGGACTCGTCCGAGGCCCAATCAACGATGAGCTGCTGGGCCCGCTCCCTCCTCTCGATCGGCTCCGACCGGCGCCACCCGCGCGGCTGGGTGGGCACTCGGCGCTCGCCCGTGCGGACGTGGGGCCGCGGCGCGCGGCTCACGAAGCCGATCGTCGGCGCGGCCGGCGGCAGGGCGAGGTGCCGCGGCTCCTCCTTGACGCGCGCCTTCTTCTGCGTGCGCGCGGCGTCGCCCGCGGCGCCGCGCTTGCCGGCCGGCTTCTTCGGCCTGGCCGCCGGCTTGGCCGGCTTTTTGGCAGACGGCTTGGCCTGCTCGCCGCCCTCGGTCTTGACCTTAATCGTGCTCTTGCGCTTGGGCGGCATGGTGCTTGTGCGCTAGCCTTTTGCAACCGCGCGATTTAATGCAAAACACAGCAGCTGCTTAAATTGTCTGCTGACCTGCCCAAGCTGCGTTTCGTGGCTCAGTGATGCAGGATAGGGCTGCTTTATTTGAACGCTCAACTCCTAGGCTGTCTCTTGCACTGGTGCAGGCAGCAGGGCCACACGGATCGATTCGCGTTTTTTATATTCGAAAAACCCGTGTTGAGCGGGACTTGGATTGCTCTCAAGTGAAGTACTGGTGGATCAGCAACTACCTCTCGAAGCGCAGCGACATAGGCTAGATCATCTCCAACCAACCAACATGACAAATAATTTAAGACAGGTCCCCCAGGATCCCGTGCAGCGCGCCGACCTCCGCGCTTGTCGCCGCGGCCCGCCGGAGCAGCCGCCGCGCGACGGCGAGGCGCGGGTCGGCGGGCACCTTGCCGCGGCTCGTCGCGCGGAACCCCTCCGCGTCGGACCCGAGCGCTTCGCCCAGCCGCGCGACCAGCGCGTCGATGTGCGCGTCGGGCGCGACGTCGGGCGCGGCGGGCGCCTCGGACTCCGCGCGCCCGTAGATGTCCGCCAACGCGATGGACACCGCGTGCGACAGATTTAGGGAGTCGGCGCTCGCGATTTCGACGGAGCCCCCACACCGCGCGAGCTCCGCCGTCGTCAGGCCGTCCGCTTCCCGTCCGAACACGAGCGCTGTCCGGAGGTCGCGCCGCGCCAGCGCCGGCGCCGCCTGACCAAAATCCTCGTGCGTGCGCGACGCGCCAGACCGACGCGAGAACGCCAAGGAGAAGTCGACGTCCACCAGAGCCTCGTCCAGCGTGGCGTGCTCCGTCGTCCGCGCGTCACGCACGGCGCGCCCCTGCGGCATTGCGAACCGCCGCTCGTATGTTGCGTCGGCCTCCCTGTCGTACTCGGGAGCAACGAGCTTAAGCCGCCCGACCTCGAAACACGCGCAGAGTCGCAATGCGGATCCGACGTTGGACGCGTACTGCGGACCGACCAGTACGACGTCTAAATGCTGCAGCCGCAGCGCGCTGGCCCACGGCAGCAGCAGTGCGCATGCGTAGACGATGCGGTTCTGGCGCATGGCTCGGTAGCGCGACCCTGTGGCACAATACGACTGCTAGAGGGTGGCAATAGGACGGCTAGATGGTTAGATGAAGCAGGAGTGCAAATTTTGCTGAAGCGACGGGTTTTCGTCTCAATCAGATTTTGCATATCCTTGGTGAGACGAGCTTGTGCTTGCTCGTAACGAAGGTCTGGACGCAATAGATCGTGACCGACCACGCGTCTGCTAGATCACTGAGTATCGCATGCGTGCATCACTTGTTGCTTTCACAGCAGCGCTGCTGCAGCCCACAACAGCTCTGCAGCTCACGCGGCGCCAGCTTGCCTCAGCGGTCGGCGCCGGCACGCTCGCGCCGGCCGCCACGCGGGCCGACGTACCCGTCGACCCGTTCAACTCAATGTGCTTTGGCTTTGGCTGCGCCCCGGCGCAGGGCGTTGATTCTCTTGGCGCGCCCGCGCCGACGGACGAGGACTCCATCCCCTGGAAGCAGGCCTTGGAGCTCATCGACGCGAAGAAGGTGAAGAGCGTCGAGTTCGACGACGTCGCAATGGACAAATGCTACGTCGTGACGGCCGACGGGCGGTTTCGCGTGGGCGAGGGCTACCCGATCGAAAACGGCCGAAGCTGGTCCAGCCCCCTCTTCGTCACTCGGATACTGGACAACAACCAGATCCCGCGGAGCTATATCGGCGGACTGAAGCGCAGGTCCAGTTAAAAGGAGTAACAACACATAAGGAGTAACAACACATGTAGATTAGTCAACAACCCGCTCGAGCTTGGCCACGAAGAGCCCCGACGTCTCGCCGCCCGCCGGGAATCGCACCGTGTCCGCGAGGGCGCCCGCGAGGGCCACGGCGGGCACCGCAAGCGGCACGAGGCGCGCCGCCGGCTCCTCGTCGAGAAAGGCCGCGACGACGTCCTCGTTCTGCGATGTGGTGAGCGAGCACGTCCCGTAGACGAGGACCCCGCCGGCCCGCAGCTTCCCAAAACCGTTCCGCAGCAGGGCCGCCTGGAGCGCGCACAGCGCCGCGCACCGCGCGCCGGCCACGTTGGCGAGGGCCGTCCCCTGCTCGACCATTTTGCGCACGTGCGCGGTCGACGCGTCCGTCGAGCAGTCTGCGTCCACGAGCACGCGGTCGTACGTCATAACGGTTTCCTCCGCGAGCGCCGCCAGGCGCGCGGCCTCCCGCCGCCGCGCGGACTTGTTCAGACGTTTTCGCGCGCCGCGCTGCTCTACTGAGTCGGCCGCGCGCGAGTCGTACGCCACGGTCTTCCCGGCGTCCGGGAAGCGCCGGCCGTCGCTCCGGTAGAGGCGGACGCGCGCCGCGATGGCGGGGTCGTGGTGCGCGTCGAGGAGCCTCCGCGCGACGGCCAGGCGCTTCTCCGACGCGTCGACGCCGTCGACCGCGCCCTTCGCGCCAATCGCTTCCGCGAGGCAGAGCAGCTTCGCGCCCGGCGCGCAGCAGAGGTCGAGGACGCGGTCGCCCTCGCAACACCCCAGCGCTAACGCCGCGAAGCCGGACGCCGCGTCCATGGCGAAGACGCGGTTCGTCTCGTACGGCCCCGTGCCCTTGAGGCGCTGGGCCGCCGGCAGGCGCAGGAAGCCGGGCAGCCAGTCCACCGTTTCGGCGCCGAGGGCGCGCCGGATCGCGTCCGCGTCCCCCGCGTGTTTGCGCGGCACGCGCGCGTAGCGGTAGCGCGGCGCGAGGTCCTCGAAGCGGTTTACGGTAATGCCCTGGGCGCGGTACCACGCGGCGAGCTCCGGCGGCAGCGTGTCGCTTGCCATCTCTGCGCTCATCAGGGTGCTGAGTGCTACCACTTTTTCGTTTTCGTCTCGAGAATTGCAGAAGTCGGCAGTGGAGCCGTAGGTAGCAAACGGACCAGCGCCGAGCACGCAGCCTGCCCGTATTGGGCTGTGGTCGACGCGGCTTGGTCCACTTTTTTACACGGGTTTCAGGGTTGCACGGGTTTTCCGGCTTCGTGATACAGCCTAACATCGAGCCCTGGGCCACTAGACGCTCAGTGGTTATTAGCTTGACGGGTTTGACAGTCTCTGCAAGCAGTCAGCGGTTAGCGGCAGCACAGCACTGCGCTATGTCCACAGTCAACGTGTCCACCAGCCTCGGCCAAATCAAGCTTAAGCTGCGCCCAGACGCTGCACCCAAGACGGTAGAGCACTTCTGCAAACTGGCACCGCTATTCGACGGCTGCTGCTTCTATCGATCGGACTTCGTCATCCAGGGCGGTCTCCAGCGCGCCGATGGCTCGTCCGTACAAAACCCGATGAAGGCGATTCCGGTCAACGAGACGCATGCGCAGGGAACCACATCCCTCTCGAACGTGCGCGGCACCGCGGCCTTCGGCCACTGGGATGTGCCGGATGCGGGCAACAGCGACTGGTTCATCAACCTGAAGGAGAATGCGCACTTGGACAGCGCGTACGGCGGCTACGCGGTCTTCGCGGCCGTCGACCCGGGCGACGCCGCGTCGTTCGCGACGATCGACGCGATTGCCAGGGCAATCGCGGACCAGGGCCAGAAGCCGACGATTGATTTCGTGCACGTCGAGTAATAATGTAGCGCTTATGAGGCTTCCGGAGGATTTTTGTTACGGTGCTAGGACTAGTGGGCGGGGCCCGGGGGGAGAGACACCGCGCATGAGGCTTCCGGGTTCGGGCTCGTGGACTCGTCACGGGTTTTTCAAAGACGGAAATACCATCGCCATTCGGTTGCCGCATTCGTGGAGAACGATGCAGCAGTAAGACGGTACTGACCACACGCTATCGACGCGGAAGCGCTGCACGAGTTGGCGCTCGTCCGGCACCGCTAAGGACAAAAGAGATCGCTGCACACGTTGGTAGCGCTCGCGGCAGTGGCGGCACTGCTAAGGACACAACATGGCGCCCAACCGCCTCCGCGTGGCGGAGACGGCGGACCGCCTCGGCACGCCGGACGTGCCGGCCTACCAGGAGGCGTGCCTCGCGGCGCGGCTGTCCCGCCTGAGCGTGCTGGGCTGGCCGCTCGCGCTGCTGCGGTGCACGACGGCCGACGGTAACGTGGACGCGACTCTCGACGACGTGCGGGAGTACATGGCGGAGACGCAGTCCATAAGAGCCGCGCACGGCCAGGCGATCCCCTGGTGGAGTCCTTCTTACGGGCCGGAGCGGGCGCCCGTCGTGGGACAAGCATACCCGGACGCGCCGCTCAAGTCCGCGGGCCTCACGCGCACGTCGACGCTGCGTGCGGTCGTGCGCGCGGCGGCCGAAAGAGGCGCGCCCGAGCCGCGGCCGCGGTCA
>Ga0302122_10001608_pt1 | contig 14339 bp, 10 predicted proteins | sample CB21_SCM_MG_FD_203115 | JGI IMG/M metagenome (GOLD analysis project Ga0302122, IMG submission 203115) | Marine microbial communities from Western Arctic Ocean, Canada - CB21_SCM | ecosystem: Environmental > Aquatic > Marine > Oceanic | place: Canada: Western Arctic Ocean | collected 2017-09-28
GAAATCCTTTGATTCCTCAGAATTCGGACTTCGAGATTTTGTTGTCCAGTGCTCGCTCCAATCCCAGGCGGCAAGGATGGTTCGAAAAATGAGTCCTTGTCGTAGTTCTTTCTCAGAGAATGTTTCAATTCCTCTGGGACGAGGTATTTTCATAATTTCTGTATCAAGTGTACTTTCGAGGACACAGAAAAATCTTGAGACTGTGAGTTCTATCCATCGATGGTCTTTCTTGCTGCTTTTTGTTTGAGATTGTTTCTGAATAAGTGAGCATATTATTCGGCCCAAGGCAGAAAATGCACAGTACCTAAACAACGGTAAAGGGTGATCATAATCTGCAGTCTTTTGGACCCTGTGAGCTAACTTCCCCCCTCCTACAATATGCCCTTTTTCGCTGCTGATTGGCGCGCAATAACTCACATTGTCGAGGGCGGAATTGTTCTTGAGGAAATGGACATGAGCGTCTTCAAAATCGATAGGCCTCAGCGACCCGGTTTTTGAAGATGGACAGATAAAGTTCCCTCCCCATTCGTCACCATGCAAAATCGTGACAGGTCGTAATTTTTCCCCCTGGCCAACAGCAATCCAGCGTATCGGAATGAGGAACGGTGTCTTTTGTTCGTGTTCAAGAAGGGGATGAAATTTAGTGTCCTTATCAAAATTTAAATATTTCCATTCACAAGTTGAAGGCTCAACCCATCCCAATGAGGGGAGTTTATCTGGCATGCCTCGAGAATCGTATTCAATAGTTGGTTGGAGGTAGAGATTGATTATCTGTTCAAACAATTCATTCATCCGATCTATGGAATCATCCTCCTTTTCCATGAAGACATCGTACACTTCATTGAAATGTTCTTCTAGAGTTCTTCCAGACTCCATTTTTGTCGTGAAAACAGTTGCATGTTCTGTAGATATAACTTCAACTGGGTGAGGTGTTCGTTGTTGTGGCGGTTGATAGTGATTGAATATCGTACCAAGCTTTGCTATCTCCTCTGCCCTTTCTAAATCCATTTTTTTTGTTACATAGTGGATTGTACTTCCTTGTTTTTCACGCTTAACTTCACCCGCTAGCACAAGTTTTGGGCCCCATCCATCCGATTTAGGTCTCTTTTTGTGCCAAACAAATTTGAGCAGCCTAAATTCTCCATTAACAACATGCTTTTTGAAAAATTTTCTCGCATAGATTAACCATTGAAATGATGACTTTTTCTCCTTCTCAAATGGTTCACCTTCAAAGCTCCAGTCAGGATGCAGGGGTGAATCTATTGGTTCACCGAATTCGTTCTTACCAGTTATGAATTGTTTTGCTAGTTTATCAGCATTATCACGTAACCAAGGATCGTCGTCAGTTAGGGGTGAAAACAATATCCTGAACAATCCGGTTTGGAATTTATCTTTTTCGATGTAAATCACCTCTGCATCCAAATCTATTCAAACGCGTTTTTTGTCAATTCATCAAGGAGAAGAACCCCCAAAATTCGTCGTTCATGCTTCACCTGGTCCACCTCGATGTTGAGTTGCTTGTTCGTGTTTAGCGCCCCGAGGAACGAACCGTAGGTGCGGTATGCGGGGGGCTCGTTTTCCCCAAAGAGGTCACCATTGATGTACCAATCGGTATCAGCAGTTCCGAACATCTCGTCGGTTTCTGGTAGTCCGTTAGCCGACCAAGTATCAATGGCCACGGCCACACCAATGCCGTTCATGGCAGCGATGTCCAACAGTTCGCCCATGGAGATGTCGGGAGAAACTATCGGAAGCAAACCCTCCAGTGGCCGGTCAGCGGTTTGCTTGGCTTGTCTGTTGAAGCGCTTCCCTTCTTTCTTTTCATAGTCGGCTAACGGCCTACCCAGGCAGCAAAACCGGCTCTGTCCGAAATTTATGATATAGCGCAGAGCAGGCGCAGTGTGAGGTTTCTGCTCCTTGATTTGCCCTCACGCACTATTCCAATGACCACTACTTGAGTGCCAACTCATTTTATTTCATGGAGAACCACATTACATACCAGGTCTGATTTTCGTGAGGCTGAAGTATGGTCTTTATCCCTGTCCTGAATTTGATGAACCACTCACGTAGAGTTTTGTGATTACTTTGGAATATCCTATTCACAATTCCTGCCATCACTGCGTTTCCCAACTCTGGGTTTTTGGGGCAATATGAGATTGTTTTTTTGATGCAATGACCAAGAAACTTAGCAAAGTCAGAATCTTCATCAACACATTCTTGTTTCGCAAAACTCAGGTTGACATAACATATAGCATCAACTGCTCTCATTGCAATATTCATCGTGGTTACTATTTCGATGTTTGTTGGATCTTCTGTGCTCGCTAATTCCAAAAGTTTAGTTAGAATTTTTACCTCTTGGGCATTGGGTCGTACTTGTTTAAAGTAATCAAGAACGAATTCAGATAATTTTTCCGAGGTTTGCAATATTGTAGAATGTATCAGGGAAGGTTCAGACTTGGAAACAAGTGACCATCTACTAGGGAATGCTTTCAGGAAACGTACATACTGTTCAATCAAATTAGTAACTTCGTTGGCTCGTGATGGAATAGAAAGTCCTCTTTCTTGAGCACGAATTGTCCCATTCATTAGTTCAACAATCTCCTCAAGTAGTTTTTTTGACCAAACCTCATCTCTTGACTGAAAGTTCGCAATTTCAGGTATTGCGACATGGTCCCAGGGAGTTTCGCCATTTATCCAGTCCTCAAGTTCGATACAAAAATGTTCTGGCCACTGGTTTGAGTCTAATTCTTTCTTGAGTCTCTCCATGAATTTTTCATCCTCAAGGTAAAAGTCTTGGAATTCCGGGGAAGTAGAAGTCGCGATATGATGAATGTTGATCATGTTGATTTTATTTGTTAATCGTCCGTGATTTGATGCCGATGGTTCAAATGTAATTTCAAATGAATCGTATCGCGGAATTTGTAGATCAGTAAGCATAGGGAGCTCTTGGTAAATTGGTGGTTCTTCTCTGGCACCGTGTAATTGTCGATTAACATAACGAATACAATTGTGGATATCTCGTTTTTCATCTTCGTTCCAATCTTTAGAATCTAACTCTTCCCGTAACATGGGCAAGTAATACCCATGGAATCGTGTCTCAAACATCCAATCCATATATTCTACTTCACCTTGAACCCGGAGCTGGAACTGGAATTCCTCAAGGGATGATTTTTTCCATTTTCCTTCATAGCATTCTGCATGGTCGTCTGGATATCGAGTTTTGTTTTTCCAGTGTTCGCTCCAATTGTAGGCTGCGAGCACAGCACGAACCATGAGACCGCGTCGTGTAATCTCTGGATCAAGGTTGAGAGAATCGAGGTATTTCTTTCCATTTGGGTTTGAAATGAATCTGTTAAGTGAATTTCGAAGGTTGTTGAAGAATCGAGCAGTAGCCGCCTCGATCCACTCATCGGCTTCCTGAGGATTGGTCTTCAACGTCTGCTTTTGGATCAAAGCCGCAAAGAGGCGACCGAGGGCCGACATGGCTGAATAGGCATGAAGGGGCGGAGCCTCACCTGACCAATAACTGGTGACTCGGTAAGCCAAACTCCCCCCTGCCGTTTTGTGAGAATCCTGATCTTGTGATGGTTTGAGATAATCAATGATGTCCCCCTGGTCGTCCAATTCAACATCAACGCGCTGAATGTGCGCATCCTCAAAGTCAATCGGTCGAATTGAACCAGTATTGGAGGTTGGGGCCATGAAATTGCCACCCCATTCATCCCCGTGAAGCAGGGTCATGAAATGCGTTTGTTCACCTTTTTTTTCCCAACGAAGTGGAACGATAAAGAGGGCCGTTTTTTCGAAATCTCGGAGATATTGTAGTGGATTTTTTTCGTCATTCCACTCATGCCCGTATTTCCATTCTTTGCCGTACTTGACAGGTGCAACAAAACCTAGCGAAGGCCGATGATCAATGATTGGCTGTAAGTAAAGTTCAATTATTTTCTGAAACAAATTATCCATGCTTTGGGTTTTAAGAGGCTTGATGATGCTTTCAAATTCCTTTTCTAGAGTCTGTCCATTGTCTGCGAGTACGATGATATTTGTAAAATCTTTTTCTTGCTCAACAGACACATTGTGACTGAACCCCCGTTGAGGGGGTTGAAAGAGGTTGAACGCACTCCCGACCGTTTTTATTAATTCAATCTTCGCTTCATCCATCGGTTTTGTGACATAGAGGAACTTATGCAGATCATCACCCATGATTTCAGTAACGAGTTTTGGGCCCCAACCGGCCTCATTTGGTTTTTTGTGCCAAACAAACTTGTGTACCTTGATTTTATCATTGACAACGATACTTTTGTATAGTTCTTTTAATGCTCTAAGCCACTTCCAGGAGTCGGCTTGTTCTTCACTAAGTGCACTAAGGTCCCACTGATCAATTATATCGTTGTTAATGTCTCCAAAAGTTACACCTTCTACGAACTCAAATGCTACCTTTTTGGCATTCTTAATTTCCGATGGTGTGCTTATTTTTTTGAGGGGGGCGAAAATTATTTCGAAAAATTCGGTTTGTTCATCGGCTGTAACCATGTTCACCCTTCCTCTGCTCATTGGTTGCACTGCATGTTCAGGAGTTCATCAAGGAGAAGAACACCAAGAATTCGTCGTTCATGCTTCACCTGGTCCACCTCGATGTTGAGTTGCTTGTTCGTGTTTAGCGCCCCGAGGAACGAACCGTAGGTGCGGTATGCGGGGGGCTCGTTTTCCCCAAAGAGGTCCCCATTGATGTACCAATCGGTATCGGCAGTTCCGAACATCTCGTCGTTTTCCGGTAGTCCTTTAGCCGACCAAGCATCAATGGCCACGGCCACACCAATGCCGTTCATGGCGGCGATGTCCAACAGTTCGCCCATAGAGATATCGGGAGAAACTATCGGAAGCAAACCTTCCAGTGTCCGGTCGGTGGCCTCTCGCGTCCAAAGCCAGTGGTCGGATTGAGGAGCGAGACGATGGCCTGGTCTTGTGGCCGATTGCTTTTCGTCTCGGTTGAATCGATTTGCTGGGTCTGCATCGTAGGCTGCCGTCTCAAAATGGAGGAGAGGCAATTGACGCTCGTCGGTTGGCCACTGCTCAAGAGGGGCGTCCAAAGGCAACGTGGTAATCGACCCGTTGGGAGCTGGCGTGATGTATTCCCACAGGAGGCGTTCGTTCCAACGGGGTCGGCCATCTGGAAGAGAAAGTCGCTTATAGTGCAAAGAACGCATCAGGGCGTATTCTCGCTTGATGACATCAGCAACCAAATTTTGCATCAGGAACGGTGGTTCAGTTTGCTTGCCACTAAGGTACAAACGCACCTCGCCGCCCTTGCTTTTTTTCCCGGTTTTCGCAACTCGCTCCAATGGACTGAGGTGTCCTTGAATCATCTCCACCCAACCTACGCTTGGTTGGCAGGCTTTCTCAAATCGCTCTTGGCAAGAGAACGGGAGGACGGGCTTGGCTTCTCGGCCTGTTTTGGATTTAAAATCGCTTGACAGGTTCTTGATGTCGAAAGCCTCGATGCCGCCAGAAAGAATGCCGAGGGTCGCAGCGTTGTTCCAAATCTCACGCAGAGGAAGGGCATATTGGTCGCCCATGAGATCTACAAAGTCGCGAAGCAGGTGGTCAGCCAACGCAAGTGTAGTGTGTTCTTTGCTTGGTTGATACCTCGGCAAATCTGTATCCCCAAATGTTCGCTTTTCAACGATTAGTGGGCTCATGTTTGAGGAATGGCAGGGTTCGCCAGCCTCGACGTTGCAGTGAGTGCAGGGTGATTGATTCATGATTTCCCACGAAGCATCTGTTCGCATCATCAGATTCTGCCAACTCATGTTCCCGCTTCTTGAACGAGCAAACGTCACAATCTCTGGATCAACGCTTTTCTTCGCTGTAGTTTCCAAGGAACCCCAAGCATCAATGTACTGATTAAGCACATTCAGGGTGATGTCGGAAAAACGACGAACTGGGACGTTCACCACTTTCCCCGACTTGAGGGTAGGGAGTGCAAACAACGGTGCTGCTTCTGCCTTGGTTTCATCGACCGGGGGTTGGGTCGACAATCGTTGGGCGAGTTCCTCAGTACCGTTTTTATCCGCGTCTCCGAGGAGTTTTAACCTTCTCTCAAGGTCCTTATTGCGCGCAGATGTGTAGAGTGCTTGGTACTCGTGAAGAAGAGTTGAACGCTTTGTTCGCTTTTCTTGTTGGTACCGAGTGTTGTGGGGAAGCATGCCGTTTTTCCACCATTTGCCGGCCGCTCGAAAGAGCAAGAGTTGATCTGCTCGCATGTGCATGGCATGAATGGTTTCGGGATGTGCGCCAGAGCGAAGTTCGGATTTATGCACTACGGCAAAGCCGTTCGTTGGGCTGTCAAGGAGCCGGTAGTCTTGAGCTAGGTTCAATGGTCCGAGTTTCTTCTTAGCCGAACGGTGCTCAGTTTCAACAGACCCGAATGATTTTTTCCCGGTTCCTGAGGCCAAATCTTCGCGGTCAGAGTACGGTAGTTGCTGAATCTTCTTTTCCAAGATCTTGTCAAGGCTGACCAAGTTTGCACCGTCTTCGGTGGGAACAAGATATGATTCGATGAGGGAATTCACGTGGTACGCCTGGAGGTTTGCAATGGGTCCTGATGGAATGCTAAGTGCACGTGAGAGAAGTTCTTCAGGGAGGATATGGAGTGGCGCTTTAGCGAGCCAATGAAGCACGCTTGGCGTGAGAGGAACCCAGCGACAGGCTCCTGAGTCGTCGTTGAGCTCAATCGGCTCTCCAACGGGGGTTGAACCGTAGAGGTCAATCAACTCACCGTGCGTGAACATCAAGGTGGAATCGCGAACGATGCCGGGATACCGCTCCTTTCCTTTCTCTTCGGGGTTGCGGTTTTGATGCAATTCGATGTCTTGAGGACTGATTCGCACAAACCGACGTTCCTTGGGCAGTTGTTCGATGGAAACGAGTTTCGCTTCCTCATCGATAAAGGCCACAACTTTGTCCGAACTGAGGTTGATGTGGGCGGGAAATGGGAGTTCCTCATTCAATTCGCGCAACGTTGTCAGGAGCAGAGAGACAATCACATCCACTTGCGATGCATTGTCCTCACTGACTTCACGCGCCAAGGCCGTGTACACGTCCGATGAATGAGAAAGTCGATCTTCTGAGGATTGCTTTCCGCCGACCAACTTCCAGTTTCGCAAATGTGTTGCACTCGGAGGGCGAACGAGAACAAAGTGTCGTCCTTTGCTGTTCATTGTGATGCAAGCTTTGGCGACGGCACCGGTACGAACGAGGCCCTTTCCCTCATGTTTGGTCAAGTATTCACCTTGTTGTTCCTTCTCGACGTACTTCTGGACCAATAGGTCACGTTGTTCGGGTGTGATGGGGTTGCCCTTTGAGGTGGTCCACCTCTGTGTTGCGAGGTTGAAGGCAGCTGCAATTTCCGGTGTGTGGAAGGTCGTGTCGTGTTCTTGAGGTCGGTTCTTCATGCATCATCACTCCTGGTGGTTATAGCCCATTGTTGGACGTGTTCAAGGGCCTGTGAACAAGCCAAGTATGTTGAGACAAAGGGGAGGTGCTCCTGCACGCGTGTGATGTTTTTGCGGTTGTTATCGACCAGAAGAACGTCTTCCGTTTCGTCGCCCTGCGAGAGCATAGCGATCATCCGTTGTTTGAATTCTGCTTTATCGACAAGTTCACGATGAGGCTTGCAGATCAATCGCATACCGTCTCTCCAAAGCCCACGCTGTTTGAGGTCGTTTTCCGTTCCACAATGATGCACCGCATCTCTGGCCGTCAGGAACATCACGGTTGCACCTGCTTGAACAGCCGTCTCAATCAGCACTTCGGCTTCAGGCATGTTGGTATCAAGATGGAATAATGCAGGGTTGTTGAAGCCGTTGATGAAGGCTTTATACCCTCTCGGATACATGCGATTAGCGTCGCCGTACCTCCCGATGACGAGGCCCTGCTCCTCCATTCGCTGTTCTCTGAGGGTCCCGTCAACCACGGTTCCATCGATGTCAAGGAACAGCAGGTTTCGGTGGTTTTGCTTCATCACGCTGAGGTTGCTGGCGAACACCATATATGAACAAAGCGCATATGCGTTCCACTTCATGAGGTAGAATCAAAACACTTTCCTCGTTATGAAGATTGAAGCACCCGTTGACTTTGCTCAACAACGAAGAAATTGGACGTACCGCATTGATTCGGCCATGCCTCGATGGGACGCCTGGTTGGAGCATCTGTCGAACTCCCTCAAGGGCTTTGACCAGTGGCGACCGACCGTACCCGACTATCTCCTACGCGCTTCGGCCAGCCTTGAGGCAGAGCTGGAACGCTACCTCGAAATGGCCATGAATCACCTTCATGACTTGTGGTGCATTCAGGCGTGGCTAAGTTTTCCAGAACAGGATTTTATCGACCATGAACCTCTTTTGATGAATCTTTTGACGGATGCCATGGCGCGTTGTGGACGCATCTTGAGCCCAGAGAACATCAATTTCCTTCCTCACCCCATCGAGGTGGTCCCAACCCAAGATTGGTTGAACTACCTTGCAGCGTCGGAATTTGGACGGGAACTTCTGCAATCGGTCGAAGAGGAGGATGAACTCCAAGAGGTTGTGTTTGAATCGACTCAACTTCCTCCTCTCCCTCGTGAGACGGTGTTCAGTTCCTCGGTGCGTTCTCTAGAATCCGCACAATCTACCTATCAACACCACCTTAGACAAAAACAATTGATCAATCGGTTGAGGGCGGTCCTGAAGAGAAGCCCATTCAGAGGCATGACCCTTGCACACAGCCAGGTGGCGACATCCCTCAATGAATGTGAAACTGCACATGTCGCCCTAGGTTAGGTCATCGTTAAGAAAATCATACGAAGGAGGAATGGGATTGAATGATATTGAACTCTACATGTCCATTCAGTTGGCGACGGCATTGCTCGCCATTTTTGCGGGGCTTGTTCCCCACGTTGGGTGGGCGATTCGAAAGTTAATTCCGACCTTTGTTGCTCTTCAAGCAGCCAGTGGAAATACATTTCTTCGTACCCAAGCTCTTGACGCACTTTCTTTTGGAATCGCTCAGAAGGAAGCCTTGACCTGTTTGTACTTGATCGAGGAAGGTCCTCAAGAGGCTTATTACACTTCGATGGGTGAACTCGCCAACGCTGCGCTCATTCGATTTATCGCCTCCTTCTTGGTGGCCAAGGGTCTGTTGGTGCCGGCCTTGACAACATTGTTGCTTTGATGTGGAAAAACGAGGTTCGAGAGAAGTCTAGAAAGTTGTTGATTTTTCAAGTCGAGGCTCTATGGTGGATTCGTCTTCGGAAATACTATATGCAAACGAAGTTCAAAGAAGTTACATGAATCGATGCTCTGAATGTAATGCGATGTTTGTACCCGACAATGAAGTGAACGCATATAGCTTTCAAAACGGGCCAGAGGCAGCATACCATTGGGCTGTTGGCGCTCATACAAAACTCAACGATGGTAAGCAACCCTGCAAACACTGTGGTGGGATTTATTCAGTGAGACGGCGCGGTTGAAATTCATATTCTCCTGTTTCTTGGTCCACCGAACAAGTTCTTGAAACGAGGTCGTCAACAAATGATACTCCTTGACGCCAAGCATCAAGTCCAGCAGTGCGTGCACAACACCTTCTGAATTGGTGGTCACTCCCTGTGATGGTGAATGATTCAGAAGGATCTGAAAAACCAAATGTGGCATTTCGTCATCGGGTCCAAGGCTACCATTGAGATGAACCCAGAGTTTGTAAACAATATCTCAAACATCTCCTCGGTGGTGGAGGCGGTATGTGTCGGTTTGACATTGATGTGCCCTTCTTCAAAGAGTTCTTTACGGTTGAGATGAGGAACGTAACTACTCTTTCTTTACGACATTATCAGGTCGACTTTGGTGACATTGAGTCTCTTTCTGCGCTTCTTTAATTATGGCTTCGTGTTCATCGTGTGCTACTTTTTGTGCTTTTTCGAAGTCCTTGCTTGGTTTCTTCTCCTCTTTGGTCATGGTGATGGCTGCCCTTTGAGACAAAAGAGGTTTTTGGTACGTCCTGGAAGACATCTCTACGGTTCACAAATGATGTCGCGTCCGCCGATGGCATGCGGTTGTGAACCACAACCTCATCCCAAACAGGTTACACTGATGTGGACTAACCTCGAAGTCTGGTATGAGGGGGGGCATCACTTCTTTGACGAGCTGCCCTTACCGAGGGCATTGTTCCACTTTTCAGGGTTCTTTCGCGCCCAATCGCCGTAAATCTCAGCCATGAACCGGTCAAGGCCGTCGGCCCACTTTGAGAGGACGGGGACCTCTCGGTTGGCCTCAGAACGAAGGGCCTTGATCTCGTGGCGGAACTTGTGGTTTTCTTGGACCACTGTTCGACCCATGCGGTTTTCGTTCATTTCTTCAATGCTGATGCCAGTGAGAATGCGACCCCATAGCTCAGGAGTGTCTGCGCAAAGCAAGTCAAAGATATCCTTGGCGTGAACCATGAATCGCACGCCGATGATTGGGTAGGATTGCTTGTCCATGGGCACACGGTAGGTGGTCACGAGGACGGGGAATCGAGTGCGGTGGTCACCAATACCCGCCATCAGACCCTTGCTAAGAGCGTCTTCAAACTGCAGGACCGCTTCTTCAGATTCTAGGAGAGACATGTCCTCAGGAACATAGGCAACAATGTGAGCCATCTTGAACTTGGCACGGTGGAGTTCTTCGTCGCGGAGGTTGATTTCTCCGTGTTCACGTCCATAAGCTTGAGCAAAGGCTCGAGAGGTCAACTTTTGCATGAGCGCACCCAAATCTTCACCACGGTCGCGGCCTGAGGCGAGTTTGATGACTTGGTTTCGGTTCATGCTCATGGCGTGAGACAGGAAGACGTCTCGATGTTGGAAGTCCTCGGTCACGTTGGAAGATGGGCGTAGCTTTGCAGCTGCAGTGCCTCGACCAATGGTCGCAACATGTTCATCCATTCGCACGAGTACATCCGAGCGATCCATGCCGCTGGCGGTTTGCAAGTTGGTGCACTTTTCCAGGGCCAAACGCAGGGCTTCGTAGTCAACGAAATCCTTGACAGCGCCTTCATCCATATCGAGAAGAACAACAGGAATGTCGGCAATGGCCTTGCCTTGGTTGGTGCAAGTCATCAAGACCACGGTTTGCAACTTCTTACGCGTGGCGTCAACGGCGTTGGCCACCGAAAGATGGTCTTGGGCGGTGGTCGTCACATATTGGTATGCGCCGCGCGGGATGAACGCAGATTGATCTTCGATGAACGCTAGATAAGCGTCAATGGAGGTGCCGCCGATGGAGATGACGGGCGGAATGACAATGGGGTTTGCACTGTCTTGAAGGTTGGTGTTGATCATCGAAAACAGCTCGTGTTGTCGGTCAATGGCTTGACGTGGACTGGTGCGGGCGTACGCAGTGACGCTCTTTCCTCCACCATCCTTGGCCGTGCTCATTGGAAACAAGCTGATGCCTTCGCCGACGACGATGCCTTGAATTCGACCTTGAGCATCAGTGAGAACGGGCTGAAGTGGCCCGTCCTGAGAGGTACGCCCCTTGGTGGCCATGTTGACGGCTCGACGGAACTCCTGGGTGGTGAGTGAGGTAATTTGGGCACGGTGGTCCGCATCACTAAGCACTGACACGATGGCAACGCCGGTGGGGCGTTCATCGCGGGGCTCGCCAGTTGTGTTGGTGGTCTTACCGCACGCGGATTGAATCTTGAGAGCGGTTTGGATCTGCCGAGGCATCATGCCGCGAACGAGGTCACCCTCGACACCGTTCTTTTCGCTGGCGTTAGTGGCTTGGGTTCCGGCCATCACCATGACGATGTCAATGGGTTGGAGGAAACGTCCGCGTCGAACAAGGCCAGCGCGAAGGGCGCGGCGAAGCTTGTGTTCCAGGTTTCGCGAATCAACAGGCTCCCACACGGCGCGGCCGTTGAGGTTGTGGGAGTTTGGCATGAGCAAGGAACGTCCGTGTTCAGGTGGCGTCAACTCAAGGCTCACGGTGAAGGCTTCATCCTCGTCGTTGGTGAGGGGCGCTTCGATGGTGTCAGCAGACGGTGCGGTGGTGGGGGTGTTTGGTACCACTGGGGCAGCAAAGGCTTGCGCAATGATCTCATCTGCGGTGAGGTGGCGGCTGGTTTGGGTCTTGGTTGTAATATCGTCAGTCATGTCTTCGTAATTCATATTTATCTCTCCTTATAGTTTCATTTTTGGGTTCAAGCGTAATCTCGGCTGATCAGCTTTTGCATGGACTTCATTGATTCCATTATCTCTTGGTTTTGTCGAGTGAGCGCGGCGAGGGCGTTGGCTACCGCAATCTTGTTGGTTTCACCAGCCTGTTGTTGTTGGTCAAGCAAGCGTTCAAGCTCGCGAACATGGTCCGCGAGGGCGTTGATTTGGCTGACGGCCGAAGCGTGTTGCTGCTCGCCTCGAGCGTGGGATTCGTGGACCTGGTGTTCCACGCGTGTAAGATGGTCGCTGCCCGCAAGCGAACGAGCAAGAACGTCAACGCGTTCACCCAGGGATTGGGTTTGGGTGGTAAGTTCAAAGACGCCTTCGATGGTTTGGGTCTGAGCTTCCGTGATGGAATCAATTTGGTTTGGCACGCGAGCGACAATGCGGTTGTTGACCTCGATGCTCTCCGTGTGGTGCTTGCGGTAGATCGCATCCATGGAGGCAGCGCGATCCACGTTGGACGGGATGGATTGGAGGGACTCCAAAACCATACGCAAGGTGTCGTCCTTGCTCTTCATTCGCAGGTAGAACCAGCCAACGCCTGCCACGACAAGGCAGACAATGAGGAAAAAGAACCCCATGGTGGTGGCGGTCGACATCAGGCTTCCAGTTTCTGTGGTGTTTCCAATCATAGTTTCAACTCCGTTGTAATTTCACTGCTGGTGCCAGAGGTCCTAGGCTTCTGTTCCGCATATGCGGACTTTGACAGAACCCTCTCGGATTCCAGCAATGGAAGGAATGGTTGCTCTCCCTCTGTGGCTGGTTGAGCCTTGAGGAGATTGGCTTGGAGGCGTTGATGGTAACCATTGGCGCGCTTCTTCTGGTAGGCGCGGGAGCGTTCCCAGCGTTGTTGGTTTCGTATCTTCATGGTCATGTGTCCGTTCATCTTCGTTTCCTCCTGTTGAGTTTGCTTAGCAGTATACCCCAAAGGATACAATCGAATTAAGCGCATATGCGATATGCTTCTGAGTTATTGACCAAAGGTGGTCATGTGTCCACTCCCTAGAATTAATCAAAGATGCAACACAGGGTTCCAGTTATGGGGGGCGAGACTTTGACCGAATTATCGTCTTCCGAAGGGGTACGCAAGTCGCTTCACGTCGTTTGCTCACCGGGAGGCGGCGCCTTTTCCGTCTACATGTTCTTGCGCTATGCCCTGGCACAGCGAAGCGATCCGCAAATATCTGAAGTCAAAATGACCATGCTCTGTCGAGAGGATTGCGATGCTAAAGAGTGGTGGGGGCTTTGGTCAAAAGATGAGAAGTTAAGCGAAAAACTGGGGGCTCCTAAGGGATGGAAACCTGAATTCATACCAAAAAATGTGATACCTAAATCATTGAATCAACTATCAGCGGATATCTATGTCTTCATTCTCGCGGGTGGAGACCAAGGCCGTCTGATAAGGAAATACCGGGACTGCAAAGGAAAAAATGCAAACGCAAAACTCGTAACAGAAGAGGACATGACGTCCTATTCTGATGGAAACTTTGCTTTCAAATCGGCAGTTCAGGACACACCAAGCGTGCTTCTCGGAAAAAATGTCATTACCCCAGAGGAAGGCCTTAGTTCGATTGAGATTGCGTTGAAAGAAGAATGGTGTAATTCACCGAGAACGATAGATTGCAAAAAAGGAAAAACCCAAAGAAGAGAAGAACAACGAGGGTCCCATGATGTTCAATGGGAAAAAGAAATATCCTTTTCAGAACGAAATCCAACAAGGTTACATGTTGTTGTACGACCAGTGATTACCAACCCCAAAGGTGATCAGTTGGTCAAAGATGAAACAGAACTTGCAGTGAAGTTTTTCATAAAAAACCACATAAATGAGTGGTTTCTATGGAAAAAGTCTTTTCGAATTGAAATGAACGAAGACTACGACGATTATTTGAAACAACTCTTCATCAGACGGCCAGATGCTGCGAAATTGTTTGCTAATCATAAGGGGGAAAATCTTGGTAGGAGAAGTATCTACAATGAAAAATCAATCTTGTTTTCTAAGGATGATGATTCAAGCAAGGTGAACGGAAGTCGAACGCTGAAAATCTTGACATGGGACACAAGAAACATTGGGCGTTCCACACAATTCCTTGCTCTGATGCTG
>Ga0302122_10001615_pt1 | contig 14310 bp, 12 predicted proteins | sample CB21_SCM_MG_FD_203115 | JGI IMG/M metagenome (GOLD analysis project Ga0302122, IMG submission 203115) | Marine microbial communities from Western Arctic Ocean, Canada - CB21_SCM | ecosystem: Environmental > Aquatic > Marine > Oceanic | place: Canada: Western Arctic Ocean | collected 2017-09-28
CCATCGCATTCCCCCACGAGGGCGGCTACCGAGTCGTCGCCGAGGTCGGCGAGGCCCGGCACCAGCAGACCTACCCGTTCCGCGTAGTTGACCGGGTCACACCGGTCACCTAGTCGCCCAGTAGGGCGCCCACCCGTTTGGCGGTCTCGACCACCAGGCGTTCGATCTCGCACGTGTCGGCGTCCCCCGGAAACCGGAAATCCGGCCCGTACACCGTCACCGATGCGACAGTCTCCCCGTCGCCGTCACACACCGGTGCGGCCACACCGGTGATCTCCTCGGAGAACTCGCCGACCGTCCACGCCACCCCGGTCCGGCGCACCTCGCCGACGCGCTGGCGCAACCCGACCAGCGTGGTCACCGTGTGCACGGTGAACTCCTCCAGGCCATCAGCCGCGTAGTCGGCGATCCTCTCGTCGGTCCACGACCCCATGAAGGCCTGGCCCGCGGCGATCGTGTGCAGGGGGAACCGCTGGCCCGTCCAGTCGGTCACCTGCACCGGCCCCGGCGTCGCCACCTGCGCCACATACAGGCCCTCCCCACCGTCCATCACCGCCAACGCCGCCGACTCGCCCAGCCGACCGGCCAGCTCTTGCAGGTACGGCCGGGCCAGGTCCCGCAGCGTGCCGGCCAGCGCCCCGGATGCAGCCAGCGCCCGTAGGCCCGATCCGATCACGTAACGGCCGGCGTCGTCGATCCGCTCCACGATCCCCAGGTCGGCGAGGCTGGACAGGATCCGCGAGCAGGTCGACTTGGCCAGCCCGGTCGTCCGGGCCACCTCGGTCACGCCCGTGGAGTCCGACCGGCCCGCCAGGGCCCGCAGCACGGCGAAAGTTCGCTCAATGGTCTGAATATCGCTAGCCTAGGACACCACTAGTCGGAACGTTCCACTCATTGGAACACTCTGTCCGGTCCCGAGGCTCAGGTCCCGGCCGGCGGAGCCTTCAGAGAGGCAGGCACCCATGCGCAACGACGCGCAGTGCGTAATCATCGGCGGCGGCGCCATGGGCGTGGGCCTGCTGTACCACCTGGCCCACGAAGGCTGGACCGACACCCTCCTCATCGAAAAGGGCGAGCTCACGTCGGGCTCCACCTGGCATGCCGCCGGCCTCGTGCCCAACTTCATCGGCAGCCTCAACATGGCCAAGGTGCACGCCTACGGCATCGAGCTCTACAAGACCCTCGAGGCAGAGACCGGCATGTCCACCGGTTGGCACGGCTGCGGCGCGATCCGCCTCGCCGTCACCCAGGACCAGGCCGACTGGTACCGCTACGTCCAGGGCATCCTCGGCGCCCTCGGCATCGAATCGCACCTCATCAGCCCGGACGAGGTTCGCCAGCGGGTGCCTCTGATGGGATCCACCGACGACATCATCCTCGGCTTCTGGACGCCCGACGACGGCTGGTCGGACCCCACCAGCTCCACCAACGCCATGGCCGTCGGCGCCCGTCAGCTCGGCGCCGAGATCGCCCGCCACACGCTCGTCACCGCCGTCGACCAGCTCCCGGACGGCCGCTGGAAGGTCACCACCGACAAGGGCGAGGTCACCTGTGACCACGTCGTCAACGCCGCCGGCCACTACTCCCCCCAACTCGGGGCCATGTCCGGCATCGACGTCCCCATCGTCTCGATGATCCACCAGTACCTGATCACCGAATCGCTCCCCGAGATGGCCGCACAGGAAGTCGAGATGCCCGTCGTCCGGGACCCCCGCTCGTCCTGCTACTACCGCCGTGAGATCGACAGCCTCCTCATCGGGCCCTACGAGACCCGTAACTCCATCACCTACGGCCTCGACGGCATCGACTGGAACCTCCACTTCCACCTAACACCACCCGACCTCGAACAGCTCGCCCCGTGGCTGGAGATCTCGACCGAACGGTTCCCGATCTTCGCCGAGGCGGGCATCAAGCAGGTGGTCAGCGGCCCCATCACCCACACCCCCGACGGCGGCTACCTCATGGGACCGGCCCCAGGCGTGCGCAACTACTGGATGTGCGCCGGAGCCTCCATCGGCATCACCCAGGGCCCGGGCGCCGGAAAGTACCTGGCCCAGTGGATGGTGCACGGCCAGACCGAGATCAACGTCCGCGAGATGGACCCCCGCCGCTTCGGCCCGTGGTCCGACCTCGACTACACGATCCGGAAGTCCGTGGACGAATACCACGAGATGTACCAGGTGCGGATGCCCGGCGAGTACCGGTCAGCCGGGCGCCCCATGAAGCGAACGCCCATCGCCGAACGGCTCGACGCCCTCGGCGCCCAGTGGCAGGACGTCTGGGGCTGGGAACGCCCCCGCTACTACGGCGAGGCCGAGCAGTACTCGTGGAGGCGCTCCAACGCCCACGACATCGTCGCCGCCGAATGCAACGGCGTACGCGAGCGGGTCGGCATCGCCGACCTGACCGCCTTCGCCAAGTTCGAGGTGACCGGAAGCGACGCCGCCAACCTGCTGGGCCGCCTCTCGGCCAACCGGCTGCCCATCACCGACGGTGGGATCCGCCTCGTCCACATGCTCACCGACCTCGGCGGCATCGAGTGCGAGATGACGATCACCCGTCTCGCCGACGACCGCTACTACCTCAACTCGGCCATCACCGGCACCACCCACGACCAGGACTGGCTGGTCCAGCACGTGGTCGGCGGCGAGGACGTGACCATCGCCGACGTCACCGATGCCACCGCCATCCTCGCCGTCACCGGACCCCGGGCCCGCGACGTCCTCGCCGCCTGCACCGACGCCGACCTCACCAACGAGGCCTTCCCGTGGCTGACCGCCCGGGAGATCCAGGTTGCCGGCGTGCCCGTCACCGCCCTGCGGGTCAGCTACGTGGGCGAGCTGGGCTGGGAACTCCACCACCCCATCGACCGCATGCCGGAGCTCTACGACGCCCTCGTGGCGGCCGGCGAACCCCACTCAATGGTCCACTTCGGTTCGTACGCCATGAACGTCATGCGCATCGAAAAGGCCTACAAGGCGTGGGGCGGCGAGCTCACCACCGAGATCACACCGATCGAAGCCTGCCTGGACCGGTTCGTGGACCTCGACACACCCGGCCGCGACTTCCTGGGCCGCGACGCCACCTTGGCCCGCCGCGACGCCGCCGGACCCGACCTAACCGGCCTGGAAATGGTCCTCGTCTACTGCGCCGTGGATGCCTCCGACTCCGACTGCCGGGGCAACGAACCCACATACGACCCTGCAGGCGACGGCTCAACCGCCATGGGAATCACCACCGGCGGCGCCTGGGGCCACACCGTCGGGAAGTCGCTGGCCTTCGCCTACGTCGACCCGACCTTCCGGGCACCCGGCTCAACTTTCGAGATCGCCCTGTTCGGCGAACGACATACCGCCACGGTGCTGGCGGAGGCCGCACATGATCCTTCCAACGAAAGGCTCCGGACATGACCGAAACCACCCGGCCGAAGCGCGGCGTACGAGCCGGCGGACGTGCCGCCCGGGTCGCCGCCCGAGCCGCCGGACTCCCGGAAGACGAGCGGGCCGTACGCCCCGGACAGTCCGGAGGCGCCTACAAGCCGCTCACCGAGTCGGAGTGCCGTTCCATATACGACACGGCCCTGACCCTGCTCAGCGAATTCGGCATGGGCACCCCGATTCCGGAATTCATCGAGGTGGTGGTCCCGGCCGGCGGCTGGGTGGACGAGCACGAGCGCCTCCACTTCCCCCAGTCACTCGTCGAGGATGCCGTGGACATGGCCGCCAAGTCGTTCACCTGGCATGGCTTCGACGACAACCGGTCCATAGACGTGGGCGGCGACCGGGTCCACTTCGGCACCGCAGGCGCGGCCGTCTCCGTCTGGGACCACGAAACCCGCAAGCACCGCCCATCGGATCTCCACGACGTCTACGACGTGGCCCGCCTCGTCGACACGCTCGAACACGTCCACTTCCACGTCCGGACGCTCGTGGCCCGCGACATGGTCGAGGCCCGGGACCTCGACCTGAACAGCGCCTACGCGGTGGCCATGGGCACCTCCAAGCCGATGGGTACGTCGTTCTTCCAGCCCGAACACGTCGTCGAGGCCGTCGACATGTTCGACCAGATGCTGGGCGGGAAGCCGGGCTCGTTCGCCGAGCGGCCCTTCTGCGTGGCCAACAACACCTTCGTCGTCCCACCCCTGCGCTACGCAGAGGACGCAGCGCGCTCCATGGTCGCCCAGGTGCACTGCGGCATGCCCATCAACCTCCTCTCGGCGGGGCAGGCCGGTGCCACGTCACCCGCCGCCCTGGCCGGGTCCCTGGCCCAGGCCCTCGCCGAGTGCCTGTCCGCCCTGACCTACGTCAACCTCGTGAAGCCCGGCCACCCGTGCGTCATGGGACTCTGGCCGTTCGTCTCCGACCTGCGGACCGGCGCCATGACCGGAGGCTCCGGCGAGGAGGCCGTAATGATGGCTGCCGCCGCCCAGGTGGCCAACTGGCTGGGCCTGCCGTCAGGCGTCGCTGCCGGGATGGCCGACTCAAAGGTTCCCGACAACCAGGCCGGCCACGAGAAGGGCCTCACCGTGGGCCTCGCCGGAAACGCCGGAGCCAACCTCGTCTATGAGGCGGCCGGAATGCTGGCCAGCCTGCTGGCCTGCTCGTACGAGGCCCTCGTGATCGACAACGACCTGCTGGGCGCCGTCAACCGGACCGTGCGGGGCATCGAGGTCACACCCGACTCCCTCTCGGTCGAGACGATCAAGTCGGTCATATTCGGCGCCGGCCACTTCCTCGGCCAGGACCAGACGCTCACGATGATGGAGAGCGAGTACATCTATCCGGAGGTCGGCGACAGGGTCAGCCCGGCCGACTGGTTCGACGCCGGGGCCACGACGGCCGAGGAAAGGGCCCGGGTCATCGCCTCGGGGATCCTCTCCAGCCACTTCCCCGCGCACGTATCGCCCGAGATCGACGCCGAGGTGCGTAGGCGCTTTGACATCCGCCTACCCACCGAGTCGCTCACCAGCTCGTCCCGCTGGTCGTAGGACCGGACCGGCTCTCCGGATCCACCGATCCGTACCGGCCAGCCCCGTTCTGGTCTGACAACGACCGGGTTCCCTGTGGCAGGCTCGAGGCCATGGACGCCCCCAGCTCACTGGAACTGATCGGCCGGCTGGCACTGGCGCTCGCGCTCGGTGCCGTGCTCGGGCTGGAGCGCGAGACCCGTCACAAGACGGCCGGTCTGCGGACCCACTCGCTGGTCGCCCTGGGTGCCGCGCTGTTCACCATCGCCGGCGCCTACGCCGTCGTCGGCCCCCAGAACGACCCATCCCGGGTTGCCGCCCAGGTGGTCACCGGCATCGGCTTCATCGGCGCCGGCGCCATGATCCGTAGCGGCTTCACCGTCACCGGCATCACCACGGCCGCCACCCTCTGGATGGCCGCCGCCTTCGGAATCGCCGCCGCAATGGGCCTCTACCTCGTCTCCATCGTGGCCGGCGCAATGGCCCTGGTGGTCGTCGTCACCTTCGGCCCACTCAAGCCGTACGTCATGTTTCGACGGTCCCGAAGGAAGTTCGAGGTCCGTTACCGCTCCGGTCACGGAACACTCGACGCCCTCTTCACGGCCCTTGAATCTGCTGGCGGCCGGATCATGGGCGTGCTGACCACCGAATCCGACGATCCGTCCAAGGATCTACGCAAGGCGACCGTCGACGTCCGTGGACTCGGGGAGGTCGAGTTGGCGAAGGCCCTCGCATCGGTCGCCGACCGTGAAGAGGTAGTCGGGATCGACCACGCCCCCTCAACCGATTCCTGAATCGGCCAACGCCCCTACGGGACGATCAGAGCACAGAGAGCGCCACGTCAGACAGCGCAACCGGGTTGGCCTGAACACCACGTGCAGGCAGCACAGTTACGACAGCAGGTGCCCCACCGGTCCGTCCGGATCCACCAACCCGACCAGCAACGACCACGGGATCGTCGCCTCCGGTGCTCCCGAAGCACCCGGCCCTACCTGGTACCGCTCAAAACGCAGCACCAGGTGCGATGCCGTGATACCGAAGATGCGGTAGTTCGCCTCGTCGGCTCCCAGCCCGGAACGGTCACCCTCTCCTTCACCCCAGATGGCTCCCTCGCCCAGGCGCTCCGTCATGTCCCTGCGAGCCAGGAATGCAACCGTCTCCGGCCATGGACTCCCCGGCAGGAACAGGTCCGCAACGCCGACCAGGGCGCTCGTGTCCAGATCCAACAGCACCGAGCGGACAGTCTCAACAGGGCGGGCAGCGCCACCTAGATACGACTCGAAGTCGTAGACCACGCTCAACAACCGATCGTCCAGCAGGTGCACCACCGCCGCGCCGGTCAGGGACCCTCCCTCAGCAGGCACTTCCCCATCAGAGGCCAGGTCATCGGCTGTCCTGGCTATCTCAGCCAGGACCGGTCTACGGAGGGCCACGTTGAGAGGATCGTCCTCCCAGACACCATCCAACTGCTGGATGGAGATCTCGTAGGACCCAGCCTCTCCCAGCGATCCGGAGATCACCTCGGCCACCACTGAACCGATCGTGTTGCGGCCCTCGACCCTTGCCCGATCCGCTGCGACCGAATGTGCAGGGGCCTCCTCGACCGCCGTCACCGTCGGTTCAGGGGTGAACCCGACACCGTTCGCGATCATCTGACGCCCGTCGTGCCCGGCGCACGAGGCCCCGAGCACCGAGACCGCCAACACGAGGGCCGGCAGAACAACGCATCGTCGGGATCCGGTCACGGTCGGCAGGGTAGCGAAACGGCACAGTTCGCCATGGAGCACCCCTCACCGACCTCACCGACCTGGCTGACAGGACGTAACAGGCCACACCTTCATCAGCGTCCACCAGGCCCACCCCGGGCCCAGCGAGCCTGACCGCTCCCCGAACCTGTCGGCAACCATGGGTACAGTCGCCCTATGGCCTTCCGACGCTCCAACCGGACGACCGCCCACGCCGAGATGGCGGCTCCGGAACAGACCCTTCTGGACCTCGTGAACGGTCTACGGGACCTGACCGAACGCGTCGCCACGGTCGAGCGCCGATTCGATGTCGTGGGCGACTCGTCAGCCGGGAACGACAACACCGACGAGGTCATGGACCTGCGACTCCAGGTCGCCCGCCTCTCCGCAGAACTCTCGCGCGTGGCCGTCGAGCTGAACGCCCGCATCGCCGAGGTGGCCGGCTCCACCGGCACTGCCGCCAACGAAGACGCCGTCGGCCCCATACCGACCCCGGACCTGGACGGCGACGAGTCGTTCGTGGACCTCACCGCCGATTCCCCGGCCCGGGCGCGCTCCGGAGCACCTACCGGAGACAGCCCCGGATCCGGCCGCCGCACCAGCGGCTGGCAGCCGGCCGGCTAGCTGCGTACCGAATGCCTGCCTGTTGGCCGGGCCGCGTACTAGCCGGCTGCGGCTTCCAGGGCGTCGAGCAGGTCCTGAATACGGGCCTGGATGCGACCGAACTCCTGCCAGTTCGCAGGATCCTCCGAGAGCGAGGCCGCCGACGCCTGCTGCAGGCTGGACAACTCGATCACGATCGACCGTAGGTCTGCGGGAATCTCACCGTCGACCTCGTAGCCACCGGTGTCGGCATCCGATCCGTCAGGGTCGCCAGCCCCGGCATCCGATCCGGGATCAGCATCCGGCGTCGATGAGTACTCCTCCAAATCGGCAGCCGCACCGCCGATGCCTGCGAACAGGTCGACCAGACTGGCCCTGGTCAGCTCCTCGAGAGCCTCCTGCAGGGAGTTGGCCATGACGACCTTCTCGCCCACGGCCACGATCACCCTCTCAAGCTCAGGCACCGTGTTGTCGCCCTCAGCCTGCACGTACAGCGGCCGCACGTAGAGGATCGAGTTCTCGATCGGGACCAGCAGCAGCTCACCGAACAGCACGTTCGAGCCCCGCTGGCTGAGAAGGGTCTGGAGGCTCGCCACAGCCTCGTCGTTGCGGATCCGCTCCTCGGCCAACGCCGGTCCGTCGAAATTCGACGATGGCGGTCGGTAGACCACCAACTCGCCGTAGCGGTCGCCGTCGCTTCGGCCGACCATGTAGGCGGCCAGCTCCTTACGGGCATCGTCCTCGTCGAGGGGCACGAACGCCCTCATGATCACGAACTCGGCATCGTCGCCGTCAGGCAGGGCGACCATGGTCCTGTACGGAGCCATGCGCATGCGCGCCGTGCCGATCCGGAAGCCCGCCTCGTCGACGACAGCCAGGTTCGCCGCACCCTCGCCGGTTCGACCCGGGTCCTGGGATACCGCCCACTCCGATGCCCGCTGGTAGAAGTTCTGGGTGTCCTCGACGTGATAGCGGCCCCACACCTCGCTCTGGATCCGGAACAGGTCCTCGGCGTAACGCAGATGGGCGACCAGCGACGCCGGCATCTCGGACGCCGGCGTGAACAGGCCCCCGAAGGCCGCGCCGTAGGCAACCACCAGCGGATCGCTCTCGTCCACCACATAGAACTTGACCTCACCTGTGAAGGCATCCACCGTGGCCTTCACCGAGTTGCGCACGTAGTTGAAGCTGTGACGGTTGAGGCCGCTGGCACGCGGCAACTCACCCGAGGATGCGAACTGGGAATACGGGTACCGGTCGGTGGTCGTGTAGCCGTCCACCACGTAGAGGATCCGGCCATCGATCAGCACCGGGTACGGGTCGGCGTCAAAGAGCAGGAACGGCGCCAGCTTCTCGACACGCTCCCGCACGTCACGCACGTAGAAGACCCGCGAGTCCGACGTCACGAAGTTGGAGATCAGGGGCTCCAGCTGGCCGAAGCGCAGAGCGAACGCCGCCCGACGGGTCAACGACCCCATGCCGACACCACCCTCGCCGCCGATATCGGCGTAGCGGACCGCCTGGGTCTCCTGATTCTCGTCGGTGTAGTCCACCTCTGAGCGGCTGGCACCGACGACGGCATAGCCGTCGAGTCCCTCGCCCACGTAGAGCTGCGGACGATCCAGAGTCACCTCGACCGATGGATCGATCGAGACCGGGAGGTCGCCAACCAGGAAGTCGGGATCTCCCGAACCCTTCACCCGGCTCACCGGCGCCATGGCCACGCCGTAACCGTGGGTGAACGCCACGTGCTGGTTCTCCCACGACCGGGTCGGGTTCACTTCCAGCTCACGGGTGCCCAGCAGTACCTGGGTGGTCTCACCACCGATGGTGTAGCGGTCGGTGTCCATCTCATCGGTGAAGGTGTAGAACTCGCGCTCGCCCTGCAGGCGATCGAAGGTGCCCTGCACGATCAGCGGGTCCAGGATCCGGATGTTGCGGACAGTTCCCCTGTTGGAGCGCAGGTCGGATGCGTCGATCCTGTTGTCGAAGTCGGAGAGCTCCACGACGGAGATCGTGTCGAGGCCGAACGCCATCCGGGTGGCTTCGATGTTCCGGGCTATGTACGGCGCCTCCTTCTCAGACTCCGCAGGCTCCACCCGCAGACTCTGGATGATCGCCGGATAGATGCTGCCCATCACCAGTGCCACGAACGCCCACAGCCCGACAGCAAGAGCGGGCAGCACCCAGCCCCGCCGCCTGATGTTCACCAGCAGCAGCACAACGGCAAACAGCGAGATGAGGATCAGGAGGTTCATGACCGGGAGCTGCGCATTCACGTCGGTGTAGGTGGCTCCTACGACGGCGCCCCGGTTCGATGTGGTCAGCTCGAATCGTGCAAGCCAGTAGTCGCCGGCCCGCACGAGGGCGATCAGGCCGAGCAGGACCGAAAGGTGGACCTTGACCTGCGGCTGGACCCGTTCGCCAACCGACTGGAGTCGGATACCACCGTTGATGTAGTGGAAGATCGTGGTGAGGATCAGGACCACCACCAACGTGGCGAACAGCCAGCTGATCACGAAGCTCATGAACGGCAGGCGGAAGATGTAGAAGCCCAGGTCCCGACCGAACTGTGCATCTGAAACGCCGAAGTCCACGGCATTGGTGAACAGGAGCCACTCCTGCCAACGACCGGACACTCCCAGCCCGGCTATGAGTGCGAACAGGCCTGACAGCACCAGGCGCACCAGGCCCCTGCGATGGCCCACCACAAGGTGGTAGCCGCGCAGGAGGTCCTCCTCCGGGCCGGGCGGTCGGATGGGTGGCGCCAGACGATCGGCGACCGTGAGGTTTCCGTACAGGAGTCCGAAGAACAGAAGGGTGAACAGCACCACCAGGGCCACCTGGGCGCCGAACACCGAGACGAACACGTTCTCGTGGCCGAGGGCATCGAACCAGAGGTAGTCCGTCCAGAATCCCGCAAGGCCACGCAGCGACAGCATCAGGACGAACAGTGCCGACACGACACCTCCGGCCACCATTCGCAACTTCGTGGAGCCCCGCGAACGGCGCTGCCGTTGGCGGGGGAAAGGGCGCGGACCGGGCGGTGGGGCGTCTTCAGGGCGCATGGGTAGAGCCTATGACGGGCATTCGAGCGAAGGGCCCCGGATCAGCCGTCCGGTAGTACCAGATCGCGACTTTCGCCGCCGTGCCTGGCCAGGGCTGCCAGGGCATCATCGAGGGTGGACACGCCCTCGACGGCCAGGTCGCCGGCGTGTTCGCGCGCTTCGGCCAGCTCCGTTACCGGCACGAGGAGAAGGTCGATCCCGGCCTCCTCTGCAGCCGCCACCTTCTGGACGATTCCCCCGATGGGGCCCACGTTGCCGTCGATGTCGATCGTGCCGGTCGTCGCCACCCTCAGGCCACCGGTCAATTCCCCGGGAGTGACCAGGTCCAGGATCGACAGCGTCAGGGCCAGCCCAGCCGAGTTGCCGCCGACCCTTCCCGTGTTCACCAGCACGTCCACCGGAAGGTCGTCCACGTCCTCCCACCGCGTCTGGGGTACGACGCCCAGAAATCCGATGGTCGGATCGTCCTCCCGCTCGCCGATAACCACCTCGACCACCCGCGACATTCCGCCCCTGACCGGCTCGACCTCGAGGCTCACCACCTCACCGGGGGCCCGACCCCCGATCGCATGCACCAGGTCCATGGCCACCCGGACCTCGACCCCATCCACCGACAGGATCACGTCGTCGGTGGTCAACAGCCCGGTCGACGGGCCGACCACCTCGGCCATCCCCACCCCGGTCGCCTTTATCGGGTCGATGCCGAGGTGGCGGAGGGCCACCGCTACTGCCGTCGACTTCGACACCCGCATCAGCCTCATGTTGAAGGACCGGTTCTCGTCACGGCTCCGACCGCCCAGCACCCTGTCCTCCCCGACCAGCGTGAGGGAACCCTTCAACCTCGCCTCGAGGTACTCCCAACCGTTCACGGTGGAGTCCTGGAGGACTGTCGTGAAATACACCTCGCCCACCGGATCGAACCGTTCGCCACGGGTGATGGTCACCCTGTCGCTGAGGGCCTGGACGGAACCCGGTCGAAACACGAAGTACGGGAGTCGGATGAACGTCAGGAGCAGCGCCACTGCCACGACAAGCAGCACCAGGGTGCCGATCCACCTCCGCCCACTGGAGTCGGAGCCGAGGTCGGAAAGGCTGTCGGAGCCATTGTCGGAGTCGGAACGGGTGGAGTCGTCCGGTCCACGACGGTGCGTCCAGCGGGCAGCGCGCCCGGAGCCGGCTTCCGACACGGGTAGTTTTCCCGTCATGGAACTGCTCCCACTCATTTCAGGTGACTGGGCCACGACGCCGCTGTTGATGTCCTCGTGGTTGATGGTGATGGTCCTGGGCGCTCTCGGCTACGGGATGTCCCACCGGTTCCCACCGGGGGCCGTCCAGCCTGCCATGGTCAGGGCCTGGTATGGCGCCGCCACACGGCGGGACCACCCGGGCTGGTCGGGTACGACGATCTGGCCCACCGGCAGGCTCCTCCCCGCTGGCCTCGCCTTTCCGCCGGGTCTGGTGCTCCATGCCGGGCGTGCACACATGGCGCCGTCAGGCGAGGTCGAGTACGCAATCGATCGATCCTGGAGTCCCGGCGCACGTCTCGGCGTCTGGTTCCAGCCTCCGCGACGTGTGGTCACCGGCCGCCGCGCCCATCTTCGCTGGTGGCACCGGATCCGTTCCATCGTCCTACTCACCGCTTTCATCGTCATAGGCGGCGTGGCGACGGCCACCGCCATCGGTATCGGCATGTTCCTCTCAGGGTTCCTGGTGGAACAGGCCATCGGCTGACCGTGGCCGTACCGGACCACAACGAGGCCACCGGCCGGACACAGGACGCCCCTACCGGAGGCGCCCCGCCGGTGGGTCGTCACGTCCACCCAGACCCGGCGCCCGATGCCGACGTGTCGACCCGCCGTCGGCAGGCCATCCTCGCCGGCCATGGGGGCGATGCCAGCCTGGCCCGCCAGCTCCTGACGGATCCGGCCGCTCCGGTTCGCTCCGCCGCACTCGGGGCCCTGGATCGCATTGCCCGGGCAGGTGGAATCGACGGGCTCACCGCCGACGAATTGGCGACCGGCCTGGCGGACCCCGGACCCGCCGTCCGGCGACGAGCACTCGAATGCCTGGCGGGCCCCGACCAGTCCGGTACGACCCCAGCCGACGAACCGGCCGCCAGACCTGACTCCGGCGGTTCGGACCGGGCACATGCGAACTGGAACGACATCGCCGGGCACACCACGGCACCTACAGGACTCCTGCTGGCCTGTCTGGGCGACGGCGACCACTCCGTCGTGGAGGTGGCCTGCTGGGCGGCCGGGGAACTCCCGGATATCGCCGAGGCGACCGTCGACGTCCTGGTGGGGATAGCCGGGCCGGAACCCGGCGGCCACGAGGACGCTCTCTGCAGGGAGGCCGCCGTGGCCGCCCTCGGTGCACTCGGCCACGAGCGGGGCCGTCTGGCGGTGCTGGGTGGCCTCAGGGACCGACCAGCCGTGAGACGCCGGGCCGTCCTGGCCCTCGCAGCATTCGAGGGTGACGACGTCGAGGCGGCCCTGAAACTCTCGCTGGATGACCGCGACTGGCAGGTCCGCCAGGCCGCCGAGGACCTACTCGGACCGGGTACTACCGACGACTGTCCATGAACATCGCACGCATCGCGTCGAACGACTCGATGCACTGGCCTGCGCCGTTCACCACGCACTCCATTGGCGTGTCCACGTGGATCACGGGGACCCCGGCCTCCTCGGCCAGCCGGACATCCAGACCACGAAGAAGGCTTCCGCCCCCCACGAGGCAGATGCCCTGCGCGAGCAGGTCCTGGGCGAGTTCCGGGGGAGCCTGGGACAGGCAGGTCAACACCGATTCGACAATCGCGGTCACCGGCTCCTCGATGGCCTGACGGATCTCCACCGGGGTCAGGACCACGGTCTTGGGAAGGCCGCTCATGAGTTCCCGGCCCTTCACCTCGGCCCGGACCTCGTCGGGGGTGGGTGCCGCCGACCCGATGTGGCACTTGATCTCCTCGGCGGTGCGCTCACCTATGGACAGCCCGTACTCCCGACGTACATAGGCCTGGATCGCAGCGTCTATGTCGAACGATCCGACCCTGACCGCCTCGAGGACCACCACCCCGCCCAACGAGAGCAGCGCCGACTCCGAGGTTCCGCCCCCGATGTCAACGACCATGCTGCCGATCGGCTCGCTGATCGGCAGGTTCGCCCCGATCGCCGCTGCTATCGGCTGTTCGATGAGCTGCACGTCGGCCGCCCCCGAACTGCGTGCCGCGTCGGTGACCGCCCGCCGCTCGACCGCCGTGATCGCCGACGGCACACAGATGAGCACCTTGGGTCGGTTGAACCGGCTGACGCCGACCCTCTGCATCAGGAGTCGCACCATGCGCTGGGTCACGTCGAAGTCGGTTATGGCGCCCTTGCGGAGGGGCCGCTTCGCCACCACGTGCGTCGGGGTCCGCCCGATCATCTGCCAGGCCTCCTCGCCGAGGGCCAGGACCTCACCGGTGCGCTCGTTGATCGCGATAACCGATGGCTCCGCCAGCACGACACCCTCCCCGCGGGCGTAGACCAACGTGTTGGCAGTTCCGAGGTCGATCGCCAGGTCGCGGGCCATGAGGTGTTCCTAGCCGTCCAGCTGGCCGTCGATGGAGCCGGACCCGTGGTCCTCGTCGCCGAGGATCCGTACGCCGCCCTCACCGTGGGCCGGCTTCGGGCGGTCCCTGGACTCCATCCGGAGGGTGCGCAACGTATGGCGGAGGTGGTTCGGGTCCTCGACGCGGTTCTTCGGCCGGCTGAACAACCACACGACCACCGACAGCACGACAGCCAGCAGGACCCCGCCCAACAGGAACAACACAGCCGGGTTCACCGGTCGGCCCCCGTCTGGCCCGTCAGGTCCGTCATGTGCTGCGCGTCCAGTCCCCAGCTCTCGCCGCCATCCCACGTCTCACGCTTCCAGATCGGGACAGTCG
>Ga0302122_10001616_pt1 | contig 14303 bp, 9 predicted proteins | sample CB21_SCM_MG_FD_203115 | JGI IMG/M metagenome (GOLD analysis project Ga0302122, IMG submission 203115) | Marine microbial communities from Western Arctic Ocean, Canada - CB21_SCM | ecosystem: Environmental > Aquatic > Marine > Oceanic | place: Canada: Western Arctic Ocean | collected 2017-09-28
TGCGTGAAGAAGCCGCCCAGCGAGACCTTGGGCTGCACGAGGAGCCCGTCGCTCCCGACGAATTCGCTCGACGACAGTTTCAGGTCCACGCAGACCTCGGTGATGCGCGTGACGGCGCCGCCGGGTCGATTCGGCACGAACCGATACGCGGAAGGCATGGACGTCGGCGCCACCACGGGGGCCATGGACGGTGCGGACGTGGTCGGCCGGGCGCTGCCCACGCCCGTCGGACTCGGTGTACCCATGGACGGCAGGAAGGACGGCTGCGGCGTCTTCGGGTGGACGTACTCTATGGGCCTACCGGGCATGGGCCCCGCGTCCGTCCGCGCGCCCAGGAAGGTTCCGTTGAGGAGCGCCGGGTCGCCGTACCTCCTGAAGAAGTCCCCGCGAATCGTCTTGTCGCAGCCGTCCTTTGGATCGTCGGAATAGCACCCCGGGCACTTATGGCACGTGTCGCACGCGCCGCAGAAGCTCGAGAAGTAGGGGAACTCCGTGTAGTGCGGCACCAAGTCCTTCCGGTAGTCCCGGTAGACGCCCGTGAGGGACCGCCAGTACGACGCCACTAAAAAACGGTTCCGCGCCTTCCTATCATCATCCCTTTCTTCCAATAACTGCTGGTACGCCCTAAAATTGGGCGCCGAGTCCCAGTACTGGCCGTTGGACAGGTCCGCGTCCGGCCACCGGCTCGTGTTCGCTTCGTTCAAATTGGAGTAGGGCACGAAGGCGTGGAACGTGCCCCGGCCGGGGTCGTAGTACGGGTCCGGGACGCACCTATAGTCCAACGCATCGCCGAAATATAAGGTGGCCACTACCGCGAAACAAAAGACCGCCATCGCTATCAACACCAGAATCGCCAGGAGCAAGTGGAAGGAGCCGAACAAGGAGCCCACCAAGAGCCGCATCTCCGGGAACTTCCGTAACGATTTCAGCGGCCTTAGGACGCGCATCATCCGCAACGCGGAGATGTCCGCAAACCCGGAACCCGAACTGCGCCCAAAGACGTAGGGACAGTCCGTCGCCATGGACAACGTACCCTGCATGACCACGACAAAGTCCAGCTGGTTCCACGTGTCCTTGAAGTAGTTGAAGCCGTACGCGTAGAACTTGATGGCGAACTCGCAAAAGAAGATAAAGTTCAGAATGAAGTCCGCCAAGCAAAAGAAGTCCGTCGGCGACGTGGCGTTCTTCAACTTGTTCGGCGGGAAGGCCATGATCACGCAGTTGAACATGATCACGAGGAGAATGCCGGTGTCGAGTTCCTGGGAATCGGCCAACCGGCGGATGCGGGACTTGCGGCCGCGCGTGGCGAGCACCATACTACCTGGTGCGCACGGCTGCGACGAGCTATCTCGGTCGGCGGCCTCGCAGCCCGGGCGCCGCCGGGGGCTCTCTCTGATTTAGGGCAGCCCCTGCCGGCGAAGAGATACCGCCACTGCTCGCCGTCGCTCGAGCTGTGGTGGGGGGCTGCGGCTGCCCTTCGACGCGGGCAGCTCGCCCGTGTTTATGGACGAGGCTGGCCTCCGTTGACCGCCTCCGGCCAGCCAGGAAATGAGCTATTTCTTTTTTAGGGGTTTGTCTCTCCGCGGGGCATGGGTCTTGAGGCGTACGGGCAGAGACGAGAAGGGAAGGGTACATGCATATCTCGATTAAAAAGAAAACGTACGGGTTTCACCGCGCTGAATCCCACCCAATCCAAATAGACACAATGGAGTGCGCTCGGGGTCCGTACTAGTGGGGCTAGTCGCAATAAGTAGTCACACACACACTGAATGTCCTAAGATGATTTATGTGCAAAACCTCGACGAATTCCTTGACGCTACCGAACAGGGGAAACACCATGTCAAATCACACTAGTTAGTTAGAGCTCACAGGTCGTAGCGCCCGGCCGGCACAGTGCCCGAAGCACTATAATCGAGTCCCCTGCCCGACTTGCCCGAATCCGGCTTCCAGTACCCGTAGAGCGCGTAGTGCTGCCGCTTATCAATATCGCCGTAGGAGATCGTGATCGCGTCGCCGGCGCGCAGGTCGCGCGTCGCGCGCAGCCGCACGACCTCGTCTGTGGAGTCGACGACCGCGCTGCCGTCGCCGTCGTGGTTCGCCATGTCCACAAAGGGCACAAAGGCGAAGCGGTCCGTGGCGCCCTCCGTGCCGTCGTTGAACCGCACCTGGGCTTTCGTGCCACTAAACACGCGCGACCGCACGAGGGCCCACGTCCACGATAAAGTGCCGGGCCACTCGTCTTCAGGTGCGTCTAGAGCAGGCAGCACGGACGAGGGAAGCTCGACCATGTACTCCCGGAGGCGCTTCTGTTGGGCACGCGCCGGCTCGGCCAGTGCCGGCCCCAGCGCCTCGAGCTCCGCGCCCCTCTTCAGCAGAGGCAGCCCCATGTCCCCGACGCGCGGCAGCAACTGGCCGTACTCGAGCCAGAAGGGGTCCCCGTCCTCGGTCCCGGGCGTCAGGATGGCGTCGTGCAGCCGGAGAGCTAGCCGCACGTCCCATGTGAAACTTGGAGGGGCGTTCGCGAACATGGCCGGCATGTCCCGTAACTCCACCAGGCATCTGGATAAAGGCACGCTAATGAGCACGTCGCCCGCCGCGAAGGGCTGCGCCGCGATCAGGCCCCGCACGCCGCGCCCGTCCCGCGCCAGCGCGATCTTGCCGGGGTTCTGGTCCGGGACCTGGGCCGCGAGTAGAATGGCGAATTTGCGGCCTTCTTGCGTGGCGGCGTCGTCCACCGCGGCTGCAGTTGCTGCGAGGAGCAGGAGCTTGAGCATTGGTGCTGTGGCTGGCTGCTGGTGTGCAGTGTTGCTGGCCACTCTTGCGGGCACTACGCCTGCAATACGATTGCTGCGGGCGCTCCGCCGTAAATCGAACCTCAAATCGTATCCGCTGTTGCCTGGGCACGCACCGTGGCCCTTTGACCGCAAACACACATATAAGACTGAAACCCGCACGAACCCGATTAAATTTTGCAAATGCGTCGCTCGATGTCGAGGTGGGCTGGGGGGGGAGGCGTAAAACCCGTAAAGTGAGGAGAAGAAGAACCTAACAACAAAATTACAACACACGGACTACAACTACGCCCGCTGCCTCACCGGCGCGTCCGCCTCGATCGCCCCGGGGAAGTGCCGCCGCATCGCCTCGGAACTCTTGACGACGACCAGGGCCGACGGCCACCTCCGTTCCGCCCAGCGCACGCATTCGACGACCGTGTCGTAGGCGCGCGAGCCGTTGATGTCGATAAATATCGCATCGAACGCGCCCTGAATCCGGTCGGGCTCGCGCAGCACGTCGCACAGCATGAAGGCTGATCCCGGCACGGCAGCGCGCGCCGACCCCAGGCGGTCGTCGGCCTTGTCCACCGCCAGCACGGCGCAGCCGCGGGCCGCGAGGCGTTTCGTAGTTTCCCCTTGGTCGCACCCGATCTCGAGCACTTTTGCTCCGACGTCTTGTGTGGCCGCCGCGTGACGATAGGCCCGCGTCGTCGCCGTGAACAGCGTCAGCGGCCCACCCCAGACGGGCACCAATAACCTTGGGCGCGCGGCATAGGTGCTACCGTCCTTGTACCGGACCGTGCGGCGGCCCTTGGTTTCCTCGCCGACGACGACGGCTGCGGCGAACGGCCGACAGCCACGATTTTTCCCTCGCGACTTCATAACGAATACGCGCTCCCCGTCGGCGAAGTCGTGGGACAGGTGCGGGCCGAATGCTTCCCAACGGCGCGGAGCGGTGCCATCGATGGCCGCGGCAGCAGCAGCGGCGTCGACCTCAACCACCTTAGCGCCGTACTTCGCCTCCAATTTTACAAAAAGCTCAGCCTCGGACCACAGCACGCCGCCGACGACCATGCCGCCAATCTCGCAACGCGGCCCGCCGACGACGCGCGCCACTAAGTGCTCCACCTTTGCTGGGTCGGACGCGGTTTCCTCCGGCGCATGTGCCTGGTAGAAGGCCGTGAGGGTGCACCGCAGTGCCACGGCGCGTGAGGAGGTCATGGCGGCCTCGGCGTCAGCCGCCGCCGCCGAGGCGAGCTCCGACATCTTTGCGCTGGGCTCCTCGTACTGAGCTTGCACCGATGCGCAAATTCGTGACCGATGAGTAGTGCAGTCACTCGCGTGCGTAAAAGTGATCGTGATGAGACACCCGTTTTGCGCGTAAAACCCGCACGCTCTAGCACAGCTGCGCGCTTAGCGTCCTGAGCTTCTCTGTAGTGCCAAGGGTGGGTCTATCGTCCGCACGGATCCAAGAGATCGCCCAGAACGCGCCGGGCATCGATGCGCTGCGGAGCGCTCCTGGCACTGCTCGTGCACAGCACCGCCTTCGCGCCGCGCCTCACGCCGCCGGCGCTCACTCTCCACCGGGCCGTCTCGCCCACCGCGGCATCAGCGCCCATGCTCTACAAGGCCGTGGGCGAGTCGACGCGCTTCGCCGTGAGCGGCGCGGTCGCGGCGACCTTGTTCGTGAAGCGCGACGCGGCGACGCTGACCTGGGTCGCCGGCGCTATTTTAGCCGCGGTCTGCAACAAGGTGCTGAAGCGACTTATCAACCAGGCCCGGCCCGAGGGCGACGACGACGGGGGCATGCCCTCGTCGCATGCGTGCTCCGTCTGCCACCTGGGGGTCGGCGCCGCGCTGCGCTACGCGCCAACGCCCTGGCAGCTCGGTTTGGGCGCCCTCTACGCCCTGGTCAGTCTGGCCTGGCGCGTGACGAACCGCTATCACACGGCGCCCCAGGTCCTCGTCGGCGGCGCGTTCGGCGCCGCCACGGCCGTCGCGTTCCGGGGCCCGGCGCGGCGCTTGGAGGCGGGGTTGCTCCCGTCTACTATTCCGGTGGTCTGGATCCTGGGCATCTACGGCGCCGGCGCCGTCGTCGTCGGCTCCGTCGAGCGCGCCAAGTGGCTGAAGCGGGCGCTGAAGCGGCGATGATGTGTCGCGGTAGCGGCATGTAACCTATTTGAGAACAGCGCGACTAAGTAAAATTACGCGCGGGTATTTTTAATCCCAACATGTTCCAGCACGCGTGTCGATGAGGTAGGCGGCGTAGGCCATATAGCGAGGACCAAAGGCAAGTTCTCTACGGCTGGGGTCGTAAGTGAGCTCACGCAACGCCGCCAGGACATAGCGAAGCCGCAGTGACAAGTCCTTTCGAAAATCGATAGCCCGAGTCTAGCCGCTGCGTGCGAGCCCGAACCGAGTTCCTGCATCAACGTTCGCTCTCGCATGTTGACGCCTTGTGAATTCATCGCAAATAAGTTTGCCTGCCGCGTACCGCGCCGCCGGTCCGCGCACGCGCCAATGACGAGGTTCGCCGTTTTCCTGCTGTGCGCCGCGACACGCCTGTGTGCCGCGACACGCGCCAGCGAAGTCTCATTTGTGCACGTGAGCAAAGCGGCGTCCTTACTTCGTCGATGGCGTCACGTGGCGTCGATGGCGTCACGATTCCAACGCAGGTGGGCAAGACGTGTGGGGGCACCATCCTTGGATATCTAGAAAAGAATGGCGTACCGTATCACGAGGTGCACCCGGCCGCAGCGGGGATTGGGGAGGATTTGCGAAGGTCGCGAGCAGCGCTCCGCGCCCACGAACCGCTGGCGGAGGAGAACCCATAAGTAATTACAGAAATTTACAAGCACTCCTCCGGAACAGCGCGGCCTGGCCCACACGGAGATCGCCGTCATACACGTTCCAGACGTAGACGTCCCGCACCTCAAAGCGCTTGCCCGACGACGAGACCCGCACGCCGCAGTAGTCGTCCACGTACCCGTCTTGTGTGACCCGCCGCAACAATTCGGCGCGGGCCTCGCGCTCGTCCGGCTCCGCTGAGAAGCGCGACGGCGTCGAGGTGAAGGTCTCCCAGTCCATCTCCCACAGCTCCAACGCCGCCTTGGAGGCGTAGTTGAATACTGGATCGTCCGACCCGTCGTGCGACACGACCACGAGGTCGTCCGAAGACGCGACGGTGGAGCACTGCGCAGGCGACGCGTCCGGGGCCGCCAGGATCGCGGTGCCGGAGCACTTGCGCAGCGACGTGTCGAGGAGCCGCAGCCACTCGTGGTGCCAGAGGTTCGACGCCGCCGGCGGGCCGCCCGCGGTTAGGCGGCGCGCCGTCGACTCCGTTGGCGAAACAACGGGCGCGTCGGTGGCGTCCGTTGGCGCGGCGGCGGCTGCAGGCGGCATCGAGTCGAGGTACGAGTCAGCCTTCCAGCAGCAGCCCTTGCGGCCGCCGAACTGGCCGCCTTCGCCGGCTCTCCGGCGCGTGATCGGTGCTGCACGCCGTGGCGGCGCGACGAGCGCTGCGGTCTCCAGTGCTAAGACCAGCACCACTGCTGTGGGCGTCATCATGTGTCAGAGCGGCAGAACAACTGGCGCAGTGGCAAACGTGGTAGTAATTAATCAATTTCAGAGAGGTTTCTCGTAAGCTATATAGTTGCCCAGCCCAATCAGCAGCCCAGAAAGCTGCCCAAATCACGCTAGTGTGCGGGTTTCTCACACGGGTTTTCACTCCTGCGAGTTTGACACCATCCAGGCTGCAGCGACTCGCTGACGGGCCACGGACCACTTTGAGCGACCAATAAGACTGCTGTCTCTAAACCCTAAGCTGCCAGTCATAGCCATAACCGCTTGAGCCACCATAAGCTCGTATCACCACTCGGCTCTCACACCTCGCAGACGCCGCAGCCAAACCCATGACCACGCGAAGCAGCAGCTAAAACATGGAGGAGACGCCGCCGCCCGCGCATACGGAGCACATCCCGCCGCCGCCGCCCGGCTTCCGGCCGCCGCCGCCGGGAGCGTTCGGCCCGCTCGGCGGCTACGGGGCACGGGACCAAGACTACTTCGCGCCGCCGGCGCCGCCGCCCGCGACACCGGACTACTTCGCGCCGCCGTCGCCGAAACCCGCGTCGCCGCTTATCAGCGAGGACGGCGAGCTCGCCCGCCTCCGGGTGGAGAACGCGCGCCTCCGGCAGGCCGCCGCGCCGCCGGAGGATGGCGAAAAGTGCGCCGTCTGCGGCCGCGACGACGCGCAGGAGCTCGTGAAGATGGCCCTGGAGAAGATCCCGAAGCTGCGAGCCCGGGCCAAGACGCTCCGGGAGGAGCGGGACGCGGCCGTCACAGAATGTGATGCGCTGAGGAAGCGCTGCGCCGCGCTCCAAGCGCGGGGGGGGGCGCCGAAGCCGAAGAAGCCCGCCCCGACGCGGCGCAAACCGAAGGCGAAGCCGCCACCGCGCCCGCCGCCGCCCGTCATCGAAGCGGGCGACGACGCGCGCCCCGCGCGCCCCACCGCCAGCGTGCGCGTCGCCGTGGCGGCGCCGCGGCGGCCGGCGCCGGCGCTGGCGGCCGGGGCCTCGTCGTCGGACGAGGACGACGCGCCCACGCGCCGCACGGGCGACGAGCGCGTCGCCGCCACCGCCGCGCCGCGGCCGCAGCCGCCGGCGCTGGCAACGGACGACGCGGTGGACGACGAGATGGATGACGTGCTCGCGTCGTCCTCGTCCGACGACGAGGCCCCGGCCACCGACGACCCGCCGCCGCGGGCCCGGCGGCGCGGCGCGGACGAGGCGCAAGCCGCCGCCGACCCGCCGCGGAAGCGCCCGCGGCCGGCGCGGCGCCCACGCGAGGACCCGGCGACGGTCGTGCGTACCCGCCTCGGCCTGGGGAGCGACGCGGACGTCGCCGACGCGCACGCCTACTGCCGCGCGGTTCTCGCGAAGGAGGCGGTGCCGGCGGACGCCTTGCACGCGCTCGCGCTGGGCACCGCGTTCCGCGACCGGCGCTTCGCCCCCGCCGCCAAGAAGCAGCGGGTTCACCAGAAGGCGCGCCACGCGAAGCAAGGGCAGGCCACGGAGGGCCTGGCCCAGGAACTACGGCGCGTCGCGGCGGAGAAGCGCGCCGCGCACAGCGCGTGGACCGCGTCCCGCCTACTCATCGAGCTCTTGGCGTGGGCGCGCGGGGTCGAGGACGGTGGTCGAAAAGCCGCGGCGTGTTTACTAGGTCTGTGCCACCGGAATTTGCATGAGCTCGCCGCCACGAACATGTTTGAATTACTGGCCAAGGCCGTGCTCTCGTGGGAGGCCTTCCGCTTCGCGTTGGACGTGGCGCAGCGCAGCGAACTGGACGCGGCCGAGGCCTTCTGGGCCGACCGGCGCGTTTCCTGGGACCGCGTGTCGCGCGCGCTCCTGGTCGAGCGTCTTGTGCATGCGCAGCAGCGCGTCGCGGCCGCCGTCGCTTTTGACGCGGCCGCGGCCACGACCGAGGCGACGAAGCTGACGGCCGCGGAGCTCGGCGCCGCGCTCGTGGACGCCGGCGCCGACGCGAAGGGCCGGAGCCCCCAGGACGTGCGGAAATACTGGTTAAAGCCGAGCGGTAAATGGCCGCCCGCGGAGGCGCGGCGCCTGGAAGCGCTGATCGAGGGGGAGTGGCCGGTCCGCGGGGCGCACGTGGGCGCGTGCGGCGCGCGGTTCTTTTGTGCAACGAGCCCGCGGGACGCGCGGCGCCTCAGTTGCGAGCTGCTGCGGCGGGCAGCTGATGACGCCGGCCCGGCGCGCGTCGCGATCGTCGACGCGGGCTGGCCGGCGCCCGAACCCGTGGCGGAAGTGGACGGCGACTACGAGTGGGCCGCAGCTAGACAAGGAGACACCGCGGGTCTGGTGGAGATGGCCCGGGAAGCGCTCCACGACGGCGACCCCGCGGATTTCCCCAGGGTCGCGGCCCTAATGCCGGCGCGGCTCGCGACCCATTGCAGGGACCGCGGGGTGGGTTGCGTCCGCGCTCTACCTGACCACCTCGCGCGACAGGCGGCCTTTGCGGCCACGGCGCCGACCTTGGCATTTATAAATCTAGACCGCTCCACAGCGCAGCGGGAGTCATTACGCAGACTCGCGCTCCTCCACGGCCTGAATTTACAACGTGTGCAAGCCGTCGACGGCGCTACTACCGACGTGGACGAGCGTGAGGTCACGCGGTTCTGGTGTCAAGAAGCGCGCGATCTGAACCTAATGTACGACGGGCAGCGCGACCGCCACGCCCGGGGCCCGCCGCCGGCGCTCACGCCGACCGAGCGGGCCTGTGCGGCTTCGCATATTCGCATGTGGCGCCAGTGTGCAGAGGGCCTCACGCTCATCTTGGAGGACGACGTCGTTTTTGAAGCCGACTGCGCTTCACTAATCAATGACCTGAGCAGGAAGGTGCCGGCCCACGCGTGTTCAATGTTGTTGCTGGGGTACTTCCACCGCGAGGAGAAGGACTTGGCCCTGGCCGACCACGACGCTTTACTAGACTTCATGCTCCCTCAGTACTTCTGGGGCGCGCACGCCTACGGCCTGACGCCGTCGGCGGCCAATGTGCTATTGAAGCGGTTGCCGGTGGACTGTCCGTTGGACGTCTTTTTGGCGCAGGCCGTGCGCGACAACCCCGGCGTTCTGCACTGCTACGCGGCGCGGGCCAAAGTCGCCAAGCAGCGCACGCAAGACGTCTCGACGGTCAGTCACTCGGGCCGCGCCAACGCGGGCGTGACCCACGACCGGTCCAAAATTATCTCCTACGACCTCGCGGAGGACCTGGGGGAGCGGGTGTGCTAATTGAATTTGTGTGTCTCGCGTCTCTATGTTATTATTATGAGCCCCCCACTAGCGCGTCAACCGACTCCTTCAGCTTGAGCGTCTTCGCGACGTGCTCGGCCGCGCGCTGAGCGACAGGAAGTCGCCGCCCGCGTCGTGGGCCGCGCCGCGGTGGCGCGCCCCGGACGCGGCCGCGGCGCCGATGAAGTCCGAGGAGTCGCCGCTGAGGTCCGGCCGCTTGCCGTCGCCCGAGACGTCGCCTAATGAACGGATGGAGCCCTCCCCCGTGCGCAGCTCCGGCAGGTACCCCTGCTGGGACCGCCGCGCCATGCGCCGCCGCAAATGCTTCGCGCGAAAGTTCCGCTGGATCCGGATGACGGACCGCAGCGCGACGTAGCGCGCCCGGTGCTTTCGGCGTTTCGGGTCCGCCACGATAAGCTTTCTAAGTAGAGAGGCCGCTAATTCATAGTGGTTCTTCGGGGCGTGCAAGAGGAAGTACAAGAGCGACGACCGCCGCGACGAGTGCACGACCGCCGACGAGATGTCGCCGCCCTTCCGGTTCGTCGCCAAGCGCCGCTCGTCGAACTCCTTCGCGAGGAAGGAGATCGCCGCGGCTAATGTTGCTCTCCGAGCCGGCGGTGCGTCCAACAGGATATCGATCAACGAGGGCATAAACGCCTGCAACCGCCGGTAGAACTCCGCCAGCGGTTCTCTTCGAACGTCGCCTCAAAGCCCGGATCGTAGTTCGTCTTTTCGCCGACGGCCACCGTGTTGGGGAACCCGTCCGTCTCGAAGACAATGGTCAGGGCTTCGCTTCCCTCGAACACTAGAGCTGCCGTGTCCGTGCCTCGCAACCCCGAGACCTTGCCCAGCAGGTGCAATGTCTCGGGCGTCCCCTCCCAGATTGCGATCGCATCGCCCGTGGTGACGTCCACGCGGTTGAACGATAAACGGACGACGGGGTCTCCAGTAATAGTCCAGGTGCACGTCATGTGGTCCGAGTACGGGGCGTTGCCGGACCCGTCGGTGAAGGTGCCCTCCTTGTCGGGCTCCGGCCCGTTCTTGACCCAGGCGGGGTCGTCGGCGCAGGCGTCCGCGGCGTCGTGGAGGAGCGCTCTCGCGCGCGGCGCAGTTCCAGCCGCCGCCGCCGCGCAAACGACGGCGAGGACCGCGCGCCGCATGTGCTGGCTCTTTTTTCTAAAGTTAGAAAGGCCAAAATGACAGCGCTCGTGTAGCGGTTTTTGCCGTGTGTTCTTATGAGGTGGTTGAGGGCTATTTTACTCTTATTATGCCGTGTCGTTTCCTCTGTCCCCGCTCGGCGAGCGCGCTTCCTCGACACACAAGGCAGCAATGAAGTTTTAGGGGAAATTATTTACTCTGATCGCCGCGCGTTCTAGGTCTGCGAAAGATGCTCTCACCGCTCCTTCCTACGAACGCTAGCTTTGCGCCTCTTGCCTCCACCGGACGGGTTTTACGTGCGGGTTTCACAAAAAGAAAAAGCAATTCTCTTTGTTGCCCCAGCACTCTTACTGTTCGCGCGCTACTTCTATCTGTGACGCAGTCGTCACCTAAAGAACCGCGATAAGCCTCTCTAAGTCGCCGCGCTGCAGTAGCGCGTTGCAAACAAAAACCCAAGGCAATGGCTGCAGTAGCTTCCGCAGCGGTCCGCCTCGGCCCGCGCGCCGCGGGCCTCGCCACGCGCGCCGCGGCGCGCGGCCGCCGCTTCCTGAACCTGCACGAGTACCAGTCGGCCCAGATCCTGGCCCAGGGCGGCGTGACCGTGCCCCGGGGCATCGCCGTCACGTCCGTCGAAGAGGCCGTCGCGGCCGCGAAAGAACTGAAGGGCGACGATGTCGTCATCAAGTCCCAGATCCTCGCGGGCGGGCGCGGCCTGGGGACTTTTACGAACGGTGCGTCACGGCGTCTATACGACTATGACAGGACGATCTAAAGCAATTCCGACCGCCGTGTCTAGCGCCCACACACAGACTTGCACCGTAAATTGCGCCAGCAGCGCGCCGCGACGCGCGCGCCGCGCACCGCGGAGGCCACCGCGGCCCATACAGGGGACTCATGCAACTGCCGCCACGCCGGCGTGACGCCCACAATGTGCTCACACACTTCGCGCCTTCCGCCGACACGCCGTTTCGAGCGGCTCGATGCGAAAAACGTCGTCCACGACCGTCACCGACCCTTCCCATCGCAGGTTTCCAGGGCGGCGTCCACGTCATCAAAAAGACCCAAACCGAAGAGTACGCCAAAAAGATGATCGGCCAGACGCTCGTCACGAAGCAGTCGGGCCCCGAGGGCAAGCCCGTCAACACGGTCTTGATGGCGGAGAAGATGGACCTGGTGAACGAGATGTACTTCGCTATATTATTGGATAGAGCCTTTGGCGGGCCCGTCGTCATCGCCTGCGCCGAGGGCGGCACGTCGATAGAAGACCTCGCGGAGAAGTTCCCGGAGAAGATCAAAAAAGTGCCTATTGACATCGTCGAAGGCATGACCGACGCGCAAGCGAAGGACATCGTGTCGGCATTGGAGATCACGGGCAACAAGGACGACGCCGTGACGCAGGTCAAGGCGTTGTACGGTGTGTTCCGTTCTTCCGACTGCACCATGGTGGAAATTAATCCGTTGGCAGAGGACTCGAGCGGGTTACTCATCAGTGCGGACGCTAAACTGGGCTTTGACGACAATTGTGGTTTCAGACAGAAGGAGGTCTTCGCGCAGCGAGACCATTCGCAAGAAGATCCCAGGGACGTGGCAGCGGAGAAGTGGGACCTCAATTACATCGGCTTGGATGGGTCCATCGGGTGCATGGTCAACGGCGCCGGCTTAGCGATGGCCACCATGGACATCATCCAGATGCATGGCGGCTCGCCGGCCAACTTCCTGGACGTGGGCGGAAGTGCCAAAACCGAACAGATCGTAGAAGCGTTCAAGATCGTGACAGGTGATCCGAAAGTCAAAGCGATCCTCGTGAACATCTTCGGGGGCATCATGAAGTGCGACGTCATCGCGCAGGGCATCGTGGAGGCCGTGCAGCAGGTCGGGCTGAAGATTCCGCTCATCGTGCGGCTGGAGGGGACGAACGTGGAGGCGGGCAAGGCCATTATCGATGGCAGTGGCCTCAATATTACTTCAGCTGATGATCTCGATGACGCGGCCATCAAGGCCGTGGCCGCCATTAGTGAAGACGGCATGAAGTCGCGGACGGATCGCCTGGAGCACGGCGAGGGGCGCAAGGCGAGCCACGACGCCATGTAGACCCGGGTAACTAGCTTCGAAGCTTAAAACCGGGGAGGGATTCATAGAGGCCTTCTTTTCAGCCAGTTCGCGATTTTTGAGTAGTAGTGCTTGAGCAGCTCCGTGGACTCGCCGACCCCAATGTCCGCCGCGAAGCGCCTCGACAGCGCCTCGTGCGCCGGCGTGCCCGCGTCTAAAGCGTCGGGGTGCGTCGGGTCCCGCTCGAAGAGGCCGCGCTTGGCCTCCAAGAGCTCCTTCTGGGCCTCCGTCAAATGCGCCGCCCGACTAAGACCGCTCGCGTCCGCGCCGTGCGGGTCGAACTCGGCGTTGGCCGCCCGCCGCTTCTTGCGGGGGCCCTCCTCCAGATTCCGCGCCGTCCACGCGGCGAAGCGCTGGGCGTACTCCTCCTTCAATTTCATGGACCGCTTCCGGTAATCGCTCTTGACCGGATCGTCGTCGCTCATCGCGGACCAGTCGCTCTTCATCTTCTTGTTCACGTCCAAGGGCGATAAAGAGGGGAACTTGGCCCGGTACGTCTCCTTCAGGTCCCGGCTCCAGATGTCCGGCGCCTTGGGGTACGCGGTCGGGTTCGGCGGCGCGTCCTCCTTGACCTCCTGCTCCGCGTCCCACCGCTCGCACGCGATGCGCCACTTCTCCTTGGCCGCCTCCCACGACGTGTCGTAGGGCGCCCGGACCGCCTCGTCCAGGGCGGCGTACAGGGCATTCAGCTTCTTCTCGAGCTTGCGGTGGTCGAGCTTCGGGTGCTCCTTTCGTACGTCATCCACGTGGTCCCTTCTCCAGCGAGTGTACGCGTTCGGCGGCTTGGAGGGGCGACCACTGTCGACTCCATGACTCCGGGTCGTCGCCTCCTCTGTTTTGGGCGCCAACCGCTTCGCCTGGTTGATCGCGGACGGGTGGCTTCTAGATACATAGCCCTTGCAGGTCTTGACGAGGTCCCACTTCTCGGCCCAGGCCTTTTCTTCCACGAGGAACGCGGCCTTGGCCGCCTCGAACTTCCGTTGGTACGGCGCTTTGTTTTCCATCGAGACGGCCTTGTACAGCTCCGTGATCCGCTTGCGCACGCTCTTCTCATCTCGCAACACGCCGATCGTCTCCCGGGGCTTCGTGGCGCGCACCCACTCGTCGAAGACCGTAGGGGGTCTTTTCGGTCGATCTGAATCCCAGGGGTCCGGCTCGGCCTCCTGGGCCTCCATGTAGGCGTCCCGTTCTCTTTTTGCGACCGAGACGTAGGGCGCCTTCTCGGCCTCGCTCAGGTCGGCCCAGTTGAGGCGTAATTGTTCGTTGATCGCCAAAGGTTCCAGGTCCGGGTGTTCCCGCGTCACTTGCGCTTTGAGGGCGTCCCTATATCTATCGTAGGCCGACGGCGGCCGCGTGAAGGAGCACGCCTCCTTCTTCACAAGTTGTTCAGGCTCCTCGGGGGCGCCCGCGGCCGCGATCGTCTCGAGCGCCGCATCCGTGGCCGCGTCGCGCGCGCGCG
>Ga0302122_10001617_pt1 | contig 14300 bp, 6 predicted proteins | sample CB21_SCM_MG_FD_203115 | JGI IMG/M metagenome (GOLD analysis project Ga0302122, IMG submission 203115) | Marine microbial communities from Western Arctic Ocean, Canada - CB21_SCM | ecosystem: Environmental > Aquatic > Marine > Oceanic | place: Canada: Western Arctic Ocean | collected 2017-09-28
GAGCTCCCGGAGGCGCCGCCGCCCGAAGAAGGAGGACACTTGTAACGAATCTTGTTCGATGTGTATGACCTTGCGGTGCTTGAGCGCACCGCGGAGCGTGTCCTCCATGACGCTTTTGCGCGCGGCGTAGGCGCCCCGGTAGCTGTCGACGGCGTAGAGCGTCTTGAGCCCGGTCCACTTTAGGATCCGCGTCGAGAAGTCGCCGAAGGCGCTCCCGACTTCGACGGCGTCGCCCTTCAGACCGAGCGAATCCAAGAACCCGCCTACCTCGTCCCGGTCCGTCCACACCTCCCGCTTACTCGCTTCGAGGGCCGCGTGGAAGGCCTCGGCCGCTTCCCCGACGTCGGCCACTGCCCGGTAGCCCAGGACGAGGTCCGAGGCGAGACCCTTGGCCGTTTGGGTCCCGACCTCCAACAGCAGCGTCCCCGGGTGGCACCGTAGAGCCGCTGACGTGTCGTGGGACACGATGAGCGCTCTGGAAGCATCTAAGGCACCGGCAACGCCGTCCCACGGCGGCGTCCCTTCCAATTCCACGACGCGCGCGTCCGGGAGCAAGCGCTTCACCTCCTTGACGAACGTTGATTCCACAGTAACCACATATACAGACTCCTCCCACAGCCCCGCGTCGAGCTGCTCGCCGAGCCGGTCGCGGACGAGGGACGCGCCTTCATTTAGTCCGCCGTGGCACGTGTAGAGCTCGGTCGCGTCCACATTCATACTCATTTCGAGCGCGACCCCGAGCCGCGCCCAGTCCTCGCCGTGCGTGGCGCGGCCCACCACGACCAACAGCGGCGCTCCGGCCGCCTTCAAGCACGCCAGCGCCCGCGGCGCCACGGAGGTCCAGAAGTCGTCCGCGGGGCCCGCGACGAGAACGGCGAGCCTCGGCATGGATATGGATGGGCCCGCCTCGTCGCCGGACCCGTCCGCAAGAATTAAGGACGTCCCGTCGTCGACGACGCGCTGCCCTCTTAATGATGCGCACTCGTGCGCGACGACGACCAGCTCGTTCGCGACCACGTGCACCTGCTTGTGGCCCGCTCTAAAACCGACCTTCACTGAAACCGGGAACGCGTCCGTAAGCGCCGCCGTCGTCGTGATGCCGCCGTTACTATGAGAACATAATAACGACGCCGCGTAGCCCTCCCCGGGCACGATCAGCTCCGAGAGCGGCGCCCGCGCCCCCAGCAATGCCGCGTCAGCGTCGCACGTCTGTGCAGCAGGCTCGAAGACCGCCAGGGCGGCCACGGGCGTCCGCTGCGCGCCGGGGCGGTAGGTCCGCAACGCCTTGAGACACGCTTTTAGGGACGAACGCGCGCCGGCCACCAGGCGCGCCGCGTCGCCGACGCTCCGCAGCCGCGGGTGGTTGATGGCGGGCAGCGTCTCTAAGAAAGCCGCGTGCCGCTCCAGCAGCAAATCTAAAAACTGCACGAGCATGGTCGGGGGCGTGGCGCCGTCGCTGTTGCGGGCGCCGCCGAACTGGCCCGCGTAGTGGATCACTCTACTATCTAAAGTTTCGTCGCCCGCCGTCGTGGGCGGCTCGTAGTCCTCGGTCGCGATGTAATTCGTGAGGGCCGGAAACGCATTTAAAATTGATTTGGAGTAGAGCTTCACGTGGGTCGTATGGTCAATCGTTGTGAGGCGATTTAAAATAGTGTTGAAGGACCGCTGGTCGGATAACCCTTCCCCGTTATCGTTGTCGGCCCACACGTCCTCCAGGAAGGCTCGCGACCATTGTGTATTCCGCAAAGCGAAGAACCCGGTGTTGACGCGTTCTTCTTCGCCGCTGTCGAGCGTGAAGTGGACGTCGTACGTGGCATCTAATAAATCGACCACGTCTTGGGTACCGGTGAAGAAGCAGTCCAGATCCGTCCAGACCACCCAGTCATATAACGGTAAGACTTCCCGCAACCACGCGACCTTGGTCCACCGCGCCGACCGGTCCCGCGTCTCCCGTCGATCACCCCCCACGATGAGCTCGCACCCATTCACGACGCAGTACCGCTGCTTGTTGTCCACGGACGTCGCGTAAACGTACGCTGCCTTGAGTTCTCCGTACTCGCTACTCGCCGCGACGACGCGCCGCTTCGTCGCCGTCATGAGCACCGCCACCCTACGCGTCGATCGTCTCCCCAGCACCCAGGCGGCCAGGACGCACGTGCCGACGGCGACCGCGAGGACGTGGCGCGCCGCGCGTCGTTGTTTGAGCGGCCGGTGCCTGGGCGGTCGTACCGGCGCCATATGGAGGCTGCCTGGCGCCAGAGCGGCCGTGCTGCGCGCGCGCGCCCACGCCAGCGTGCAGCGTGTAATTGGGCCCGCACTCTTTATACGCAGCGGTCGTTTCTGGTACGTGGTGGTGGTGCACGTCCGTCCGGGCAGCCCAGCAGTGAACAATGCGCTTCTGCAGGCGTTTTCGGCAGCTTGCTCGCAGAGCTCGAGCTCGAGTATTCGGGTTTATGAGGGGGTGAAGCGCGCGCCTCGCGAGGTGTTTGGCTGGCCTCAAGGGAGGCGCGGAGGTTTATGCGGCGCGTTTCTTTGTTTGAATGACTGAAAGGGCGGGTTTTTGGTAGCATCCAGCCCCATCGAGGGCATCGTTTAAAGAGCGGCTGATTGCACCTTGAGGGACTGCCAAGGGCTGCTGCGGCAATCTGCAACGCTGCTGCATCGATTTAGCCATCGATTTTTATAGGTTGAAAGACCGGGCAGCCTTTGCAGCACTCCCACACGAGCCGGCGTCGCGCCGTCGAAGCGAGGGGCGCACCGATCCATGGCGAGCTTGGACGACGCCAGCGACGGCGGCCACGCGCTGGACGCTTTCGCTTCGCTCGACTTGGGATCCAACGCCCTCTCCTACAAGAGCTGCACGATGACGCAAGATGCGGACCAAAGGTGGCGCGCCACCTACGCGTACAGCTTACAAGGCCAGGAGCATCTCGCCCATGTCATAGTACCAGCAGGAGCCATGAACGATGAATGCCGGCGCGTCCTGGCACACGCGGACCTCGTCCTCCTCTGCGGACAATGGATGATAACACCCTGCCGCCGCATTCTATGCGAAGCGATGCCCTTGTCCGACGCGCAAAAGTCTTTTTGGATACAGTTCTACCGGGAGGCCTTCGCGGAGTTCGCCCTCGAGAATAACTTAAAAGAGGACGCATGCGATGTGAGTGTCGAGGCGGACCCTATCGATGAGGAGAAGGCGCCCGTGGAGACCTCGCCCGATAACGTGCGGCTGCTCTGCGGCTTAAGCGGCGGCCGGGGCTCTTTGGTCTCGTGGGCGCTCTGTCGGAAGCAACCGCGCGTCGCAAGTGTCGACTGGCTCCACATCGGTAACGCGCACTCCAAACGGTTGCGGGGCGTCGTGGAGCAAACGGGCGGCTCAATAAGGATCGCGGAGGTGAGCGGCCTGGCCGCCGGCGGTCCGCGGGCAGCGCGCTGCGCCTTTCAGGGCGTCGCGGTCGCCGCGTTGCTGGGCTACGACGGCTTCGTCGTGGGCCACGCGCGGTCCGCAGGTGAAGGCAACGGCGTGGTTTACGGCGGGCGCGAAGTGAACCACCAGTTCGACCAGTCGCTAAAATGGGAGGACAAGATTCGAAAGTATCTAAGGCATTTATCGACCGTGGCGTACGTGTCGCCGCTCCAGCACATGTGGGCCCTGCAGGTCACAGGATCTTCTGCCGGGAGAAGGAACTCAAGCCGTTCTACGCCCTGTTCCGGTCGTGCGACGACTCTGAGTGCGACGGGTGGTGCGCCGCCTGCCCAAAGTGCGCCTCGGTCTTCTGCCTGGTATCGGCCTTCCGCGACGACGCGTCGACCCTCTTCCACGGCGTGGATTTGTACGGGGAGACGGACATGGTCCCCTTTTTTGATGAGCTGGTCGGGAAAGAAAAGGCTTTCGCCGGCGTCGGCACGGCCCGCGAGACGAAGCTCGCTTTGGCGCTGGCGCGGCGGCGGCGAAAAGGCTGGGTCGGCGAGGTCCTGGCCGCCCACACGGACGGGAAAGTGCCCTCCACGCGCCTGCTGACGGACCGCGGGCCGTCGTGGGCGCCGGCGTGGTGGGATCCGGGCGTGCTGGAGGCGCTCGCCTCGATCGAGCAGCTCGAGGCGCTGCGAAAAGCGATCGTGCAGGAGCGGGGCCGGGGGACCTTCGTGAACCACCTGTTTTCTACGATGACTAATGTGCCGCGGGAGCCGATGGCCTCGGAGATGTAAGTATTTGTTCTCTTACGCGGCCGCCTAGAGCACGACAGGCTCGTTGGGCGAGTTCACGACGGAGCAGCCCTTCCGGGGCTTCTCCTTGGCCCAGAACGCGTCGGGCAGCTTGGGCGCGTACGTTTCCTGCAAATCCGCGGGGCACCACTCGCTGAACCCGTCCAGATCGACGCCCTGGGGCTGCGCCGAGCAGTAGGGCCGCGCGCCCGGCTTGGCTAAATATTGCTGGTGGTACTGCTCCGCGAAGAACCAGACGCCGCCGTACTGCTCGTAGTCCGACGCCGCCGCGATCTCGGTCGTAATGGGCCTTCCTAATTTCTTCTCGTAGAACTCCTTCGAAGATTCGATGAGGCGCTTCTGGTCGTCGTCGAAGTAGTAGAAGCCGGAGCGGTACTGCGTGCCCCGGTCGTTGCCCTGGCCCATGCCACTACAAGGATCGTGAGCCTCCCAGAACCACCGTAAGATATCGCTAAAGGAGATCTCCTTGGGATCATAAACGACGCGGACGCCCTCCGTGTGGCCCGTCATGCCCGAACAGGCCTCCTGGTAGGTCGGGTTCGGCGAGAAGCCGCCGCAGTAGCCGACCGCCGTCGAGTAGATGCCGTAGGGGAAGCGCCAGATGCCCTTCTCGGAGCCCCAGAAGCAGCCGTTCGCGAAGACGGCCACCTTGTGGCCCTCGGGCACCTTCACCTGGTCCGTGCCCAGCACGAAGTGCCGGCTCCCCTCGATGTTCGGCATCGCCTGCTCGCGCCCGGGCAGCGCCTTGTCCGGGCTGATCAAGCCGCTGTCGCCGCCGCCCATGAGGTCCATGAGGGCCCCGAGGTGGCGCTTCGTCGTGGCGACGGGGTTCGCGCGCGCGATGGCCGGGCGGAGGGCAAGAGCTACCGGGATGGTGGCACAGAGAGCCGCGAACCGCTGCATCACAGTGCTTAGCTGGGCGCCCGTGGTAGCTGTCTGCGCAGCCTTGGTGGGGTGCTGGGGTGCCGTTTTGAGAGCTAGCTCTCTCACGTGACGTGTTTGCCTATTCTGCCCAAAACGGGTTTTCTTACTCTTAAGCACGTGTGTTGTGTACGCTGGATCCTTACCCTTAGCGGGGCGCACGAGGCTCGTTGGACTCAGCTGGTTATACCCTCGCGCCGCTGTATCGCCCTCTTGCCCTGAGTCGCGCCAAAACATCAAAAACAGTATAGAATCAACTCTTCCTGCTAGGCTGGAGTGTCTTGATAGCCCTGCGTAACGACAGGCGGTGGGACGTGGCACACGGCGCGTCCGACAAAACCATTGACCAGCGAATCGTGGCCCTCGTGCGCGACGGCCCGGACGTCGGCGCGCAGATCGTCGCCGCCGAGGAGCTCAAGCTCACGGACCCGGACGCGTCTTTCGGAGACAGCTTGATAAGGGCCAACGAGGGACTGTTCGCGGACGACCTCGACACGCTGTACCGCCAAAACCCCTTCCTGGCGACGTGGCCGCGCGAGCGCCTGCAATTGGCGCTGAAGATCGGCCAGCGCGTGCCGCTCAGCCAACGCGCTCATCAAGTCGCCGCGGGTGAGTTCGATAACGTCGGCCTCGTCGACGTGTCGCGTGACCTGCTCGTGCTGCCGCCCCTGGGCACGCTCGCGTGGCCCACGGTCTCCGTGCACGGGCGGCTCCAGCCCGTGACTTCGCGGGGCGAGGCGCTCCCCCTGACGCGGCCGCAGCTCGTTCCAGTCAACTCGCTCACCGCCCCCCTGGCCGGCCTGCCGCCGCGCATCGAGGACGGCTTCGGCGCCGCGCAAATTACGCCCGGCGCCTCCGTCGACTCCGGCCGGCCCCACGCCCGCACCATGTCGTCGCTCGCGGGCAGTTCGATGGATTGCGGGGATGATGCGAAGTAGGAGCGGCGGCCACGGAAAAATATTTTCCTAACGGGGGGGATAGTGAACTGGATAAGTGGCACGGGACCGGCCTATCATTCAGCGGCGACAGCGACCCCAATAAGTACTACTAGTAAAAAAGCAGGCAATAAAAGGCGCTGGAAGGGGGGGGGGTCGTTGCCGATGCTCCTACCTCCGTTTACAGTAGCACGTCAGGCCCTGCACGTGCTTGAGGGTAAGCTTCTCGGACGCCTCTTCGCAGTACTGGCGGCAGACCTTGCGCGGCGAGTCGTCGCGGACCGTTTTTGAGGAGGCGTACGTGTCCGTGCCGATGGTGCAGAGGTTGGGGGTGATGTAGTAGGGGTGCGCCGTCCCGGCCGCGTAGACGATCGTCGGCCCGAGCGCGCACTGCTCCTGGGCCCAGTTCGCGATGGCCGCGACGGTAATGCCGGTGAAGGTGAGGCCGATCGCGACGAGTCCCCCGGACATGACCAGCTCCGAGCCGCCGCCGTCGTCGTCGTCGTCGTCGTCTTCGTAATAGTGGTAGTGGTCATCGTGGTGCCAGACCTCGCACCAGCACAGCACACGCGACGGATGATCCAATCCCAAACCACCAATGCTCTGATCGCACGAGAGCTCGTACTCCTCGTGCACGTCAGACCCGCAGTGGTCGTCGCTCATATACGCAGCACGATTGCACCATCCATAGGACATGCCGCCCGCGTCACCACCGCCGCATAAGTTGTTACAGGTTGAGATCTCGCCAGGCATGTCAGATAAATCAGATAAATCCCAGGCCGTCGTGTTCACGATCGGGCAGCCGTACGTCTCTCCGTGCGCCGAGTCGCAGACCTCGCCCCAACCGGGCTCCAGGTACATGCCGTCGCAGGCGCCGCTCTCCGAGCAATCTTCGTACCAACACTCGTAGAACTCCCCCTCGTGTTCGGGGGTGCCGTCGAGGTCTTCGTCGTAATACCAGGTATTTGTGTCCGCGTCGCACGTGTACCGGCCGCCCGTCGCGGCCGTTAGATCGTACAGTTCGCAGTTGTAGCCAAAGGTGTAGCAGTATTCGCAGTCATTGCCGTGCATTAGCGTCCCGTCGTCGAGGCACTCAAATTTATTCACGCCCGGGGTGCAGTCGCCGTCGTCGTCGTCGTCGTCGTCATCGTCGTCGGTCGGCGCCCCGCGGGAGGTCGGCTCGTATGTCGGCAGCGACGCCGGCCTCCGCGTGGGATTTGCCGCCGTGGGCTCGTATGTGGGCAGACCTGAGGGCCGCGGGAGCGGAACCGCCATCGTGGGTGTGTACGTCGGAGCCCGTGGGTATTCTAGGGCAGGCGCAGCCGTCGTCGGATCGTACGAGTACGAGTACGGGTCACCGAAGCAGCACGCGTCGCAGTCTGCCGCGCCGTTGCCTGGGAGCCCATCATCGTAGCAGGCGCTAGGTTCGCCAAAGGACGAGCATTGCTCACAATTTCCGTAGCTCCCATGGTCAAAGTTGCAAAACTCGCCCCGCGCGCAGGGGCGGCCGTCGGCGTAGCACGCCGTCTGTCCGAGGCACTGGCCGCCATACGAGTACGAGTAGTCGTTCCGGGGTGAAGCCGACGGGCTGGGCGTCGTCGGCGTCAGCGTCGGCGCCGGCGTCAGCGTCGGTGCTCGCGTCCACGGCACGACGAACTCGTGCGATTCGCCGGAACCGTAGTCTCCACCCCCCTTGATGTCGTCGCCCTCGAGCTGCAGGTAGTAGTACCCCGCGCCGTGCGCGCAGCAGATGCCGTCGCCGAACGAGTCGAAGATCTCGAAGGTGTAGGTTTGGCCAGCGCAGACAGTGACTGCTTGCGTGTAGAGGGTCAGAGCCTCCGGGTACGGTCCACAGCTCCCGCCGCTGTCGTCGTCGTCGTGGTAAAAAGTCTGGCCGTCGTCGTCGTCGTCGCAGTTTGCGAAGCGCACGCAGTCTCCGGGCGCGGCGGCGTCCAGGGTCACATTCCACGTTATCTCGCTCGGATACGAGTCCGTGTAAATGCCCACGACGAGCGTCTGGTCGCAGAGGCATACGGCCGTCGGCGCGGGCGTATTGGTCGGCGCGGCCGACGGCGCGACCGTCGACGGCATTTGTGTCGTCGGCGCGGCCGAGGGCGCCGGTATCGGCAAAGCCGACGGACTGGGCGTGAGTGTCGGCGCCTGCGAGCCCAGGCACTCCAGGAAGGCCGCGGGCGCCACGTTGCCCGCGCCGAGCTGCCCGCGTAGTCCCCCGTTGATGACGTCGACGGGCGTCGCGGTCTCGTAGACGCACGCGAGGAGCTCGTCCTTGGCGATCGTCGGGCTTAGCGCGAGGCCCAGCGCCAGGACGCCCGCGACGTGCGGGCAGGCCATGGACGTGCCGCTGTAGGAGTCGTAGTTCGACCCTCCGGGGCCGTCACCCATGATCACCGTCGAGAGCACGGGGTGGCCCGGCGCGCTAATGTCGATCCAGGCGCCGTAGTTCGAGAAGTAGGCACGGACGCCGGCGTCGTCGAGGGCCGCGACGGCCACGGCGCCTTCATAAAAACCCGGGTAGTGGTTCCCGCCGCTGTCGTCGTTGCCCGCGGCGAAGACCACGATGCCGTCCGCCGCGTTGTAGTAGTCGATGGCGTCCAGGACGACCTGGTCGTAGACGTCCGGGCTCCTATACCCCCAGCTGTTGGACGAGATTTGCGCGCCGTTGTCCGCGCCGTAGACCAGGGCCTCCTCGAAGCCGCCCGTGTAGGTCGCCCCGAAGGCCACGGAGACCATGATCGAGGCGCCCGAGCCGGCGGAGCCGTCGCCGCCCGCGACGCCCGCGACGCCGATGCCGTTGTGGCTGTCCGCCGCGATCGTGCCGGCGCAGTGCGAGCCGTGCGAGCCGGCGCCCAGGAGGCTCGTGCCCGAGCCGTCGGCGTGGTTGTACCCGTGGCAGTCGTCCACGTACCCGTTGCCGTCGTCGTCAATGCCGTTGGCGCAGTTGTCGGGCCACTCGCTCGCGCCAGTCTCCAGGTGCTTCTGCGTGTTGGCCCAGATGTTGTGCTGGAGGTCCTCGTGGCTCAGGTCGAGGCCCGTGTCGAGGACCTGCACGACGGCCGCGGGCGCGCCCGTCGTGAGCTCCCACGCGGCCTCGAGGTTTATGGACGCGTAGTGGCTCTGCGAGGCGTACATGGGATCGTCCGGCGCCCACGACAGCTTGACGGGGAGCGCGGGCTCGACGTACGCGACGCCCGTGTGGCTCGCGGCGTCCCGGGCGAGGAAGGCCTCGAGCTTCGCCCAGGTCCCGTTCGTTTCCTTAGCACATTCGACGGCGAACCAGAGGTCGAGGCCGGCGGCGACGTGCGCGGCCTCGCGGACGCCCGCATCCCGGAAGACGCGCCGGGCGGGGGTCTCGCAGGCGATGGACGCCGCCACCTTGGCGACCAGGGCGTCCCGGGCCTTGTGACGCGGGCTCTGGGCGTCGAGCTTGAAGCGGATGCTCGTGCCGATCTCGCCGTTGGCGGCGAGGCGGCGCAGGCGCTCCAGGTCGAGCGCGTCGCCGAGCCGCCGCCGCGGCGCCGCGGCGACGGCGCCCAGCAGAAGGAGGAGGCGCGCTGCCCGGGGCATCATCTCTGCCGGGGGGGTACTGGCAGTGTTTGGTTCCTTACTATAGCTTGCCTGTCTCGAGGGCTGCCCGGGGGGGCGGCGCTACAGATTACTCGGGGCTGTCTCGAGGGCTGTCCGGGGGCGGCGCTACAGAGATCACTAGGGGCTGCCTTCTCCGCAGGGGGTCAGCTCTGACTGCCTGGATTCAGGCCTGCCAAGGAAGAATAGGAAGGGAGCGCTGGCCCAACCCGCACGAGAAACCCCCGCAGACCGCGTCGCAGCGGTCATCGGGGCTTGTGGCATCCATTGTCACTCCCAGGGGCGAACTGGTACGACTCTAGAAACCAGCACCCAAGAAAGGCGCGCCTTCGCCGCGTCGCGTCAGCTGTAGGAGGTCACAACAACCACAACTTACGCGTCCGGCAGACACTCCGGCCGCCGCCGGTCCCCCGCGAGGTAGACGAGGTGCGTGGTCTCGATGCCGTCAACGAGGTCCCCGAGCTCCGCGGACACGGCCGGTTCCCCAAACAAATAGTGCCAGAGCCACTCGAAGAGCAGGCCCAGGCGGCGGTTCGCCTCCACGTCGCCCGGCTCCGCATCATAATAGGCGTGATGCAGGGCCTCCTCGTAGAAGGCCCTGGGCCGCAGCCGCACGCACTCCCGCCTGACGATGAACTGCGCGCAGCACCGGTCCAACAACAGGGGCGGCAACGCCCCGAGCCACTTCTCGAGCCACCCGCGGTGCTCCTCGTAGAGCGGTCGTCGCAACGGGTCCTCCTTCAAACCCCACACGGCTAGGTTCAGGTTGCAGTAGCCCGGTAGAGTCGAAGCTTCCAACCCATCTAGCAAACTCAAGACGTCCTCCTGGTGGTAGGCGTAGCGGTGGCCATGTAAAAAAACCATGACTTCTGGTAAAGCGTCGTAGTAGTCCACAATGAATTTGAGGAAGGCCGAGGCCTCGTTCGCCGTATTTCTCGGCACGCCGTGCAGGCCGGCTCTCAACACGTTATTGGGGTGCTTCTCGTAGACCACGGCCGGGAACGGTTGGAATTGCAGCCAAGTCAAGTCCTCCTCGTAGTGGCACAGCACTAAGACGAGGGGCGGCATCATGGCATGCGGCTTGAGGACCCAGCCCGGCGGTGCCTCATTATCCACGGAGTCTCTTAGGGGTGGTGCTCTTGGTGCGGGGTCCACCACCAGATCCAGCGGTTGCGCCACGCGGTCCGCAATAGTTAAGGAGAGCCCGATGCGCCCTTGGTAAGGCACGCGGAATTCCAGATGCTCCGTGTTCGTGTCAACGGTAACGCACGACTCCACTTCGCGCCCGTCCTCGAGTGACCTTATCAACGCACAGGCCGCGCCGGCCGGGCGCGCCAGGGACCCGTTGGCGAAGGCGACGCTCACGGCCACGGCCACGGTGGGCGACCGGATCAGGGTCCCGGGCCGCGGCCAGCCCACCTCCAATACGCCGCTGCCTCGGGCCGCGGCCCTCAGTTTGAGCGCGCGCCGCGTCGCCTCCAAGAGCGGGAAGGGGTCGCGGCCGTCCGCGCAGGCGAGGTGCGTATCATCAATTGTCGTGGCGACGCGCGTCGGCTGTTCTGTGGACGCGCGCGTCTCGTTGGACAACTGCATCGTCGCTCCGAGGGCCACGGTCGCGCCCCGGGGCAGGTCCACGTGCACCTCGCCGCCGCCCGGCACGGCGCAGCTCCGAGTCACCGCCCCGGCGTCATCCTGCCCCTCGACGCAGATCCGCGCGGCGCCGAGCTCCGCGGCGATGGCCTCGTCGCCGGCCTCGGCCAGGACCTCCACGATCACGGCCGTCGTGTGCGGCACGCACTGATCGTGCTCCGGCGACCGGATGCGCAGTTGCAATGCTCGCGCGGAAATGAGCAGAAGGAGGACGCGCATCGCGGCGTGCTGCTGCTGCCCAAAACACCCGTCGAGCTGTAACCACCGGGTGTCTATGGCCCAGGGCTAATTGTCCAACTATTGATCCAGTCTTACAGCCGAGCCCCGATTATCTGATTATCTGGGGTAGCCCTCAAGCTGCGTACACCAGGTGCGGCGCCGCGAGCACTCCTCCGAAAGGCACGGCCTTCGCGTACCGCCGGGCGCGGCTAACGCGTCCTGCACAGCGGATGAATATGTATTAAACCCGCACGTAATTGGACTAAGCGGAAAAGTAAGTAACCATAAACTCGACGAGGGGAAACTTACTTCAAGCCGGCGCCGGCGCCGGCGCCAGGGCGAGGGCGCCCAGGTCCGGCGGGTCCTCGGAGGCCCCGGGCAGGAACAATTTGGCCTCGTAGACGGACCCGTGGTACATATGCGGGTGCACGCTTTCGCCGCCGAAGAGGAGCAATACGCGCCGCGCGCCGTCGGGGATCGACACCAACGTCGCGTGCAACCGCCCGAAGGGCGGCGCCTCCGTGAGGCCCAGGGGCACGTCGCACGAACGCACCGGTAACGGTGCGCACGCCCGGAACTGGTCGTCGTATAACACGCCGTCGCAGGGCACCTCGGCCGCGATGGGCTGCTCGGCGATGTTCCCGCCCCACAGGATCAAATGCTGGCCGGCGCGGCACACCGCGGCGTCCACCCGCTTCAACAGCGGGTCCCGATGTAGCAGGGACCACGTCATCGTTAATGCGTCCAAGCGCCACAAATCGTCGAACAGCCGTCTTGCATCTTCGTCGTCCTTATCCCGGACTCGTCCCCCGGTCAACATGAACCCGTCGCCATCACTTACCATGCCCAGGCCAAACCGGGGGTCGGGGTGCTTGCCCGCTGTTTTCGCTTTTGCCCACGCCGCTTTTGATATATCCCAGCCCCACAGCACGCCCAGCGCTTCTAAACCATCGGGGTCCTCGGTCTCGTCGCCGCATAAGCCCCCAAAGGTCCAGACCGTGCCCAGGGCATGTGCGCAGCCGCCCATGTGCGCTTTCCTAGGCACGTCGGTGCCCTCCACGGCGTTGTAGGTCTCGTCCGAGCCGCCGTGGAGCTTCTCCCACCTCGCATGCTCTTCGTTGAGCTTGAGCCGCCACAGGTCATTGAGTTCCGCGCGCGGCCCAAAAATAAAAGTCTCGCCCTTGTTCACTCGTAAACCGCCATCCGTCCCCCCGAACAAGTAGAGGTGCGTGGCATCCCAGGTGCACTGGACGTGGAAGCGCTTGCACGGGCGCACCGAACCGAGCGACCGGTACCGCCACTTCTTCTGCGCCGTGTGGTACTCCCACGTGTCGTCTAAGAACTTGGGCTTAAACCTGTCATGATCAAAATAATAGCCGTGCGTGACGGTCATTATACTATCTTTGATGGCAGCGCCGTGGCCGTAGCGCGGCGCCGGCGCCTGCTCGTCGCCCTCCGGTGCGGGGGGCTGGGCGCAGGCCACGGTCCATTTGGAGGTCATGTTGGGCTGCGGGGCAGCGTCGGTCCCGGCGCTACAGCCCAGCGCTCCCTGACGGAGGCGTGCGGAGGCGTACGGATGCGGGGCAGCGTCCGGTCGTCCTCAGTTATGAGGGCGCGGGCGGTGCCGATGCGGCGGTGGCTGCCTCGCGACGGGTGGCGGCGACCGGTGGCGAACCGCGTGCGCTGTCCAACATCGATGTCCAATCCCCGGCGCCTAGCGGCCGGTCCGCTTGCCTCGCTGAAGGCCTGGCGGGGGCGGCCGGACGCTTCTTATTGGGTCTGGTTGGACTTCCTTTAATCGTGCGGGTTTTACTCGCCAAGCCAATCACTGAGTTGCTGCCATTCACGCGCTTACCCAAGCGCAGCACGACGCACACGTCTCCCTTATCGCAGCGCCACAGCTGTGCGAGCGCGCCGCCAGAACGCGGACCTGCAGCGCATCACATCGCCAAGGACAGCGCGGACGCAGTTAGAGACCATGCCGCGCCTCATCGGCCTCCTCGCTTTAATCGCCCAAGCCTCCTCAATAGCCTTCGTCACGAAACCGGTGGGCGGCTTCGTCACGCGGACGAAGGCATTAGTCAACGAGCAAAAGGCCGCGCAAAAACTCAGAAAAAGGCGCAAGGACGGCGCCGAGCTGCTCTACCCCGAGTGGGACCGCCTGGAGACGGCGAACAACGACATGAGCAAGTGCTTCAATGTCCTGTGGCTGGGCTTCTACGCGAAGCTGTACACGCCTTTGGCGTTGTATTTTTATCCCGGCATGATGCCTTCGTCCTACGAGACGCCTGTGACGCGGGCGCGGGGCTTCGCCAGTGCCGAGAAGCGGCGGAAGGCGGCTTTAGAGAAGATGCTGGACGCCTTCGACAAGGCGGCGCTCGAGAAGAAGAAAGTGCAGTCGCCGGCCGATATTTCTTTGGAACACATCAACTGCGCGTCGGACGTCCTGGGGGCGTCTTCCAAACGTTCTGCTTTGAAGTTTGCGTTGGCCGCTAAAGGTGAGGAATTACCGAAGGCGGCGCTCTTAGCCGCGTCGCGGGCCTTGGACGGGCCCTACTCGATCCTGCCGCGGTGGATGCACCGCGGCCACGTCAAGAAGGGCATGGCCAAACTCGTGGAGGGCGACGACGCGTTGCGGCGGAGCGACGTCGAGGCGCTTCCTATTGGCTGTTTAGAGTCGGCGTGCGCGGCGCGCTCACTACTGCGGCCGTCGGCGTCGGAGATGCGGAGAGAATTGAAGGAGTG
>Ga0302122_10001620_pt1 | contig 14290 bp, 10 predicted proteins | sample CB21_SCM_MG_FD_203115 | JGI IMG/M metagenome (GOLD analysis project Ga0302122, IMG submission 203115) | Marine microbial communities from Western Arctic Ocean, Canada - CB21_SCM | ecosystem: Environmental > Aquatic > Marine > Oceanic | place: Canada: Western Arctic Ocean | collected 2017-09-28
ACCAACCAGGGCGCGATGGTAGAGACTGGCGAGTGGCGCACCTTGGCCTCCTTGGCTAACGTCTTCGGAGCGGAAGTCAGCCACCACAGCGATGCCCGTTTCACGGGCGAGAAGGTCGCCATCTCCAATCTGCAATGTTCGGCGATTATCTGGGTCATGCAGCACCGTATGGCCGTGGAATCCAACCACATCGATCTCGCAAGGAGAAAGATCCACATCATCCAGCAGTCGGCCGATAAGCTCGGCATGGCGAAGCGTTAATTCGGCTGAGACCGCTTCTAGTTCCGGCCCTGAGTCCCGACCGAGCACCGACCGCATGCGCTCCCGGAACGGCCTGTCATAGGGGTGGAACATAAATGATCCGTGCCGCCCGATGCCTTCACCATCCGTTTCTAGAATCGCCGCATCAATACCGTCCATGGACGTGCCGCTCATCATGCCGATGGCCAGAAGAGAACGAGTCTTTATCATGGTGTTGTCCTCTATCCGCATATAGATGCCCCCGTTGAGGGAACGGGGAGATTGTGCTAATGAACCGCCCGGCCGGCAAGCTCGCCGGTGTGCGCCGGATTACCCATCGTCATGCTCGCTTACCGTTCAAAATTCGTCAGCACCATCGCAAATCGCGGCTATTTGCATCAATGCACCAATTTGGAGGCATTGGACGCCCAATGTGCGGCCGCTAGCCTGACCGCCTATGTCGGCTATGACTGTACCGCACCAAGCCTGCATGTTGGTAATTTGATCTCTATCATGATGCTGCGCCGCTGGCAAAAGGCCGGCCATCGGCCGATCGTATTGATGGGTGGTGGCACCACCAAAATTGGCGACCCATCTGGTAAAGATGAAGGCCGACAGCTACTGAACGAAGCCGCCATTGCCGCTAATATGGCGAGCATCCGCAACGTCTTTTCCCGCTTCATCGAACTCGATAATGGCAAGGGGAACAGCCCGACTGCGGCAATCATCGTCAATAATGCCGACTGGCTGGAACAGCTAGCCTACATCGATTTCCTGCGCGATTACGGCCGTCATTTCTCTATCAACCGCATGTTAACTTTTGACAGCGTGCGCCTGCGCCTTGACCGCGAACAACCGCTGACCTTCCTCGAGTTCAACTACATGATCCTCCAGGCTTACGATTTTGTCGAGCTAGCTCGCCGCCATGCCTGCCGTTTGCAGATGGGTGGCTCTGACCAGTGGGGAAATATCGTCAACGGCGTCGAGCTTGGTCGCCGCACCGATAGTCTAGAGCTGTTCGGCCTCACCACACCCCTGCTAACCACTGCCTCCGGCGCAAAAATGGGCAAGACCGAGGCCGGCGCCGTCTGGCTTAACGCAGACATGTTGTCCCCGTATGACTATTGGCAATTCTGGCGCAACACTGAGGATGACGATGTTGCACGGTTTCTGCGTCTATTTACCGACTTGCCGCTTGCCGAGATCGCCCGCCTCGACACACTGGAAGGCTCGGAGATCAATGATGCCAAAAAAATTCTAGCAGATGCTGCAACCACATTGTGCCACAGTGCCGCTGCCGCAGCACGCGCACGCCAAACGTCCGAGAGCACCTTTGAACAGGGCAGCATTGGTGATGCGCTGCCATCCATAGAAATTTCCCGTAGCGAACTGAAACAGGGCGTATCTGCCTTCGACCTTCTGCGCCGCACAGGTCTAGCTAGCTCCAATGGCGAAGCACGGCGCTTAATCAAGGGCGGAGGGGCGCGCCTCAACGATGCGGTGATCGCCGAGGAACTAACGGTGGTGACAATGGCCAACATTTCTTTCGAGGGCGTCATCAAGCTGTCCGCCGGGCGCAAGCGCCACGCTCTGGTCCTGCCGATCTGAATATTGTTCAAGAACCCTAAGGCACCAACCGTGTCTCGGGAAAGCCCCCAGCGGTAGGCAAGTCCTCTGGCGGATCAGGCGAATGGTGCTCTTCATCAAAAATGCCGAATAACCTTCGCAGAAAACCAGGCGCGAGTGCCGAAAGCGGGTTAACTTTGATGGATGGATTCTCGGCCTGACCACGCATCGAATAATTCGCGGCGAAAATACCACCACCCTTTTCGCCCCCGGTAAAAAGGTCCCCGACAAGGGGAAGCCACCCCAACGCGCTGTTGATGATATATGCGGGTACCACCGTACCGACGAGATCGAGATTGTCTCCGCGCGTATCGATTGTCCCGGAAGACGTGAAGCCAATGGAACGGCCGGAGGCACGTCCCTGTTCGATGCTCATGACCCCGTTGTGCAGGACGAAGGGTGCCTCGAGATCATCGAAAACCAGACCCTCCCCTTCTAATACATCAAGAACACCGGTTAGAGCCATAATGCTCAGGAGTTGGACCAGGACAGGCGCCCGCACAATTCGGAAATCATTGACAGCTATATTTCCCGCCAAAGGCGAACCAAGCTTGCTGTCATCATATTCACCGCTGATATCTAGCATCCCGCCTGTCATATTGCCATAAAGACCAAGCCCCCTAAGTGCTGCCCCAGCATCACCGGAGTGAATTGTTAGGCGCCGGCGCTCCGGCCCCGCCGGCTCCAGGTGCACCTGAAACTCATGCCCTTCCAAAAACTGGCCTTTCATGTTGATCACGGACCACAAAGCACCATTACTGACCAGCGTCCCGGCTACTTGATTCAATTGACGGTCGGGACCCAGCCAGACAGTCTGAACATTTGCCGAGAGGCTAAGCGGCGGGCCGTCATAACCAGTGCTCGCGTCCGGCCTGTCTGTCAGGGCATCCCCAAGCATGGTCGACATATCAAAACTGCTACCCTTGAAATCTGCTTCCCATCCGCCATCTGGGCGGCGAGTAAGGAGACCCGATAGTTCTGTCCGCCCATACCGAATATCATCAAAATACAAATAATCCAGGTACTCCCCGCCATCGACGAAGGTAGCGGAACCGGCAATCGATAAATCGTCAGCGGCCACGGAGAACCGGGGAACGGCGGTGATCTTTTCGTCATGGATTTCAAGCGAAATGTCCGCCATGCCAGGGATCCCGGAGGCCTTTTTCCACCGCAGGGAAGACAGGTCGACGCTGGCCTGCATCAAATCAATTTTCGCATCAAGAACGCCACGGCCATCTTGATAGACCGTGTGATGCACGACAGTATTTATAGGTCCCTTGATGAGATTGCTGCTGAAAGGCGGGAAATTGAGTCCAAGCTCCTCCGTGCGTTGATTTTCAGTTAAGCTGCCACTAATGCCATAGAGGCTTCGGAAAGGCGCACCATCGGTAAAGTTCTCACGCCAATTAAGCACGCCTGGCATCGTTCCCAGCAAGATCCGGCCGTATACATCCATGCCTTTCTTATCCACCTTCAACAATAGATTTTCACTGCTAATATCGAGGCCAAGGACTGCCTTCTCAATAAAAACATCGCGGAGTTCCGACGTAGCATCAATTTCGACCTCATCGAGGCTCAAGTCATTTTCAAGAATTGTAAATAAATGAAGGCGAGTTGTCGACCAACCAACTGATTTTATAGGAGAAATTCCAAGAATAGAGGAAAACCCCAATGGCTCCTTATCTAGCAGAAGCATTACGCTATTAAGCGGACCGTTTACGAAAAATTCGAAATCGCCAAAGCTGTCATAGGCATCAATATCGGTCAACGCGATGGTACCGGAAGCAAGTTCCAAGTCGCCGACAGCACCTTCCTCGATATTGAATACTATTTTCTTGCGGCTAAATTGCGCCTGGGCCTTGACGCCAGTGGCGGGTGTGAGGTCGCCAAGGTAGGAGACCGTTGCATTGTTAACGTCAAAGTCTCCCACGATAGAAAGGACGTCGAAACCACCACCGTCATTGCCGCGAACATGAACCTTGGCAGCAACCCTACTCAATATACCAACCGACATATGCCTATCGACCCAGGCGCGAGCGTCTTTCCCCCAATCTGTAGGCCAATATTGCTCTAAATCATCAATCGGAAAGTTCAGCAACACACCATTAAAAAATATGTCTGCAGACCCGCCAAGACCGCTGGCCATACCGGATATTTCCGCACTAGGTCCGCCGAGGTCGGCTTCCATTTCAACAACGACAAGCTTGTCTTCAACCGCATCATAAGAACCAGAAAAGGACAAAGAGCGGAGCGGCACGGCATCCCCGACTGAGCCTGGAAACGGAATAAAGGTGTTATCAGGAAACTCAACCGAGAATGCTTCAAGATCAATTCGGTCGAAGGTTCCAGCCACATGGCCGCGCAACAGCATGGCAGAAACAGCCTTGGGCTGACTGGCAGGCAGCGGCAGTTGGAAGCGCCCAGCGCCACCCGAAAGATCAAAGCCAATATCCTCGAACAAGCCATCTTCAGCGAAACTAGCAGTCACCGTTCCGGTCAGCGGCACGTCCGCCAAAGCGATAAGCCCCCCGTCGGGGAATGCCCCGGCCAGAGCCGAGGGTGAAACACCATCGAGACGCAACACAACATCACTGCGGCCACCCACTCGACCGCCCGTCACAGCCAACGTCAACCGACCGGAATTATCCGAATCTTTGGGCAGAAACTCCGCGTTCCCAAACCAACTTCCATCATCTTCCAGTTCAACTTGCCCCGCTAACTGACGGAAAGCTAACCCACCTATGCCTGCCTCTGGCAAGTGAAGGGTACCCGTGGCAGCCGAAACCTCCAGGCGCATGCGTTCGACGCTGCCATCCTTAGTCAAACCAATCTTTAAAGTACCGCTAACGGCGGCATCAACCGCAGCCAGTTGTTGCAGGGGCGTCACGGCATAGGCCAGAGCGCGAGGACTGACATCATCAAATTGAATTGTTGTCGTCACTCCCTTGCCATCAAGGTATGCGGCCCGGACGAAGATATCAGCGACAGTACCCCCGAGAGGTACATTCAATGTCGCTTCCATTTTTGAGCCGGATTCATCGCGCTTAATATTCAGATATGTAACAGGCATCCGCATCGACCAGCCCTTGGAAACATCTTCCAGAAGAAGCTGGGCTTTAATAAGGTCGAAGCGCTCTAGATAGCTGATCGGATTGCTGGGTGAAGGCGCAGAAGCAATGATTCCAGCTATCCGTTCTAACAAATTTCCATGACTCAGCACATCCTCGCCAAGATCCAGTGCAAACTGCCCCCCTATATCACGGACGAGGTGTAGTTCCGGCCGAAAAACCTCGATTGACTTTGGGGCAATAATGCCGCGAAGCAAGGCCGGGAGGCTAAAGGAAACCCCTATCTCAGGGACTTGAATGATACTGCGGCCGTCAGTATCTGATGCCTGGACGTTAAGCATGCGGACATCAAAAGTTCGGCCCCAACCAGCCCATATGAGAACCGTTTCGCCGATCGCAATTTCGTATCGCGCGCCATCAGAATTGAGGGCTCGCTCGATATAGGGTGTCAAAGAATTAAGCGATATAGGACCGGACTGGAGCCGCCAAATAAGGGCAATCGACAGGACGGCCATTGCCACGAATAAGCCCGATACGATCCGCAAGATTATCTTGAGTAAGCGTTGGGACAACAATTTAGCTCCACATCGGCGTACATCTTGACCACTTTGTGAGCTTCCCGCAGTGTGCAGAAATTCGGAGCTCCGATCATATATCTGGTAGGCATCAACATCGACTAGGAAAGGCTCCCGCGCATCGCCGATTTGAGCCGTGCTGCCCGCAGCATCGGGCGCCTAAGTAATGCAGCAGAGACAGCCAACCCCGGCTTCGCCATCTGGATTAAAGGTATAGCCGTTGATGCGGATGGGGGGCAACTCCTGCAAAGAATTTTGCCCCAGCAAGAGAGCAACTGCGAACAAGAAAAGGAGAACTCAACATGACAGTTAAGCCCGGAGACAACGCCCCGGCATTCAACCTATTCACTGATGGTGGGAACACCCTTGCCATGAAAGACCTGAAAGGAAAGAAGGTCATATTGTACTTCTATCCAAAGGACGATACTTCGGGCTGCACTAAAGAGGCAATCGCCTTTGGCGAAGCTCTTTCCGAAATCAAAGATCTTGGTGGGGTGGTCGTCGGCGTATCTCGCGACAGCGTCGCACGACACGATAAATTCAAGTCCAAATACAATCTGCCTTTCACTTTGGTTGCAGACGAGGACTGTACCTTGTGCGAAGCCTACGGTGTTTGGGTCGAAAAAAGCATGTATGGCCGCAAGTATATGGGTATTGACCGGTCCACCTTTCTAATCGACGCAACAGGAAAAGTCCACGAAGCATGGCGCAAAGTAAAGGTACCAGGCCATGCCGAGGCCGTATTGCAATCCCTCAGATCTCTGTAAGGCGAGGGTGACTATCGCATCGGACCTCTTCCCTGAGATCGTACACGCTAGACTCGGCATAACACCCTAACGATCTACGCCAGGATTACCCATGCAAATGGAGGAATGTGATGCCTGAAGCCTATTATTACGGTGAAGTGGATGCCAAAGGTAAACCCGAAGAACAAACTCTGACTATTTTCGCCAACCTACCATAGGTTCTTACCAATTTCGCCACGGGTTGCTGCAGGTAGCCCATCCAAAGGCACAGCAAGAAAGGTGGGAGGGTTGCTAACAGCTACGCGCCAACATCGAAACAACCGTTAAGAATACTGTGCCAAATTCTGTCCAAGGAATATTTTCTAGAGCAGGCAAACAATCCCTTAATCAGCCACTGGCGCCCGCTTCATCCGCCTTTCCTTTGACTCGCTGGGCAAGGGCCGCAGCCATGAAATCATCAAGGTCACCGTCCAATACCCCTTGGGTATTGCTAGTTTCCACGTCCGTGCGCAAATCCTTGACCATTTGGTATGGCTGCAAAACATAAGAGCGAATCTGATGGCCCCAGCCGATATCAGTTTTGGCGGCGTGGTCAGCCTGCGCCTGGGTCTCCCGAATAGCCAACTCCCGTTCGTAAAGCCGTGCCTTCAGCATTTCCATGGCGGTTGCCCGGTTACGATGCTGGGAGCGGTCATTCTGGCACTGCACGACGATATTGGTCGGGATATGGGTAATTCGTACAGCACTGTCTGTCCGGTTGACATGCTGGCCCCCGGCACCCGACGCACGATAAGTATCGATGCGCAAGTCCTTGTCTTCAATCTCAATTGCGATGCGGTCATCAATTACCGGATAAACACCGACAGAAGCAAAGCTGGTGTGCCGCCGAGCGCTGGAATCGTAGGGTGAAATCCGAACCAACCGGTGCACACCGGTTTCCGTTTTCATCCAGCCATAGGCATTGTCCCCGGAGAATTTCAGTGTCGCGGACTTGATGCCTGCTTCTTCGCCCTGGCTTTCCTCCAACCATTCCACCTTATAGCCACGCTGTTCCCCCCAACGGGTGTACATGCGTACCATCATTTCAGTCCAGTCCTGGGCCTCGGTACCTCCGGCACCTGCGTGGACCTCCAGGTAGCAATCATTGGTGTCCGCCTCTCCCGAGAGCAAAGTGCCGAGTTCGGCCTTCGCAGCACGGCCGCACAATGCCTCAAGTCCCGCCATTGCCTCCGCAACAATACCCGCATCGCCTTCAGATTCACCGAGTTCGATGAGTTCTAAATTGTCCGATAATTCACGGATCATGGAATCAATACCGCAGATCGCCGCATCCAGACCAGTACGCTCCCGCATCACCGCCTGTGCCGCCTCCGGTTTATTCCAAAGGTCCGGCTGCTCAACCTGAGCGTTCAGTTCTTGCAGGCGTAATACTGCATTATCATAGTCAAAGGTGCCTCCTCAGCAGTTCCAACGACTGCTTGATTTTCTGAACGATGGCATCAGTCTCTGCGGCCATGGGTTAGCTCTCCTCGTTTGAACTCACTCCGCTATTTAGAACGAACCTGATAAAGCCTCAAGCACCACCGCCTACTTGCTGCACCATGTAGTGGCCCCGGCGAGTAGGTTGCCCTATAAAGAGGAGGCCACCGCCTTTCAGGCGTCGTAGTAGAAACGTTCAGAAATACACCCACCAAGAAGGCTATACGAAATGTCCGACACGCCCGAAGAAGAAGACGAATTCCAGACCCTACACGAGATTGTCGCTGCAGCACGACGCCGTTTGCATCCGCAGCATTGGGACTATCTTATGGGTGCAACGGAAACTGAGACAACGATGAAGCGCAATCGCCGCGCGATTGATTCTGTAGCCTTCCGTCCACGCGTGCTGCGTGACGTGCGTACAGTCAACGTGACGGGAACCGTGCTTGGGCGCCCCACTCGGCTTCCACTTTTGTTGGCCCCCATTGGTGGTGTCGAGGCTTTTGACCCTGAAGGCGCCGCTGCTTGCGGCAAGGCATCCGCCGAATTCGGCGTTCCACACATGTTAAGCTCCGCCTGCTTTCCGGGTCTCGAGGAAACGGCAAAAGCTGCCGACAATGCACGCATCTACCAGCTTTATGTCCGTGGCGATGACGCCGCTGTCGATGAGATCGTCAAACGGGCCATCGACAACAACTACTTCGCCTTTTGTATGACTGTCGATTCGGCCCACTACAGCCGTCGCGAACGCGACATCACTAGCCGCTACGCCAAACCGTGGCGCCAAAACGTCAAAGGGCGCGAATATCAGATGTCTTTGAGCTGGCGGGAGGTGCACCGGTTTATCGAAACACATCCTGACTATCCCCTGGTTATTAAAGGTATCGCCACCGCCGAGGACGCCGCTATTGCAGCTCAAATGGGCGTCGCTGCCATTTACGTTTCCAATCACGGCGGACGTCAACTCGACCATGGCCGCGGTGCTTTGGATGTCCTCCCAGAAATAGTCGATGCCGTCGCAGGGCGCGCCAAGGTCTGGGTTGACGGCGGCTTTATGCGCGGCACGGACGTGGTCAAGGCAATCGCTAGTGGCGCGGAATGCGTCGGCCTCGGCCGCCTGCAAGGTCTGGCCCTAGGTGCCGCAGGCGTCAGGGGCCTGGTCCGGGCCCTGACCCTTCTTGAAGAAGAAGTACGCATTGCCCTCGGCCTTCTCGGCGTTACATCCTTCGCCGAAGTTGGGCCAACCTTCCTGCATCACGCCGAACCCATCGACCCACCCCATGCGCTTAGCGCATTTCCCCTGCTTGGCGTCCCGCCGGGGGGGTGAGAGTAAAAGCCTCACGAACTGGCCGTTACGGCTCCTGTAGCTAGCTATAAAATGGCCTGAAGCAACGCTTTGGCGCCAATACATTTGTTGGCGCTCGAAAATTGCCTTTTCTGGCCATGGGAACCCTTACCGCCTTGCCGCATAACCGGGATCCCATCCGCGCGCTTTCCTCCTTCCATGCCAGCTTCTAGGCCAACCGTCCGTTCGGGAACTACATGGCAACAACACCGCTGACATGAGAGCAGCGCTGCAGCGAGCATTCTCCATGGTCATTATAACTGCAACCTCTCGACGAGGATTGCCGAGGCCGGTACGCCCACGCGCCGGGCCAAGCGTGCCCGTGGACCAAATTAGCGCACCGAAGGCCATAATAGCGTCAAAGGGGGACGGCATGCATTTAACCCCAAGGTTCAGAGTGTGATGACCGCTTCGGCCGCCAACCCACCATTCGGCGTCACCGCCCATAACCGTGCGCCTTCGCGGGTTGGCATTCCTGCAACCACAAACGGCGCAGTATCGAATAATGGACTCACAGCCCGGAAGGAGAAGGCCTTTGGAATCGCCTCCGGCCGTTCGCTGCGGAACAAATTAACCAACAGCGTAGCTATCAAGGGCCCATGGACAATCAGCCCTGGATAGCCTTCTTTTTCCGTCACGTAAGGTTGATCGTAATGAATTCTATGAGCGTTGAATATTAGCGCTGAATAGCGGAACAGCAACGCCGGGTCAGGATGGATCGTGCGCATCCATGCTGCGCCTTCAGGTGCCCGCTGAACTTCCGGCGCAGCCTTGGCGGAGGCCTCTTGGCAATAAACAATATCTTGCTCTTCAATAATGGACGGACAGACAGCACCGACCACCGACATCTCGTGGCGTACGCTGACAAATACCAGTGACCCGCTGCGCCCCTCCTTAAGCCTGACATCTTCTACCGTCGACACCCGGCGCGCCTGCTCGCCAATTCGCAACAATGCGTCTAGACGCACCCGGCTACCTGCCCACATGCGTCGTGGCAATAGCACTGGCGGCATAAATTCACCACGGGCCGGATGACCGTCGGATGCTAGCTCAGACTGCCGTGCCCTCGGCAGAAAATAGAGCCAGTGGGCGGAGGGCGGCAGCGGCGTGCCAATAGTGGCAGGCGAATCATCGCGGTCCAGCGTCGCCGCCAGAGCATTGAGCGGAAAGGCGGCCATATCGTCATCGACTATTTCCGTACGCCCTATCCAACCGCGCAAGTGATCAATATCGATAGGACCGGCTGCTACATTTGTCATTGGGAGAATTCTTGGCGCAGGGATTCATTGTGCTCGCCACAAGCCGGCACAGCTTTCGGCACAATCGAGTAACCAGCGAATCGTGCCGGTGAAACCGGCAGGTTAACCAGCCCGCTAGGCGCCTCCACGCTCATACGCCGTAATGCCGGATGGCTAGATAGATCAGCGACCGAATTGACGAAGCCGAAAGCGATACCGGCCTCCAGCAACTTCTGTGCCATTTCCTCACGCCCGTACTGGGCAAACTCATCGCTTATCGCTTGTTCCAGTGCCAGCCGGTTCGCTACACGCGACACCATGTCCTTGTAGGGCCCTTCGCGAGACCATTCCGCATGTCCCATGATCTTATCAGAAAAGCTCTCCCATTCCCGCTCGTTCTGAATGGAGATAACGATCTGTGTGTCATCTTTCAGGCTATGAACCTCGTATGGCGCCAGCGAAGGGTGGCGCAAACCGACCCGTCCAGGAGCTTTTCCCGCATAGTCATTAAATAATAACGGCACACTCATCCAGTCGGCCATAGCATCAAATAGAGACACTTCGATGCTCTCACCTTCCCCCGTACGTTCGCGGTTATAGAGCGCCTGCAAGATCGCCGCATGGGCATACATGCCGGCGCCAATATCACAGCATGACACGCCCACCCGTGCCGGAGCCTCTGGCCCTCCGGTAATTGAAGCAAGTCCCGATTCAGCCTGCACCAGCATGTCATAAGATTTCATGTCCCGGTATGGGCCATCACTACCGTAGCCACTGATAGAACACGTAATCAGACGCGAATTTCGCCGCCTTAAAACATCGGGCCCCAGCCCAGCCCGTGCCGCCCCACCAGGCGCTAGATTTTCGATGAAGATGTCGGCCTTATCAATCATGCGTAGCAGCATCGCCAAATCATCAGGCTGTTTGATGTCCAGTTCGACTGACTCCTTGCCCCGGTTAAGCCAGACAAAATAGGCACTGTCGCCATTAATGGCCCGGTCATAATTGCGAGAAAAGTCGCCACCCGGCCTCTCGATCTTGATTACCCGCGCACCGGCATCAGCGAGACGTGAGGCGCAATACGGTGCTGCTACCGCCTGATCCATGGAAACCACAAGAATACCCGAGAGCGGCCCTACGGGTTCCGGTTGGCCATTCTCACTCATATTTCTCTTCCTTCATTTCAGAACCAAGGCGAAGACGCCCATCGGCGCACCCACGCCGCGCAAGGGATTAAGAGCCAAGGGACCCCCACCGTTCAGGATCAGAATCACGGGCCACGATAGGGTCGCCCAGCAGCCACCGCCTTACGGCCCCAAGCCATGGCATTGACCTTTTTTTTCTATGCGATCTCTCGGCAGCCATCAATAGGACCGTGGCATGCCCAATACGTGCTCGCCCAGGTAGGCAAGAATTAAATTGGTGGAAACTGGCGCGGTACGGTACAGCCGTGTCTCGCGGAATTTGCGCTCAATGTCGTATTCCTCGGCAAACCCAAAACCGCCAAATGTTTGCATGCAAGTATCGCCTGCTTCCCACGCTGCTTCGGAAGCCAGCATCTTGCACATGTTCGCATGGGGCCCGCAGGGTTCATCAGCATCGAACATCGCCGCCGCCTTGCTGACCATCAACTCGGCAGCCTCCGTCTGCGCATAGGCCCGTGCGATGGGGAACTGGATGCCTTGATTCTGGCCAATAGGCCGACCAAAGACACTGCGGTCGGTAGCATAGTCCGAAGCTTTCTTAATAAACCAACGGGCATCACCGATACATTCCGAACCGATGAGGATGCGCTCGGCATTCATACCGTCGAGGATGTAACGAAAACCTTTTCCCTCCTCGCCAATTAGGCTATCAGCGGGGATATGTAGGTCGTCAAAGAACAGTTCGGTCGTGGCGTGGTTGACCATGGCGCGGATTGGCTTGATCGTCAGGCCATTGCCCTTGGCTTCCCGCATGTCGACCAGAAAAACCGACATGCCATCTGTAGGCCGCGCACCTTCGTCGCGCCCGCTAGTCCGCGCCAGCAGCAGTAGCAAGTCGGAATGTTCGGCTCGAGACGTCCAAACCTTCTGGCCATTGACCACATAACCTTCGTTGTCGCGTACCGCCATGGTACAGATGCGGCTAGTATCCGTACCACTGGTTGGCTCGGTCACCCCGAATGCCTGCAGGCGCAACGCCCCCGAAGCAATGCCTGGAAGGTAGCGCTGCTTCTGCTCAGCGCTGCCGTGACGCAGCACGGTACCCATTGTGTACATCTGCGCGTGGCACGCGCCGCCGTTGCCACCGCTCTTGTGAATTTCCTCCAGAATCGCCGTTGCTGCGCCAAGGCCAAGGCCGCTGCCGCCATATTCTTCGGGGATTAGAACAGCAAGGAACCCCCCTTCGGTCAGCGCCGCTACGAATTCACTGGGGTAGGCACGCTTCCGGTCTTTCTCTTGCCAGTATTCACCGGGAAACTGAGAACACAGCGCCCGCACCGAATTGCGAATGTCTTCGTAAGTTTCCGTCATAGTACTAAATCCAAGTCGAAGGGCAGGCGATAAAAGCGACACCCTGACCGGCCTGTCAACCACCTGCGTCTGGACCGGCTAGGTCATTTACACGGCGCATTACATTTAGTTGGCGTGACTAACCCTAATTCAACCTAACGTCCCCTTACACCGCAACGATTGGCCAGCTCGGCAGATTCATGGGCCGAGGCTCCCTTAATCACCGCACCATCAAAGGCCTGCGTCACACCCTGCTTTGAGGAATAGTCGCAACACCAATTAACGAGCAGCTGACCATAACCCAAGCCGCCAAGGATGTTTGGCAATAAAACCCTGATCAACCCGCGGAACTCCATCAGACGGCGAACAACGGCTCAAATATTGCCATTCATGGACGCCTTTAGTAATTCTTATTGTAAGGTGCGGAGATTATCAGGGCTGGGATTAACTGCCTACTGTGGGGCTAGTACCCGCATACCGATAAGGTCCTGGACTAATTTACTACAGGAACCCGCAGACATCGCAGGAAAGGCTTCAGCCAGCTCGCGGCTGGAAAAGTCACGTTTATCAAGAATCCACGCAACCTGATCAACCACGTCTTCAGGAATAGGCGCGCCGCCTTTGGTGCTTTGCAGGATCGCCCGCCCATCCTTGCGTAGCATCTTCAGGCTTGAAACGCTGATGGTAAAACGGTCCTCATGATTAGCCTCAAGTGCATTCCGGGGTAAATTAAACCCCCCGCGATGGTACTTAAACGAGTCCCTGAACTGCCCAATTTCTAACCAGGCATCTTCGGAACGGCTAATTTTCGACAATCGGGTGACCATCGCATCGACCCACTGGCGCGCGTCGTCGTTGTCGGTTGGGATATTTTGACGGAACAGTGGCTCTGTCATGGCACGCTCAAATAACAGCGATATTACATCAAAGCCAATGATGTGGGTCACGCCGAACGAAAGATGGACGCAGCCGTCACTCGACGCAAGGGCATCATGGTACAGACCGCGCGGAATATACAGCACATCCCCAGGTTTCAGGGTAACCTCTTGCGCGATACCGCCGCGGTTCTTCAGGTGAAATTCTTCATCCAAGGATCCGAAGGCGCCATTGGCGATGGGGCTGTCGAGACGTCCCTCATAGATACGCCACACCTTCTCGCCCGCGACATGCAAGGCAAAGACCTCATGGGTGTCAAAATGTGTTGGAAAAGCTTGATGCTGATTCCAGGAACAGTAAAGATTGCTTTGTACCTTGCCGCCCAAACGGGTTTCCAGCGCGTTTGCTGCGGAAATCAGACCTGGGGTGAGCGTATCAATGTCGTTGGCCACGATTGAAGCGCCGCGACGTAGCCAGCTTTTGACCTTCTCGGCGTCGGGCTGCAGGCTCATGAGACCGTTTCGATCGATCGCCCGGCGGCAATACTGGTCCACCAGGATAGCCTTTGTGTCGAGAAAAAGCTTCAGATTATGCGGGCTCCA
>Ga0302122_10001622_pt1 | contig 14282 bp, 9 predicted proteins | sample CB21_SCM_MG_FD_203115 | JGI IMG/M metagenome (GOLD analysis project Ga0302122, IMG submission 203115) | Marine microbial communities from Western Arctic Ocean, Canada - CB21_SCM | ecosystem: Environmental > Aquatic > Marine > Oceanic | place: Canada: Western Arctic Ocean | collected 2017-09-28
CGGCACGTCGACCTTGCCCTGGGCCAGCTTGCAGAAGGCGTCCTCGACCGTCTCAATGGCGTCAGCGACCGACAGCGACTTCACGATCGTGTCGTAGTCGAACATCTTCGGCGCAGGCGCAGCGAAAGTTCTCGTGGCTAGCGGGCAGCGGGCGCGCTGCGCAATCGTGCGGCTCAGTCGTGCAAGCATCATGGTGGGCCTGTGTTAAAGATGTTGAGCGTTTGGGCCGAACTGGCTCAAGCAGCGTCTCTATTGCTTGCGCTTTTTCGCGGGCGCGTGTGAAGTGGTGCGTGCGTTTGCTGGCACGGTAAAACGCACGTTTTGATGCAATCGATGAGCTGTGTGCGGCGCAACAACCCAATTTTACACGGAGCTTTTGGCTGCGTATGCACGACGGGGCCCCACTAGTCGAGACCTCGGGGGACAGAATTTATGCAGTGGAGGAACAACGGACTATCGGAGAGCTAGTCTAGTTGCCCAGCTTGTCCCACGCGACCTGGCCGATCGCAGCGTCCTGCGCGCCCGTGCCCGTGAGGTCGACGACGATGAGCTCCTTGCCCTCGCGGCCCGGCTTCGAGCCGTTGCAGACCTCGCCGATCTCGGCGTAGACGTCCGCCTCGGTCATCGAGCCGTCGGCTATCGCCGACCGCAGCTCGCCGACCTTGGACGTCTGCTTCGTGAGGTCCGACACGTACTTCGACGCCTTGAGGACGTCGGTCGGGATCTCCTGCTTCGTCGGCTGGTCCGAGCCCGAGCAGATGATCGTCGCGTGCGGCTTGAGCCAGCTCTTCTCGAGGCACGTGGTAGAGCCGGGAGTTTGCGTGTATATCACGTCCGACTCGCCGCACATCTCGGCGGCCGACGACGCCGCGGTGAACGGCACGCCAAGCTCCGCGGACATCTCCTTGGCAAAGGTCTCGTGCGACCCGTCGGGTGCCCAGCAGACGCCCTTGAAGTCCGGCTTCACCGCCTTGGCCGCGCGGGCCATGACGCGGCCGATCGCGCCGCAGCCCATGAAGCCAATCGTGTCGCCGCCGCCGAAGTGCTTGAGCGCGATGCCGCCCGCGGCGCCCGTGCGCAGGTCCGTCATGTAACGGTTCTCCTGGAAGATGCCGCACGGCTGGCCCGTCACTGCGTTCATCACGACGAACACGCCGCCACCCGGCGGGCCGCCGCTCTTGTAGAACGAGACCGAAGCCACCTTGACCGTCCATGTCGCGGCGCCGGACACGTAGCCACCTTTCACGTGGCAATCGCCCGGGCCAGCGTTCGCCGTCTCATCGATCGTAATATGCATGGGCATCGGCACGTCGACCTTGCCCTGGGCCAGCTTGCAGAAGGCGTCCTCGACCGTCTCAATGGCGTCAGCGACCGACAGCGACTTCACGATCGTGTCGTAGTCGAACATCTTCGTGCCCCCCGCTGCGGCCTCGTCGCCGCCCAGATCCTCCGCGCAGGCGTGCATGGCGCGCGCGTGCCCCGCGCGGATGCGCTTGCGCTCCAGTTCCGCCACAGGCGTCGCCGCGATGGCCCTAGGCGAGTCGTAGCCCTCGGCGCGCAGGATCGACGCGTATTCCGCCGCGACAGTGTCCAGGAGCCCGACGTCCTGCGTGAGCCAGGCCTGGAGCTCGCCGTCCGATACCTGCTTGCGGCTCAGGTTCGACCCGTACGGGCTCGCCTGGAGGCTCTGGACCAGTGCGGTCGCCTCCCTCCTCGCAAGGCGGCCCTCGATCATTTCGGCGCGCGTTAACGACGACGCCTCGACCCCCTCTTGTAGCAGGGCCGACGCCTCGCGCCGCGCGAGGCGGCCCTCGATCGCGTCCGCGCGCGTGAATTCGGGCGCAGCCTTGGTTAAGATCGCACTAGCCTCTATGCCGTCGAGCTTGGCCGACGCCTCTCTGCGAGCCAGGTTGCCTTCCAGGGCAGCGGTGCGGGAGAATTTCGTTGCCAATCCTCTGGTGGTGCGGAGCAGCATTTTGCTTGTGATCAATGACAAGCAGCAATGCGTGTTTTAATGCAGTATGCAGCGCGCGAGCGGCGTCAGTCACGGCAATTGTTGACTTTGCACTTTGGAGAGCACAAGAGGTGGCTCAAGAAAGAGATATGCAGGGCACACGACAACTCCCGTCACGTTTCAAAGGACTCCTCATGCGAGCTATCCGCGGTTTGTTGGAAAAGCCTGCAAAACGGGTTTCATCTAAGCCGTAAACGAGGGCGAGCATCGAGTCGAGGACATTGAACCACCTGTGTAGCCACGAGAAGCTGCTGGTCGGTGCACACGGCGTTTCTGGCAGCTCCGGAAGCGACCGCAAGCACGCGAGCGACGCAGGGCTTGAACACGTATACAAACCACATTTGAAAAACACGCAGCCAAGTCCAGCATGCTCGACCTCGCCGACGACCTCACGGTCTTCGGCCTCTCCCTGGCGCTCTTGGCCGCCGCCTACGCCATCGGGCGGACCGTGGGCCCGCGCGTGACCAAGTGCGCCACTAAGGAAGACCAAATAAAGCAGCGTGCCTGGATCCTCACGCTCATCTCCTCCGTTATCTGCGGCGCGCACGGCATCTTCTTTTTGGGGCGGGTTATTAAAAATGGCTTTGGTCATGAATTTTCCAGAGAGGAGACGCTGGCGGATAGAAGAGTCGCGCTCTTTTTCGTCGCGTACTGCGTCGCGGATCTGGCGACGGGCGCCCTGGACTATATCGACGAGATCGACTACCAGTCGGGCTGGGCGCACCACTCCTTCTACGGCTTAGGGCTGCTCGTGTTACTCCACCGGAAGCACACGCACTTCTTCATGGCCGGGTTAATTGAAGAACTCCCGACCGTGCTCTTAGCGTGGGCCCGGTTGGCCCACGCCAAGGAGCTCCACTGGCCCTTCGCGCTACTCTACTTCGTGGTTCGAATTTTATATCACGTGGTCGCGACGTTCGAAGTCCTCGAGCATTCGCTCTTCGCCTTCGGCCTGGGCATGGTTATTCTGCGCCAGCATTTAAGGTGGCTCGGGGCCTGGTGGCGCCGCTCGTCCGCCTCGGCCCACGCCGCGGGCCCGCAAGAGACGCGCTTCAAGAAGACGAACGCTCAGCTCAGCTTAAGCACAAAACTTCTGTTGTGCGCGGCCATGGTCGTCACGCAGTCCGCGACCATGCTCCACGTCACGATTGAGGGGTATGGACGGCGGGACTGGGTGCACGAGACCATGACGGTCCTGGGCTTAAGTTGCGCCTGGATTTACTTTAGTTACGAGGCCGTGGCCATCTTCGTGGACACGTACACGCGCGGCTTCATTGAGTTGGCCATCAAGGAGCAAAAGGTCATCTACAACATCTCCTGGGAGGACCCCAGGGTCGAACGAGAAGAGCTCGACTTAAGCAAGGAGGACGTGGTGTTGACCATCTCGAGCGCCGGCTGCAACGTTTTAGACTATTTGCTGGAAAAGCCCAAGCACATCACGGCCGTGGACCTCAACGAGGCCCAATTGGCGGTCTTGGACTTAAAACTGGCGTGCATCGCGTCTAAGATGCCGCAAAAGGACTTCTTTGCCTTGTGGGGGAGAAGTGACCCGCGCGTCTTCACGGAGTATTATAGACCCCAACTGCGCGCCCGCTTAAGGAGGGACGCGTCGCGGCAGTACTGGGATTCCAACCTAGACGAATTGTTCCGGGATAATTGGATGTTCTGCGGAACGAGCGGCCTCATGGCCTTTTTGTTCATGCTCATCGCGCGGCCCCTGGGCATCTCCTCGGCTTTACAGCGGAATTTAAGATGCGAGGACCTGAAGAAGAAGGGTCTGGGGCGGCTCATCGACTTTGGCATCTGGGTCCTCGGGAAACCCTTGATCTGGACCTACGCCGCGCCCCTGGGGGGCATCCCGCCGGAGCAATTGGCGCTCGTGGACCGGCGGCCGCGCGTCTTTTCCGAAAGGATTCGGGAGATCTTCGCCACGCGGATCTGGTCGCGCGACAACTACTTCTACCACGGCTACTGCACGGGCCAGTTCGACGCCTTCCCCAAGTGCCCGCGCTACATGTCCGCGGAGCACTACCCCAAGTTATTGGCCATGTCCGGGGACGAGCTCGACAAGCGCGTCACGCTCTTCCACGGCAGCTGGGGCGACGCGGCGCCGCCCGCGTGTGCGCCCAACGGCTTCACCTTCGTGTCCCTTTTAGATAGTATGGACTGGATGCCGCCCACGCTCCTTGCGACGCTAGTGCGGGACATGCTGGGCCGGTGCGACCGGGGCAAGTGCCGCGTGTTCTGGCGCAGCTACGCCCCGGGGCCCATGCTCCAGCAGAAGCCGAGTGACCTCTTCACGGTCCACTCCCCGGCTTTAGCGCAGCTCCCCCACAAGGAGGTGCAGTCGTACGACCGCGTCGGCTGGTACTTGAGCCAGTGGACGGCCACGATCCCGGCGGATTGCGACTTAACTGCGTTGTGCCCCGCCGGCTCGTCGAAGACCTACGAGAACTCCCTCGTGGACGACGCCCTCGTATGCCTGGCCATGGCGCGCCAGGCATTAAGAAAGGACAAGGACGTGGCCGCCTTCTACCGGAACCAGGCGGGCCGCTACGACGGCTTCCGGGAAGCCTTGTTGCCGGACCGCGACACGTTCCTGAAGTATGCCGTGCCGTGGTCGCGCGTGCCCGCTTTGTTAAAGAAGAAGCCGACCTACGCTTTGGTGTGCGTGGGCTGCGGGACGGCTCGGGACGTCGAGTTCGTGGCGCAGCACCTGAAGACGCTGCCTTCTACTGCGAGGGTGGCCCTGTGCGACCTCTCGCCGGAATTACTGGCCCAGGCGAAACTGCGCGTGGACGCTTTGGGTCTTGCGAGTCGCGTGGACCTCATCCAGTGCGACATCACGGCGGGGCCCAAGGCCCTGGCCGAGCTAGGCTTAAAGCAGGGCGACAGCGCGGTCGTCACGTGCTCCTACTGCCTCACGATGATCCCCCAGTGGAAGGCGGCCGTGGACGCCATGCTGGGGCTATTGGTCAAGGACGGCGCGCTCTGCCTCATCGACTTCACGCAGCGCTTCGACAGCGCCCACACCCTGATGGAGCGCGTCTACAAGGCGTGGTTCGGCCTCGACGGCGTCTACTTCAACCGCGAGCAGGTCGACTACGTCGCGGCGCGCACGGCGCCGGAGTACTACTCGGAGGCGCGCTCGCGCGTGCCCTACACGCCATGGTACCCGACGCGCTACCTCTTTGCCGGCCGCAAGGCGTGAGGGGGCGGCCCCTCTCCTCGCGTTCGCCCCGGATAACTCGATTTGAATTTACTATAAAACCCGCGCGTACCAAAAAGACCCGTGCGCTCATCAAGGGTGCACCGGTGAGCTCATGTGCAGCATCGTTGACTACGTGCACCGCTGCGGCAGAAAAAGCAAAATCGGAGAGCTATAGCAGTCGTGCGGCTGTAGCAAGCACTGAAGCATAAATGCCCGCCGGCAACCTCCCACGCGGCGTCCTCAAGAGTGGCCGCGGCAGTCTCGTGCGCGATGTCATCTACGACGCCTTGTGCGGGCCGAAGGGCTACTTCGCGACGCGACTGCCCGTGCTCGCGGCCCACACGGCGCTGCCGTTCCGCGAGATGACGGGCCGCGCCGACTACGAGCGCGCGCTCACCGAGCGCTACGCCGAGCGGGCGGGCTTCCTCACGCCGGCGGAGATCTTCGCGCCCTGGTACAGCTACGCGGCGGCGCGCTGGGCGCTGGCGTGGCACCGCGTCGACGCCGCGAAAGCGGCCCGCGTGGGCCTTAGGCCGCCGCAGCTGCGCGTGGCCGAGTTCGGCGTCGGGTCCGGCGCGCACGCGGTGCACTTCCTGGACTACGTGCGCACGCACGCGCCGGCCGTGTTCGCCACGTGCCGCTACGCGGGCGTCGACGCGTCCCAGGGGGCCTGCGCGGCCTTCGAGGCGCGCCTCCGGGCCGCGCACCCGGGCGTGGCCGCCACCATCGTCGCCGACGCGCGGAGTGCCTGGGCGCTGCCCGAAGGGTTCTCGGACGATAGTACGCCGACGGTGGTCTTCGCCCTCGAGCTGCTGGACAACCTGCCCCACGACAAGGTCCGGGGCGGCTTCGAGGGCTGGGTCGTCGACGGCAGGGAGGACTTCCGGCCCGTATCCGACCCCTGGGTGCGGAAGGCGCTCGCCCTCGAAACGGTGGGAGGCGACGCCTTCGTGCCGACGGGCGCCCTCCAGTTCCTCGCGCGCGTCTTCGCGGGCGCGCCGCGGCCGCGTTTATTTTTGGCGGATTTTAGCCAGTTGCCTCGGCCGGAGGGGGCCACCGCGGCGAACGCGCCGCTCGTGGCCGCCGCGGACCGCGACCTGGACTCCTATTTAGACGCGCAAGGCGACGCCGACATCTTCTTCGCCACGGATTTCGACTGGCTCTCGCGCGCCTACGCCTCATCGGGCGGCGTCGGCGCCGTTGCCGCGGCGGCGCCGCCCGCGGAGTTCTTCGTGCGCGCGCCGGATCTCGCAGCGGCCACGTCCACGCGGTCGGGCTACAACCCGCTCCTCGAGGACTTCTGGAACACGCGGATCTTCCTCGCGCCTGGCCAAGGTGTTGCTTGATTCTTTGTAAGTACTGTTGTTGGCAAGGCTTGCGGGCACGGGTTTTTTTTATTCGATTGACATTTGCACCATCTCTTGCAAGGCCGGCAATCGCCGCTTAAGTGGTCTACGATTGTCAAAAGCACCATTTGGTCACTCCGCTCGAGGCCTGGTGGCGGGAAGCGACTCAAGCGACTCGCCTGGAGCCATGGTTTCACACGCCGGCGATACATGCATAGCGCGCAGAAGGCGCTCGTCTTCTTCGCCATAAACGTCGCGATGATCAGTTATCACAAATTGAAGGGGAGCACGCCCGACGGCGCCGCCGCCGCCCCCGAAGCGGTTGACGCGCGGAGCCTCGGCGAGCAGGTCGTCTCGTTCTTCGCCTCTGTCACAGTGTTCCTGCGAGAGTCGCCCGAGATCGGCGGCTTCCTCGCCGGTCTCGTTGTTATGGCGTTGTACAAAGCGCTCGCGCTCAAAAAGCCGGCGCCTGCCCCGAGCGGCCCGGCCGCGCCCGCGCCGCCGGCCCCGAAGCCGCGAGGGAACCCGAAGAAGAATAGGTAGTGGCGGTCATTCGACTGCTTCGCGCCGAGACCCGCCGCGAGTAGACGCGACACCCCCATTGGCAAATCATTACTATGTTAAGCTTATTTATGAATTAGTTGCCGGCACGGTGCTATCGCGCGGCGCGTCGTGGTGGTCCTGGGCCGAGTCCAGGAGCCACGCGAGGTCCTCGACGCCCAGGTCGCCGCTCTGGTCGTGGTCCGCGAGGTCGAACATTGTGTTGACGTGGTGCTCGCCCGCCTGGCCCGCCGGCAGGACCGACCGGACCCACGTCCCGAATTCGGCGCGCGTGATCTTGCCGTCCCCGTCGGCGTCGATGGACTTGAGGACGTGGTACCAATCCTCGCCGCCGGCGACGAAGGCGGCGGCCAGCAGCTGCCGCCGAATGCGCACGAGCTCCAGCAACTCGCAGCCGAGGCCCGGGCCCTGCTGCTGCTGCGTCGCGAGCAGCTCGCGCTGCTTCGTGAGCAGCTTCGCGGCGCGCTGCTCGTCCCTGCTGCGGTCGCGGTGGCGGCAGGCCATGGCCTTCCGCCCGCGCCGCCCCATCAGGCGCATGTGGCCCGCGATGTGGCTGAACTCGCGGTCGAAGGAATCGTCGAGGTTGTGGATCCAGTGCACGATCAGCGTGAACAGCTGGGAGACGAACGCGAGCCCGCAGAACACGGCCAGCAGGTACCACAGGTGGTACCAGTGGATCTTCTCCAGCGTCGCCGAGCGGATGGGCCGCGCCCCCGCCTCCCACCTAAAATCGGGATCGGTGTAGGGCTCCGCCGCGCCGGCGCGCAAGACGCGCCACCACGTGCGACTTTGCGGTTTGTAGTACAGCGCGATCTCGTCGCCCAGGCCGACCGTGGACAACGTCACGAACGTGTAGTAGCAGCTGATCGTGACGGTCCAGGCCTCCATGGCGCAGAAGACCGCCACGCAGTGCGCGAAGTGCGCCGAGAAGAGAAAAACGCTGAAGTAGATCTCCTGCATCTTCGTCGGCTTCCCCGCGTAGCCCAGGCGCCTTCGACAATTGGAAAGGATGACGTGCGACGCGCGCAGCGAAGCCGTGCCGACCCAGGCCAAAGCATAGCACGTCAAAGGAATGCCCGTGAGCCCCATGAGTATCGTGGCGTACATGCCCGTGGGGCCCGAGGGGTACATGTTCCCGTACCCGATCGTCGTGATGACCGTGAAGACATATACATAAGAGTCCCAGGCCGCCCAGCCCTCGACCCGGTTGAAGAACAAAGCCCAAGCGGGCGAGAAGACCAGAAACGTGAACAGCATGGTGATCAGGCCCTGCTGCCGCAAGATCCAGCCCTCCACCGTCTCCTGCTTGTGGCGCTCCGTGCGCTCGTGCCACTTCTCCAGGCGCACATTGAGGGACGCGCCCAACGCGGCGGCGACGGCCCGCGCCCGCTCGACCTCCTCGTCGTCCTCTAATCCACTATTCTTCTCCTCCGCCGGGTGGACCTTGAACTGCATGGCCGGCGCCATGCCCCAGACGGCCTCAGTGGCCCGGTTCAGCGGCGACACCGGGACCGCAGGCGCCAGGGTTGCTTAGGCTGCCCCCACAGCAAGTGATGCCGGAGCGCGGGCTGGCGCTGAGCAGCACTTAGGCTTTCGGTGGCCTCGGCATGCTCTTTGATGCAATCCGTAGGCAGCCCCCTCGCTTCGACAGGCAGCTATTCAGCGCCCTGCCTCTCCGCTAACTTCTAGTATGGCTGCACAAATTCAGCAAGTCCAGGGCGGCGGCGTAGGCGTAGGCGAAGCCGCGATTCGTCCCCACAGATTTTTAATTGCGCGTTTATTTTTGGCACGGGTTATCGGCTCTCAAAAGATGACATTGTTGGCGTAGCCGGCTCATTTGCAATGAGCCTGCTGCAAATACTCAAACCAAGCGCATCACTGCACTACGACGCGCGCGATGACGCAAACCTGCACTACGAAATCTGGGAGCCTGAAGGCACAGTGCGCGGTACGCTCTACCACTCGCATGGCGTCTGCGAGAGCAACGAGACTACAAATACGCAACGGCTCGTGCAGCGCGCTGTCGCGAGAGGCTGGCGCGTCGTCTGTCTAGAGCACGAAGGCCACGGGCTGAGCAGCGGTGCGCGCTCCGTGATATCGCTTGACCGCTGCGTGTGCCACTTCGAAGCGTTCGTTAGAGCGAGACTTGGAGAGGGGGACTGGGCCCTAAGCGGGCATTCCATGGGTGCCAACGTCGTGATATCCGCTGCTCAGCGCCTCAGCTCGATGAAAGGCTACGTGGGCACCGTGCTTTTCGGAGCCGCGGTGGGGGTGGACCCGCGGGCCGTGCCGCCAGCATTTGTCGTCGGGGCGCTGCGCATGGCGAGCTTTTTAATGCCCGAGTCATCGCTCGGCGCGACACCCGTTGAGGACCCCGACAGCTACGCACTGCCGGTCGACTCGACGCGGAATTTCCGAGGGCACTGGCCGCTCCAAACGGCCAAAGAGCTGCTCGACGCGACGCAAAACGCCGTCGCCGACGCGGCGGCCTCGAAGCGCGGTCTCGATGCGTGTTTTGTGCACGGTGCGCAGGACCACGTTGTGCCGACAGCTGCGGTTCGCGATTTCATCTCCGTCGCGCGCCTACCGCCGGAAGCGCTTCACGTCGTCAAGAAGGGCGGCCACGACCTCACCGGTGGCGCGGGCGGCGACGAGGCGTGTGCGTTCGCGTTGGATTGGCTAGATAGCAAATAAATAATGAATCAAGGAAACGCGAAGATCCACAGACAGGTAAGCAAACATCAGGAACTTAAGACCGGGCCCAGCCCGAGCGCCGCGCGCGTCGCCGCGACGACGTCGTCCACGTCCGCGAGCGCCCCGACGCCGACGTCGCCGCAGGCCAGGGCCTTGGCCACCGGCGCGACGACCACCGAGCCGTAAACCACGAGCAGCGCGGCCAGGTGGTGGGCCGTGAGCGGGTGGTCCCACATGGCCGTGTTCATGGCCGGGGCCACGACCACGGGCTTCTCGACGTCCCAGGCCCGCGCCGTGCAGCTCAACAAATCGTCGCACAGCCCGGTCGCGAGCTTGGCCAGGGTGTTCGCCCCTAGCGGAGCTATGAGTAACACGTCGGCCCATTCCCTTAAATCGACGTGCAGGACGGGGTCGCCCACCCTCGTCCACCGCGCCCACTCGTCATCGTCACTTAAAACCTCGATCCGGGCCGCCTCGAAGGCGTGGAACGCGCCCTCGTCGTACGTCCGCGCCTTCTCCAGGAAGAACCGGCCCCGCGTCGTGCACACGACGCGCACGTCGGCGAAGGCCCGCAGCTGCATGGCGAGCTGCGGGACCTTGACCGTGGCCACGGAGCCCGTCGCCCCCAGCAAGACGCGCGGCCGCCGCGTGGCGGGCGGCGCCCTCTTCGGCGGCGGCGGCGCCACGCCCCGCAGCCGCGCGATGACGCCCGCGCAGTCGGGGTCGCCCGCGAAGCGCTCCAGCGCCGCGGGCCCCTCGCTCCGGAAGGCCTCGAGCATCTCGCGCACGCGCGGCTTCTCGAGGCCCTCCGCGGCGATCGGCGCCGCCCGGTGCAGGACCTCCGCGGGCTCGAGCCCGGTGACCACGATTGAGGCTCCATCGGTGGAGACATCCTCGACGATGGAGCCCGTGACCACGGGCTCGCCCGGCCGCGGCACGACTCCGGTAGATTGCGGCACTACTCCTGTTAATTGCGGCACTCCTGCCGATTGCCCGCGCAGCACGTCCAGCGCGTCCGAGCACGCGGGATCGTCGACGAAGCGCTGCAGCGCCTGCGGGCCCTCGGTCCGGAACGCCGCGAGCATCTCCTGGACCTTGGCGTTTTTCAACGCCACGGCGGCGGCCTCGGTGAGCGTCGTCGTCTCCTCAGCCTCGTCGTCCTCGTGGAAGTGGAGCAGGTTGCCCGTCTCCTGGTCTTCTTCTCCCCGGTCCATGCTCAGGCTGCGGCCGAAGGCGGCGAGCATGGTTTTTTAAACCGACGCTGTCGAGCTGATGCTTAGGACCAGTTTTTAAGCCTTGGCCAATTCTTTCGAGGAGTGCTGAGGTGAGCTGCTAACCGTGGTGTGGGTGTGACTGTGCGACAGGTGGCGCGCAGTCGAATGGCTCATCGGAACCCAAGCACAGGCCGCACAAGCTTGCCTGCCAAATAGATTGCCAAATCAGCTAGAACCCGCACTCGAAAACCCGTCCTCAAACACAGCGCTCTTGATTTGACTCTTGTGGCTGCGCTGTGCCTCCTCGACGCCATTCGAGCCTTATATCGCAACTGAATACGCCTATAGTTGCTGCGTAGCGCTTGACGCAAACTCTAAACGAGCTGTAGTACTCACACATCGGCAAAACTGCCTGAGTACGCTCTGAGCCCTCTGAGCCCTGTGCTAGATACTAGTTCGACGCCATCGAGCTGCAATCTCCGCGAGGCTAAGAGCACGCTACTTTTCCGAGTCTAAAACCACCGGGCAGGAGCCATGATCAAAATCACCGACCTCCCTGACGAGCTCATCGACCTCATCGTCGACGCCTGTCCGCTCGAGAGCCTCGCGACGTGCCTCGTCCTCAATAAAGACATCCGGAGTCGCTGTCAGCGGGACGGCGTCTGGCGACAACAAGCATTGGCTAGATGGCGATGTGTACCGGACGTGCGCGGCGGCGGCGCGACGCGCCGCGGCTTCGAGAACCGGCTGCGCTTAGAAGCCGACGCGACGGTTTTCTACGCGGTCGTCCACCGCTGTGGCACGATCGGAGAGAGCGGCGAAGTGCTCACGGAGTGCTCCTTAGCTCCGGGCGACTACGGGTGCTTGTGGCGGCGCGTGGCCGCCGCGACGGCCATGCGCGCGCGCCGGTCGGCACCCGGCGTCACGGTCCAAATAGAAGTTGGCGAATTACAAGAAGCGCACCGCCGCGTCCGGCGACGATCGGGCGGCGGCCCGGTGCGGTGCGTCCTCACGACGACATCCCTCACACCGGACGAGGAGAGCCAGACGTTCTTTGCATGCCTCGCGGTGTTTCCAGTCGTCCAGGATCCCGGGTCCAATAACTCGGCGTTCTACCTGCGCAAGCGGGCGACGGGCCAGTTCCTCCGGCGTCTGTCCGCGTGGCATGGCGTCGAGCAGTACATCGCACGACACTTCGACAGGAGCGTCGCGGTCCGCTTACAAAGCGACTTGCACGGCGCGGAGGACAACGAAGACCTGACCGTGGAGTCCGCGCTCGCGCGAATGGCGACGACGCCGCCGCCGGAGACGCATGCCATACTGGACCCGGCCCATCTCCTCGAGCGATTCATGGCCGCGGCGAACAGCTCCATGGACCGCCTCGATCCGGCGACGACTGCGCCGCGGCACCGGCCGGGGCCTGCCGTCGTGCCGGTCGCGGGGGAGTGGCACATCAGAGAGTAATTGCAAATACAATAAAGGCGCGCTTCGCCGCCACCGATGCAATTAAACCTGCTCGATGGCGTGTAGTAGGCGTGTAGGTAGGCCGGTGGCGCTAGGGCACTCCGCCGGCAAAGCCGGCTGCCGCCCACGCCCCCTCACATTCGCGCGGCGCCGCGAAAGGCAGCCGGGCGTAGTCCAGCGCGTGGAGCCAGCACCACACGTGCACCGTGGACGGGCCATCAATACGTAAGATTCGGTCGCCGCGAGTAAACGCAGGAAAGAGATCGCGGGCCTGCGGCCAGCCGGCGCGCGCGTTCTGCGTTTGCGCTTGTATCGCATAGCGAGCGCGTTTCGACGCCACTCCGGAAGCCGCGGCCACGGTAGTAAGGACGTCATTAAGAGCTTCCGACGGCGCGACGACGGCAGTTGAGGGGAAGCTCCGCGGGAAGAAGGACGTCTGCGGCGTGAGGTGCTCGTTCCAGTCGGGCGCGCAGCTCAGGTCCCGCACCGTTCGCGTCAGGACCTCGTTTCCCATGTCGGTCGCCTTTCCGGAGAGGAACTGGAAGACCCGCTTTGGGTTGCTGGCGTTCGCGTAGAAGGGCCTCTGCCGGATCACGACCTTCCCCCAGCCTCGCCTCTGCTTTGGAGGCTTTTCATAGGCCCGCAACTCCCGCCACGCCGACGCGTGTCTATCCAGGGGATCCCGCACGATCGAGAACGTCATCGTTCTTCGCTTCTCGCGAGGCACGTCCCGCCATAGAGCGACGCCGCCCAGCCGATCGGCGACCGGTTTCGCATCGTGTTGGAGCAGATACGAGGCCGGTCGCCACGCGTCGTCCGCATGCATGGCGTCAGCCCACCTCCGCACTACCGTCGTGGCAACTTTAGGGACCGGCAGGTAGTTGAAGGCGCCGGTCTTCCCGACATAGACCATGCCTTGCGGGTGGCCGAAGCTCCGCGGCCGCACGCGCGTCCGCCGCCACACGTCGACGCACCACATGTCCCTGAACGGGACGTCGTCGCCGCGTCCCTTGCCTCGCTTGCACGCGCGCGCGCCCTGGTCCACCAGTCGTTTGGCTAGCGCGTCTGCGGAGCTGCGCCGCTGCGTTGTACACGCGGTGCGGAGCTTGGCCTCGCATGCTTCGACAAAATTTCGCTGCGGCCGCGTCAAGGGTCGCCAGGAATACTTTTTCTGTAGTGTTTGCCATTCTGTCGCGATCGCTGTGCTTAGTAGTGCGAACACCAAAATGCACATTTTTGATCTAGCGCTGCGAGCAGCGTTATTTAAGCGGAATTTTGCTCATGAAAGTGTTGTTTTCCTGACCGCTCTTGGCTGCTGCGGAGCCCCCGTCAGCCCGCGCTTGTTTGGACCGCTAAGCCACCGGGCGGGTTTTTGCAGGCATCGCACCAATCGACCGAGTGGTCCTTAGCGAGTCTTCGCACCTCTCTACCGACCGCCGAGACCTCTCCACGCGACGTGTGCGCTATACCGATAAATTCGGGTTCAGCGGACTGCGGATGAGGCGCTGTCTTTGAGGGTCTCGACCCAGCCCTAACAGCAGCCAGTACGCTGTATCGTCGTACTTAAAACACCCACGCGGCTCCCCAGCGCGCGCGGACCAGCGGCAGCCCGCGAAATCCGTCTAGGGAGTCCACACCACACTTACCATGGGGGGCGCCCGGGCAGCCCTCGTCCTCCTGTGCGCCGTCGTCGTGGCCCTCCCGAGCCTTCGACGACCAAGTCTCAGCGACGAAAAGCAGCCGCGCCCGCGCACCACCGTCTACATCTGGGACAAGGC
>Ga0302122_10001626_pt1 | contig 14266 bp, 17 predicted proteins | sample CB21_SCM_MG_FD_203115 | JGI IMG/M metagenome (GOLD analysis project Ga0302122, IMG submission 203115) | Marine microbial communities from Western Arctic Ocean, Canada - CB21_SCM | ecosystem: Environmental > Aquatic > Marine > Oceanic | place: Canada: Western Arctic Ocean | collected 2017-09-28
CGGAGGATTTGGTAGTCCCATACACTGCCAGCGATTTAGAAACGTGCGAACGGATTACCCACGTTGTAAAAATGTCTTACAACGAAGTGCGCAGTCACCAGCTTGCTGGGTTTTATCGTGACATAGAATTAAAAGCCGGTGATCCAACGAACACGGACGTAGCCGACAAGGTGGATGACTTAGAAGGCATTAGACAAGGCAGCGTAGAAATGATTTACGAACTCCTGGAGTTCCACGTTTCCATGGACATACCCGGCTTTGAAGATCCCGAAGGCTATCATCTTCCGTTCATAATTACAGTGGACAGAACGTCCAGCCAAGTTTTGTCCATCAGAAGAAATTATAAAGAAGGCGACCCACTTAAAACCAAGGTCCAATATTTTGTACACTACAAGTTCCTACCCGGTCTTGGGTTCTACGGCTTTGGACTGATACACATGATCGGTGGTCTGTCGAGAACCGCCACTGGTGCCTTGAGACAATTAATAGACGCGGGCACGTTAGCCAATCTTCCTGCTGGTTTCAAAGCCAGAGGTCTAAGGATCAGGGACGACGAGACACCGTTACAGCCGGGAGAGTTCAGAGACGTGGACGCACCGGGCGGAGCACTAAGAGATTCACTGATACCATTACCTTATAAAGAACCGTCAGCCACTTTAATGCAGCTGCTGGGTTTTTGTGTGGAAGCCGGACAACGTTTTGCTTCCATCACCAACATGAACGTTGGCGAAGGCAATCAAGAAATGCCCGTTGGGACCACCATGGCGTTATTGGAACAAGGCACACGAGTTATGTCTGCCGTTCACAAGCGTTTGCACTACGCACAAAAATTAGAGTTCCAAATACTGGCAAGGTTATTTTCCGAGTACCTACCCCCCGAATATCCGTATCAAGTGGTCGGAGGGGATCAAGCCGTTAAGCAAACAGACTTTGATGATCGCGTAGACGTTATTCCTGTTAGTGACCCTAATTTCTTTTCCATGGCTCAACGCATTACGTTGGCCCAACAAGAATTACAATTGGTGCAAAGCAACCCAGAATTACATAACATTAAGGAAGCTTACCGAAGGATGTATCAAGCCTTAGGCTCTGAAAACATTGAAGCTTTATTACTCCCAGATCCACCACCTCCCGCTCCTGTGGATCCCGCCCAAGAGAATGGCGCGGCATTGATGGGTGCGCCACTATCAGCTTTTCCAGAACAAGATCACGCTGTACACATAGAGGCGCATTTATCTTTCTTGGCCAGTTCTATAGCCATGATCAATCCGATGGTGGCCCCTGGTGTGGTTTCACATATGTTCCAACACATGTCATTACAAGCACAGAACATGGCCGACCAACAAATGCCTGAACAAGAACAACCTGTGCAACCTGACGGAGCCCCGCAAGAACCGCAACCAAATCCTGAAAAAGACGCATTGAAGGCTAAAATTGAACTGGGGATCATGAACGAAGTTATGCCACGTCTTGAAGAAATTATGAAGCCACCAGAAGATGGTGTTGTACAGCTTAAAGAGAAAGAGCTTCAAATTCGTGCAAAAGAGAATCAAGATGATAAACTCATAGCCGAGAAGAAATTAAAACTGGATGCGGCTAAGCTTAAACAAAAGGATCAATCGGAAGAAGAGAAGTTGAAATCACAAGAAGACATAGCCGCAATGAAAGTCGGAGCCGAAAGAGAAAAAGCTCGACAAGACAGAGGTAAAAGGTAATGGCTACTAGAAGAGGAACGCCACGTGCGGGGGCACCGTGGTTAAGAAATTTAAGAGAGCGAATAGCCCTTGACATTGGTGGGGGCTTGCCTTCTTTAGCTAAGAACCCTATTGAGATGATTTCTCCCGTTGCTAAAGATCCTATTAAGATGATTCCTCCCGTTGCTAAGAACCCAGTTGAAATGGGTAAGCCCAATATGCAGTGGTGGGCGAATGACGGTTATAACAGCATACAAGAAGCCATACAATCAGGTAATTACACGTTTAAAATGGGCGAAGGTTTTGTAAAGAACCCCGATGCAGTTACCCCTGCTATGGAAGAAGCCGCAGCCGTAGAAAAAGTTGCTTATCAACGTGAAGAAGGTGGACCTACTTTTTATGGCACTCAAGAAGAGGTGGATGCCGCTAAAGCTAAAGAAGCGGCAAGAGCTGCAATGACTGACGAAGATGGAAGAGTATTACCTGGAATGGCAGTCGAACCAGAAAAAGCTGACCCATCAATTAAAACCAAAACTGTTATAGACCCTGTAACCAAAGCTATATCAACTGTTCCAGTTGACCCAGTAACCGAAGCTATAACAGACGTCCCAGTTGACCCAGTAACCGAAGCCGTGGAAGAAGCCGTTGAGACTGTCAAGCCAAACGTTGGGCCTCAATCATTCGCCGAACTGTTCCCCTCTCTTGTAAAAGACGACAGGTCATTGTGGGAAGCAGAACGCGACAAGGCCTTAGGAATTACAACTCAATGGGACGTTCCAGTTGACCCAGTAACCGAAGCCGTTGAAACAGCCGTGGGCGGCGGTGCAACTACAACAGCACCTCCAGTAGAAGAAATAGTAGCTCCTACTATGGCTCCCCCAGAAATAGTAGCGGACCCAGTAACCACCGCAGTTAATGCTGCCGTGGGCGGTGGTTCTACGGCAACAGCCCCTCCCCCAGCAACCATGGGCGCTTCGTCCAGTGCGGATTTAGGAACATTAGGAACGAGTGGCGTAGCAACAATGGACTCACCTCCTGTTCAAATGGGTGGGCAAACAATCACACTGCCCGGCGGTGGAACTGTCGTTATTCCTAGCCAAGAAGAAATTATGGCTAATATAGCCAAGATGGGAGGCGAGCCCGAAGTTGTGCAAGAAACAGCTCAAACCGAAACTCTAATAGACCCAGTAACCGCAGCCGTTAATGAAGCAACGGGTAATACACAAGAAAAAGTTGGTCTTCCTTATGATGGTGAACCGCAAGTAACCGATGATATAGCTCAAACTGAAACTCTAATAGATCCAGTAACCGCAGCCGTTAATCAAGCAACGGGTAACACAGAAGAAACCACTGTAGATCCAGTAACCGCAGCCGTTGATGCTGCCGTGGGCGGTGGTCAATCGACGACGGACGATACTGTATTGGACACAGACGCTCCTGATTTCCCAATAACGGGTGATACGCAAGTGGGTACGGCTCTAATGACGTATCATTACAATCCTTTAACAGGAGAAACATACGAATCTACAGGCTCGTTAGATAGACCCCCTGAAGGATTTATACCGATGGATGAAAATTATACTCCTGGTATGGGAACAGGCGGAGGTGCGGTTGATGCCCCCGTTGGCGAACAAGAGCCAGATTTTATGACTCAACTCAACGAGTTAATTGCACAAATGCAAGGAGAACAAACAACAGCCGCTGAAGCTCAAGCCGCTGCTCAAGCCGCCGAGCAACAAAAAATGAACGAAATGTCACAGAATTATGTAGTAGGGGGCTCAGCTATGGGATACAATCCTTATATGAGCGGACAATATCAATCCAACCCATACGGACCGGCAGGAGCCCCGGATATGGGCGGAATAACAAGTATTCCTGTCCCGGCTCCGCTACAAAACTTTGAACAACCGCAAGACCAGCCAACAGCAATGGAATTGTTTAACGCGGGCTATCAATCACCGAGGACCACTACATCGACATAATACAATTCGCGACTGCTGTAATGCGCGCCATAGATACCAAAGAACAGCATATCCAAGAAATAATGACCAACAGTGAAGTAAAAGATTGGGAACATTATAAGAATCTTACTGGGCAAATAACGGCGCTTAATTACATCCGCGAAGAAGTAAAAACTTTATTAAAAAATCAGGAGATAATGTATGACGCCTAGCCCAAGTAATTTAGCCATGGAAGAAGAATGGAAGAAGAAAGAGGAAGAAAAAGCACCCCTTCAAAAAGCGTACGATTCAGGAAAGAAAAAAGGCGACGCAACAACGCTTAATCCAGAAAAGCTAGACTCAGAACTACTCGACCAATTACCTTCACCTACTGGGTGGAGAATTATGATATTACCGTACAGGGGCCAAGGACAAACCGAAGGAGGCATTGTTCTTACAAGTGAAACAATGGAAAGGCAACAAGCCGGAACCGTTTTAGGCTATGTATTAAAAGTCGGAGCACAAGCGTACGACGGAAAAAGATTTTCTGATGGTCCTTGGTGTAAACCAGGAGATTGGGTATTGATAGGAAGATACTCAGGCTCCCGCATACAGATACAGGGCGGAGAAATAAAGCTACTGAACGATGATGAAATTATCGCTACAGTACCTGACCCAGAAGCAATTATGCATCAATTTTAATAACCATGGAGAAGAACCATGCCTGACCTTAATAAAAGATCCGCGGAGGAACTTGTACAGTTAGATGATACAGGTCCTGAAGTCGATATAGAAATAGACGAAGACTCTACTTTACCCATCACACCCAAACAGCCCGAAAAGCCGTTGTTGGATGATGCGTTAGTAGAACCAGAAGTAGACATAATCACAGAAGACAACGAACATGAAGAATACAGTAAGGGGGTCAAGAAACGTATTGACAAACTTACTGGAAAACTTCGTGAAGCAGAACGCCGTGAACAAGCAGCAACTGCGTACGCTAAAAACGTGCAAACCGAAAATAAAACTTTACAAGAACAAAAAACAAATCTCGACGGTAATTATATAATTGCAGAAGCAAATAGAATTACTGCCGAAACCGAAGCAACGAAGAACACACTAAGAAAAGCGAACGAAGAACATGACGTAGACACACAAACGAATGCACAACAAAAACTAGCTGCTCTTGCGGTCGAGGCTCAACGTGTACAAGCTTTGAATCAAGAGAGATCTGCCAAAACTGGTCAGGTCACAGCACCACAACAGTTTAATCAAGAAGTTCAACAGCAGCCTGCACCACAACCTGAACCGGATCCTAAAGCTCAATCTTGGGCGGAAGACAATCCTTGGTTCGGAAATGATCGTGCTATGACTATGACTTCTTTTGTAATTCACCAAGATCTCATGAACGAAGGGTTTGACGCCACAAGTAATGAGTACTATAGTGAAGTTAATAAAAGAATTCGTGATGATTTTCCTAACAAATTTGATAGAGAAATCACGCAAACGAACCGACCCGCTCAGGCGGTAGCCCCTGCTAAACGCAGTGCTAAAGCTGGGCGCAAAACTGTGAGACTCACACCTTCACAGGTTGCAATAGCAAATAAATTGGGTGTGCCTTTAGAAGAGTACGCGAAATATGTTGAATAACGTGGAGTTAACATGACAGATAAAGATAATAAAGACGAAAGTCGAGAACCACGCGAAGCCCAGACTCGTGAGAAGAAATCCTCACGCAAACCTTGGGCTCCACCGTCCGCTTTGGACGCACCTACACCACCTGATGGATACGCTCACAGATGGGTAAGAATGGAAGTAAGGGGCCAAGACGATTCCAAAAACGTTATGGCTAGACTTCGTGAAGGATGGGTACCTGTGAGAGCAGATGAATATCCAGACTTTGATTCTCCTACCGTTGATGAAGGTAAATTCGCAGGAGTGATAGGAGTTGGGGGATTGATTCTTTGTAGAATCCCTGTCGAGACTATACAGGAGAGATCTGAGTATTTTGCGAGTAAAACGCAGAACCAGATGGATGCTGTAGATAACGACATGATGAAAGAAGGAACTCATCCCAGTATGTCTATCAATAGACCCGATAGACAATCTCGCGTAACAATTGGTGGGACTCAAAGTTCAAAGAACTAAGAGTCCTTTATAATAATTCTTGGAAATAGAGAAATAAAATGGCAAATGTAGACAAGGCCTTTGGCCTAAGACCCTATAAGGGACTTAATGTCGGTTCAGCCGTTCAGCAAGCAAATAAATATAGTATTGATCCTTCGGGATATGGCACAGCCATATACCAAGGCGATTTAGTTATATTTGCAGGTGGATATATCAACAGATCAGCAGCAGGTTCTGCTAATAACGTTGGTGTGTTTTCACATGTATATTATGTTGCTACTGACGGTACTCCTACCTATAAGAATTACTATCCAGCATCTACAACGGCACTTGGTGGCGGAGCTATAGACGTATTCGTCTATGACGACCCTAATCAATTGTTTGTTGTTCAAGCGGATGGTGCTTCGGCTGTAACATGTATTGGCAGAAATGCTGACACAGACGGCATAGGTGGAAGTTCAACAACTGGCGTCTCCACTCGCGAACTAGACTCTAGCACCATAGCAACTACTCAAGCACTTCAGCTTAAAATAGTAGGAGTTGTCCAAGATGATTCAAACGGAGATCTCGCAAGCAATAACGCTAATTTGGTAGTACAAATTAACGAGCATGCTTACAGAGGTCCTGTTGCAGGAACTTAAGGAGTAATTTAAATGGCTATTAGTAGAGCACAATTAGTTAAAGAATTGCTTCCAGGACTTAATGCATTATTCGGACTCGAATATGATCGTTATGATAGGGAACATGAAGAAATTTATGAAACCGAATCTAGTGATCGTGCTTTTGAAGAAGAAGTAATGTTGACAGGTTTTGACGCAGCACCCGTTAAATCAGAAGGGGCAGGCGTAGCATTTGATTCGGCTCAAGAGGCCTTCACATCGCGCTACTCTCACGAAACTATAGCACTGGCTTTCAGCATCACCGAAGAAGCGGTCGAGGATAATTTATACGACAGATTGTCGGCTAGATACACTCGCGCGCTTGCTCGTAGCATGTCGAACACCAAGCAAGTCAAAGCGGCTTCAGTATTAAACAATGCATTCTCATCAAGTTACCTCGGAGGCGACGGTAAAGAGCTTTGCGCAACGGATCACCCAACTGTGGGTGGACCTAATTTGCGTAATGAACTTTCTACCGCATCGGATCTAAGCGAAACTTCATTAGAACAAGCATTGATTGATATTGCAGCTTACACTGACGAGCGTGGTTTAAAAGTAGCACTACAAGGAACGAAATTGATCATTCCTAAAGAGCTACAGTTCACTGCTGACAGATTGTTGGAAACACCAGGCAGAGTCGGAACCGCAGATAATGATATAAACGCAATGCGTAACATGGGCATGGTCCCAGAAGGTTACACTGTGAATCATTACCTCACCGACACTGACGCATGGTTCATTAAGACTGATTGTCCGAACGGATTTAAAATGTTTAATCGTTCGCCAATCAGAACTTCAATGGAAGCTGATTTTGATACAGGGAATGTTCGCTATAAGGCTAGAGAAAGATACTCGTTCGGTTGGTCCGACCCACGAGCAGTATTTGGTAGCCCTGGAGCATAAGTTTAACTTATCTTAAATGGAACCCGGGCGGGGGTTTCTTACTCAACCCGCCCACTTTATTTACATACCCCCATTTTTTCTGATATAGTAGAATTACTAGGATAATTATATTTGTTTTATCGACTGACCTAGCAGACGAGCCGAGACGATAAGACTTATTTTTTCAGGAGAAAAAATTATGGCAAATTCAAGTTTTAGCGGACCAGTCAGGTCCAAAAACGGATTTATAACTTATCGAGTTAACTCCTCAACAGGAGCAGAGACTACTTACGGAACTAGAGAAGGTGGCGCGTACCAAATTGGTAGCACAACTGGAACAAGTTCAATACTAGGTTTTGCACCCACGGACTTTTTCACTGGTAAGGGATCAAACCCAGACTCAATTATTAACCCTTTTACAAGTGGTACTACTTCAGTAACCGATTCTTTAGGAAATGATATTCCTTTAGGTTCAGTTCTTTACTACGGTGATAGAGTATTTAGATACGGCCTAGCAGGTGGTGTTGCGTTAACAGCAGGAAAACTTGTTCAAACAGCCGTTGGAACAAAAGCTGATCACCAAGATTTAGCCCCAACAGCAGCAGTTGCAGCGGGTGAGTATGAGATTTCAGTAGAAACAGCAGGGACTGACCTTACTTTAAATCAGTACGCAGGTGGTTATCTTTACGTTAATGATGGTGCGGGCGAAGGGCAATGTTTAAAAATTAAGTCTAATCCAGTACACGATCACAGTTCTGATCCTTCAGTTGTAATAACATGCCACGATGCACTAGCTACAGCAGTAGCAACTTCGTCTAAAGTTTCATTAATAGCAGATCCTTGGACCGCAGTTCTAGTTGCACCAGCAGCAGAAACTGGCGCAGCAATGGGTTGTCCAGTTGTTGACATGGCAGCCAGTGCTTACGGTTGGTTCCAAACTTATGGACCAGCAGCAGTATTGACAGTAGGAACTATAGTGCTTGGGCATAACGTAGTTAGATCAGCAACAGTTGCAGGTGGCGTAGCTCCAGCAACAAGCGACATTTTAGATATCGTTGGTACGTGTATGTTGGTTGATGTAACCACGGATTACTCATTAATTAAACTTAATATATAAGTAGGAGTAAATTATGGCTGGTCGAATGACAGGCTCTGATGTAACGGCGGTCTTTATTACCGCCGATACTACAGCTTTAGATGCCGATGGAATATCAGTTGCAGCAGCAGTTGGAAATAACGCAGCACTTGTAATAGGTGGCGCGTTGGCTTCTGGCGGTGCGGTTGCTCTTGATTCTGGGAGAATAGTTACTATTCTTTCTGCTGGGAATGATGCAGCTAAATCATTTACTGTTACAGGTACTGATGTTAATGGCGATGCTCAAACAGAGTCAATAACAGGTGCTAATGCAGGAACAGCTACTGGGTCTTCATATTTTAAAACAATATCAGGCATTACAGCAGTTGGTAATCCAGCTGGTAACGTATCCGCAGGAATTAATAATTCTGCGGCGGACGTTATTTTTGCAGGCCCAGGAAGATTGAAAGGAACGTTTATAGTAAGTTCAGCAACGGCTGGCACTATAAATTTTTTAACAACTTCCCCTGTAGGTACAAGTAGAATGAAATTGGGTAGTGTTGCTAGTGCAACTGTGTCTAGAGACGTAACAATGCCAGATGATGGTGTTTATTTCTCAGCTGGGATATATCTTCAATACACACAAAGCACTTTTGGAACAATGACAGCGTTTCACGCTTAATCGGAGAAAATTATGCCCGGAATGACAAACAGAAGAACAGCTATCAGAAATGGCCAAGATTGGACTAAAAGTAAATCTGGCTACATGGACGGTGGTGAAGTTATGCCTGGTTATAAACACGGCGGTAAGGTTAAAAAGAAATCTAAGAAAATGTATGGTGGTTAGAAATGGCTACATCAGAAACGACCTCTTTTGATCTTAGCGTTGATGAACTTATAGAAGAAGCTTACGAACGTTGTGGTTTAGAACTTCGCACAGGGTATGATTTAGAGACTGCTAAGCGGTCTTTGAACATAATGATAGCAGAGTGGGCTAATCGTGGCCTTAATCAATGGCTAATAACAAAAAGTAATTTTACTGTAACACAAGGAACTAGCTACCAAGATCTGGGAACAGATATAGTAGATGTTACTTCTGCTGTGGTTCAACGCGACAGTAAAGACTACCAGCTAGAAAGAATTAGTCGTTCAGACTACTTGTACATACCTAATAAAACTTCACAAGCTAGACCCAATCAATTCTTTTTAGAAAGACACATTACACCTCGTTTGTATTTGTACCCCACACCTGAGAATTCTACCGATGTAATTTATTACTATGCCTTGACTAGAATGCAGGATGCCGGGGACTTTACTAATAACATGGAAACTGTTTTTAGATTTTTACCTTGCATGACCGCAGGTTTAGCTTATTACATAGCAATGAAAAGAGCTCCTGATCGAATGGGTCTTTTAAAACAAGTATACGATGAGGAATTTGATCGAGCAGCTTCTGAAGACACTGATTCAGTTAGCTCTCGTTTCCTTCCTCCTAGAATGATAATTTAATCATGGCTTTTGCAGCAGCTAAATACGCGTACGGAATCTGCGATATATGTAGCCAAAGGTACCGTTTAAAAACATTACAAATGCAATGGGATGGCGTGAAAGCTTGTTATGAGTGTTTTGATGTTAAGCACCCGCAATTAGAAGCACCTCATGTTAGACCTGATGCAGAAGCTCTTTTACAACCTAGACCAGATGTAAGCGTAGTGCCAAGTGCATTTACTGTTTACACAAACGTTGGATTAGGTATTATTGGAACAGTATTAACAACGCCAACTGAAATGACGGCTTCTCTTGGCGATGTTACAATAACAGTAATATGAGTTTTACATACGGCACATTAAAAACAGCAATAGAGAATTACGTAGATACTTCTGAAACTACTTTTGTGTCTACGTTGCCTACGTTTATTTTACAAACAGAAGAACGTATATTAAAAAATGTATGGTTGGATAATTTTAAGAAAAACGTAACGGGAACAGCAACGTCTGGCACAACTTACCTAGCAATGCCTACAGACTTTTTAGCTCCTTTTAGTTTAGCTACAATCAGCAGTAATACGTACAATTTTTTGTTGCTAAAACAAGTAAGTTTTATAAAAAGTTATAAACCAGTATCCACCGATACTGGGGCTCCTAAATATTATGCAGAGTTTGACAGCGATTCGTTTATCTTAGCTCCTACACCAAATGCAGACTTTACTTTTGAACTGCATTATTTTTACAGGCCTACTTCTTTAACAGCAGGAGCGGATAGCGGAACAACGTGGTTATCTCAAAACGCCATTAATTGTATGCTTTATGGATCTTTAGTAGAAGCGGGGACTTTTTTAAAAATGGATCCCGCTGAGATAGGGGGATACGAACAACGTTTTCAAGACGCTTTAGACAGACTTAGAAACACCAGCGAAGGCGCTGGAACACAATCACAATACAGATACGATCAAGTTAGAATACCTACTACGTGAGTCAAATTAAAGCCTTAGAAGGAGCAGAAATTGCTTTGGTTGCAATGGGCGAAAGCCAATTAGACTTTCATTTAGCTAAATCTCACAGTAAAAAATGGACTGAAGTTTGGGGCATTAATGCCATGGCAGGCATCACGGACTGCGACAGAGTATTTATGATGGACCCAGCTTCTAGGTTTTTAGACTCAGATGCTGCTGGCAGCCAAACAGGAATTATGGTCGATGTAGTTAAAAGTCATCCTGGGCCTATTTATACGTGTCAACTAGACGAAAGATGCCCGGGCTTGGTTGAGTACCCGTTACTTGACGTTGTTAAAGCCACTCAATGTTCTTATTTTAATAATACGATTCCTTTTGCTATTGCTTTTGCTTTATATAATAAAGTAGCTACCTTAAATTTATTTGGCATAGATTTTACCTATAAAGGTAATTTACATTTTGCTGAGGCGGGGAGATCCTGTGTCGAATTTTGGTTGGCCAAGTGCATAGAAAACGGCATGGTAGTAAGCGTTGCCCCTAGATCGGGACTTTTAGACACTGATGTACCTATTCAAGAAAAATTGTATGGGTATCATCGTCTTGATGATCCTACATTAATCCTAATAGACGAAGATGAGTTTTTTACCATGGGGTTTAAAGAATACAGTAAACTCATGAAAGAAAAGCACAGGGAAGATGGTGAAGTTATTATGACGGTTAATACTCCACCCGAAGCAAAAAGGTATTAGTATGATAGAAGTAAATACAGCAGGAAGTTTGGGTGCTATAGAAGTTGTTACCACTGAAAACAAAGGGCATTCACCTGAATTTTGGGCAGAAACATGCACGGCTAGGATATGCAGCATTTCTGATAATGCAGAACCTCACGTTCGACTTCAAGCCGAGGCTTTCAGACTAGCAATTTATAATACAATACTTTATTATATTAAAGAAGCGATCAACAGTGAGCGTTGTACCATGAGAAACCTTCTTATAGAGCAAGGACACGAAGATCTAGCAATAATATTGAAGGAGTTAAAATAATGGCAATTACATCAACACTAACAACAAGTTTTAAAAAAGAGCTGTTAGAAGCTAAGCATAATTTTTTAGCTTCAGGAGGCAACTCATTTAAACTGGCTTTGTACACAAGTTCAGCAACAATGGGGGCTGCGACTACTGCGTACGCCACAACTAATCAAGTAACGGGCACGAACTACACAGCTGGGGGTGCGGCATTAACCAATGTAAACCCAACAAGTGGTGGCACAACAGGATTTACTGATTTTGCTGATCTAACGTTTGGTACAGCTACTGTTACTGCCAGAGGATGCTTAATTTATAATGATACAAATTCTGATGTATCTGTAGCAACCATAGATTTTGGTGGAGATAAAACATCCACAGCAGGAGACTTTACAATTGTATTCCCTGCCGCAGCAGCGAGCACAGCGATTATTAGAATAGCTTAAATAGGTAATTTAAGTGGCAACTGGTTGGGGTCGCAGTACATGGGGTGATGACTATTGGGGTGCTACCTCAGTATCTGTTGCCGTAACAGGTTTAGCTGGAACATCTGCACTAGGCACCGCAACAGTTGATGCCGAAGCTAATATTACTCTAGCAACTCAAGTAGGAACTGGAGCTGTAGGTACTCCTACTTTTGATTGTGAAGCCAATACATCCGTATCAGGGGTAGCAGGAACAACAGGAGCTCCTCAAGCTGGAGTAAACGCACAAGCCATTGCATCAGTAGCAGGTGCTGTTGGTACATTAGGTGCTGTAAATGTAGACGTGGATGGTGAAGCAAACGTACCCGTCACACTGGGCGCAGCAACAGCATCAACAAACAGTGTAACCGTTTACCACAATGTAAGAATCTCAGTCACCGGTTATGAAATGACCAGCGCTTTAGGATCTGTAAGCACAGATGCAGAGGCAGACGTTGCTGTTACACTAGACGCTCTAACAGGCTCCGTTGGCTCTATATTTATTTGGAGTTTAATAGACGACGATCAATCCCCAAATTGGAGTTTAATAGACAACGATCAATCCCCAAATTGGGCTGCAATATCAACCTCTCAAACGCCCGATTGGGAAGAAGTTGCGTAATAATTAAAATGACGAGATAATAAAAATAATATAAGATATTCTTTGCGGAGATAAAACATGGCAAGTACATACGTTAACAACCTAAGACTCAATGAAATGGCTACTGGTGACGGTAGTGGAACCTGGGGAACGACAACAAATACGAATTTAGAATTAATCGGACAGGCCCTTGGTTATGGCACTAGAGCCATCGCTAACGCGTCAACGGATAACATAACTATTGCAGACGGAGCTTCCGATTCCGATAGGGCCATGTACCTTAAACTTACTGGCGGTGGTCAAGCGTGTACAGTAACGCTATTACCAAACACAGTTTCAAAAGTATGGATGTTGGAAAACGCCACTTCATACACACTAACGTTCACTTGCGGTAGCGGAGCTAACGTAGCAATCCTAGCAGGAGAAACAAAAATTATAGCCACCGATGGTGGTGGTTCTGGTGGAATAGTTTATGACGTATTAACGGATGTAAACTTAGCAGGAACAACTAAAACCGCAGCCTTAACTAACGCAGGTGCGTTATCCAACCAAGGAACAGTAACCGTAGGCGTAGACGATACGGGTTATGACGTTAAATTCTTTGGAGCAACATCTGGAGCGTATATGCTCTGGGATGAATCCGCAGATGATTTAATGTTAGTAGGAGCAGCAGGACTTTCTGTTGCTGGCGATATTTCAACACCATCAGCAGGAACAAGTAACTTCAGAGCAGGTGTCAACGCAGGTAACAGCATTGCAAGTGGTGGTAATTATAACGTGGTTGTAGGCGATGAAGCAGGTACTGCGATTACTACTGGTGATAATAATGTAGCTCTAGGTTATGCAGCTTTAGACGCAAACACTACTGGTACAGGGAACATAGGAATTGGTTTAAATGCAGCAGGAGGAAATACAACAGCAGCAAATAATATGGGGATTGGGGTGAATGCTTTACTTGTAGCAACAACAGGGGCACAGAATATCGCTATAGGTAATTATTCAGGAGATGCAATAAGTACAGGAACTTATAATGTTTTTCTTGGGTATTCATCAGGAACAGCTACAACTACAGCAAGTTACAACACAGGTCTTGGCTCTAACGCTTTAGAAGCAAACACCACAGGTGCTTATAATACAGGAGTTGGCTACAAATCTTTAGACACAAACACTACTGGTACGCGAAACACCGCTCTTGGTTCACACTCCTTGGATGACAACACCACTGGTGCAAGCAATACTGCTATTGGCATGAGTACTCTACAGAACACCACCACGGGTAATTTCAACACCGCAGTAGGTGACCAAGCTTTAGATGCTAATACCACAGCCAATAGCAACACAGCAGT
>Ga0302122_10001629_pt1 | contig 14241 bp, 9 predicted proteins | sample CB21_SCM_MG_FD_203115 | JGI IMG/M metagenome (GOLD analysis project Ga0302122, IMG submission 203115) | Marine microbial communities from Western Arctic Ocean, Canada - CB21_SCM | ecosystem: Environmental > Aquatic > Marine > Oceanic | place: Canada: Western Arctic Ocean | collected 2017-09-28
ACGAGCGAAGCGGGCGAGACTTTGGTCGCCGAGGTCGTGGTCGTCACGGTGCCCCTCGGGGTGCTGAAGCACGACGCGTGTAGTTTTGTACCACCATTACCGGCCTGGAAGGCGCGCGCGATATCTAGATTGGGCTTTGGCATCCTAGACAAGGTCGCTCTAAAGTTCGACCGGCCCTTCTGGCGGGACGCCAAGTTCTGGGGTGGCGTGCCGAAGCGCCCCGGCAACCTGGGTCGGGTGCTGGACGTGTCGGAAAGTGGCGGCGAGTTCTTCCTGTGGGTCGATCTCGAGGGCGTGACGATTGAAGCGGTTTTAGTCGCTTTATGTCCGGCGGCCAACGCCGAGCGGTTTGAAGTTGAGGCGGGGTTCACAGGGGGCAGTGAAGCCGTGCGCAAGGCGCCGGAGAAAGTTGTCAATAAGTGCCTGGAGGCCCTGCGGAAGATGCTAAACGCTTCAATGGAAGACAAGGCGTCGTGGTGTGTGAAGGGCGCCACGGCCACGGCCTGGCGCGACGACAAGCGGAGTTTGGGGAGCTACTCTTTTTTGGCCCCCGGGTGCGTGCCCGACGACGTCGACGCGCTCGCGGCGCCGTGCTGGGACGGGGCGCTGCGCTGGGCCGGGGAACATACCTCCCGAGAACACCTGGCGACGGCGGCGGGCGCCCTGGAGTCGGGCCGGGCCGAGGCGCGGCGGATCGCGCGCGAGACGGGGCTTCTAAGTCTATCGGACGAGGAGGAGGAGGAGGCCTTCCCGCACGTCGCGAAACCGAAGCGACCGAGTCGTGACGCGGCCCGGACCGTGAAAACAGCGTTATCGGTGCGGAGCTTTGCGCGGCGCGACACGCCGGAAGACGCGTGCGCCCTCTGCCGCCTGAAGTCCGGCGCGGACGCCGACTGCGAGGGCTTCATGGCCGGACCGTTATTAGCCTTCCGGCAGGGGAGCGGCGGGCGCGTGCTGTGGTGCCACGACGGCTGCGCGGCGGCCTCGTCCGAGGTCCGCGTTTTAGATGACGCCTGGTTCCACGTGCACGCCGCCGTGAGCCGCGGGCGACGCATCAACTGCGCCAGTTGCGGCCAGAAGGGCGCCACCCTGGGGTGTATTGACGGCAACTGCCCCCACTCCTACCACGGCCGGTGCGCGGCTCTCCACCAGAAGTGGGACCTGCGCCAGCACCGGCCGTTGAACTACCCGACCCGGTCGGCACACGCGGTCTTCCAGTCGGACTCGTCGGACGACGAGGGCGACCCGCTCTACCCGGCCTTTAGCTGCCTCCAGTGCCGGCCGAAGATGCCGCCGCAAAAGGCCTACGCTTTACATTGCACGGCGCCCTCGCGGGACGGGCGGCCCGCCGCCAAACGCAAGGTGTCCGCCAAACTCATGCAGCGGCCCGTCGGCGCGCCCCGCCGGGCGCCGCCCTTCGTGCGGCCGCCTACACCTACGGGCGAAGCGCCCGCGCCGGTGCTCTTCGGCGCGCCGCGGCACGCTCTATTACTGCCGCGCCGGGTTGTAGCTGCCCCGGCGCCCGCGGCGCCCTGGGTATGCGAGCCGGCGCCGCCGCCGGTGCCCGACTGGGCGCGGGGCTACTGATTTGTTGTTGTTTCGTAAACTGTCGTTATTATGGTTATACCTCTACGAGTAGAAATCTGCTCTAATACTAGCACGTTTGCATCACAAGAATAGGGCGCACGCCGACTTCATGATCTCAGAGGCATCGGCCGGTCGTAAAGATGGATTGCGCGATAGAATCTACCCTGAGGTCAAGCCGTGGGCGCCGAGCGCTGCTCGCGCATTTTGCAAAGTCCTCTCAGTTTCAGCCACGATCGGATGCGAATTCCCGAGCACGCGCCGTGCGGTCCGTGTCGTCTCCTCGAGCGTCGTCACGGCTTTACGGAAGTCGCCGAGCGTGGCGCCGGGGTCTTTGATAAGCGCACACGCGTAAGTCCGCCGCATCTGGAGCGTGAGTTCGTGACTTTCACCGAGGACGCGTTGCGCCACGGGTATTGTTTTGCGCATCAACGCCCTGGCTTCTTCGGAGCGCTGTAGATCAAGAAGGGATGACGCGTAGTTTAGGGCTGCTACGAGGGTATCTCTATATTCTTCGCCAAAGAACATAATACATCCGGAGTATACATCCTGCTGCAAGCATAGGGACTGTTCGTGCCGTCCTAGCGCTGCATACGTGTTCGAAAGGTTGTTCTTCACGCCAAGAAGGCTTTTTTCTGGTGCGTCACGGCGCTGCAGCGTAGACAACTCAGTCTCTCTCACAGACAACGCGGCCTCGTGTTCATCGGCAGCGTTTAAACCGTTCCCAAGCAGGGTCATCGCATCCCTCCGAAAAGAGTCCCTCTCCGGCCGGCCAACGTACGTTTTCCAGCACGCCCAGCCGAGCGCGCACCGAACAACGCCGTGATGTTTTTGCTCGCACAGACTGCACGTGTGCCACCGCTCCCACGCCTTTCTCGCCTTGAGTTCCAAATTGTTCTCCTCGGCCTCGGCACACAAAATCTTCGCCTGCTCCGCCAAGCAAGACATGTGCGCGATGCCCGTATGACCGGAAGCGACGCCTTCACGATCGCCACACGCGCAGCCGCGCACGAGCCCTTCTCCCGTGCGCGAATGCACGGCCTCGAGACCGATGTAGCACGTCTGGCCCTTCGTGTCCGCCGCACATTTCTCTACCGCTACCGAAACCGCCCCCTTGCATTTTTGGTCCGCATTATACTGCTCGGCGTCACCGCCTGTTTTGATCTTCTTTCAGCGCTTGTCATGGCCGCCTTCTTTCCAGTGCTGCGCCTGGCAGGCCGGCCCACAGTAGCGCGTTTTGCAGCGGCTGCATTGCTTGGCCAGGTGTGGCAAATCGGCAGCACAGAAGGCGCATTTTGTGAGAATCATTCTGACTCTTTCACGTATGAGAGGATGGGGCTGCTGCTCTGCGGCTTTGCTTTTGCCTCTCAGTGGCACAGAGTGTTTTTGAGCTGTGTTTTCTGGGTCGTAAGCATCCGTCCCCTTGCGAGGCGGTACCGGAGCAGTCGCCATGGCCCGTTAGGCCTTCCGAGGTCGGAACCCGACGAGCAAGTTCCTAGTGTGGTCCGCTAGTCTTTGCAGCGCTCGGGCAAGGACTGCCCGAGGACGCCGTCGTACGCGCCACGGCTGCCCCGCCGGAGGGAGTATTTACGAGCTCTCAAGCGCGCCCACAGGCGACCAGACACGATGCGCACGACGCGCCGGCAGGTGGCCACCAAGCCCCTATGCATCAGCGGCAGCGAGATGGAGCGTTTAAGAGCTTACACTAGACCGCCGCCCAAGAAGGAGGAGGATCGACGGCGCGACGAGCTCAAGAAACTGAGCGACGACCGCGTCAAGAACTGGCCCAACACGCTCGCGGCCAGCCGACGAAAGAAGGAGCAGTGGAAAGAAATAAGGGCCAAGGAAGAAGAGGCCGCGCGAATTACCATCGACAAGGAGGAGCGGGCCATCCAGCAGGCCACCGCGAAAAAAGCTTTGGCCAAGGCCAAGTACCTCAAGTTCGAGAACCAGGACAAGACCAAGTTTTTAAGGGCGCAGCAGCTGTACTCCGACTGTGTCTACGAGCGGCAAGAGCAAGCCCGGGAGAAGGCGGTCATGAAGGTCTGGGAGAAGGAGAGGGAGGCGGCGTACCACGAGGCGACCATGAAGCACGTGGCGGAGGGGGATCGAAGAGAATTAGCGGAGTTGGAAGCGCGGAAGCTGAAGAACGCGGTCATTTGCCGCCAGCAGCAGTCGCAGTTGGCCGAGTTCCGGGATAACTACCTGGAGCGGCTACGGGTGGAGAAGCGGGACGGCGAGCTCATCCAGAAGAAGGTCGCCGCTAATCTGGCCGAGGACGCGCGCGGCGGCGCCGAGCTCCTCATCCGACAGCAGTTGAAGCGGAACGAGAACAAGTTAGCGAATGAAGAGCTGAAGAAGTTGCGGTTGGAAGAGGCCTGCCAGGACCAGATCATCGACGAACGAGTGAAGAAGGAAGTGAAACGGAAGGAATTTTATGATAAGGAGATCAAACTGCAAAAGGTGCGCATGTTCGAGGAGAAGCAAAAAATCAAGCAGCGCCTCATCGACAACGCCACGAAGAACTTACTCGCGCAGCAGTCGTCGGCGGATACAAGGCTCGAGAACCAGGTAGAAGCGATGCGGAAGAAGGAGGACGACCTGGAGGCCCTCAAGCAACGGAACATCAAAGAACAAACGGCGGCCATCGATCTGAGCATGCGGCAGCAGATGGCCGTGCGCGCCAAAGCTAAAATAGAAGACGAACGATTGACGGAGGAGATGGTGATAAACTGGCGGGCCAAGAACAAGGAGATCGACGACGAACTCGAGCAGGACGAGAAGCGGCGGCACGACGAGATCATGGACATGAAGCAGACGCAATATATTCAGCGGGAGGAGTACCGGGCCAAGGTGCGGCAGGACCGGGCGGACCGCCTGTCCGGGGATTCTGGGGAAGCGAACCGTATCCTCCAGGAGGACCTCGAGTTTAGACAAGAGGCGCAGCGCGAAATCGACAAGGCCAAGAGTCTGGGCAAGCCCTGGTTCATGCTCCAAAAGGCCAAGGACGCCAAGGAGCGGTGCCTCTTCCCCTCGGGGTCGCTGAAGCCCTAAGTTGAATTCTACGTCTTTTAGCGCGCCGTAACATACCCCGTCGGCGGGGTAAGGTATACGTCGTTTCCTTGTCATTGACGAGGGCTCCGGGGTGTTAGCCGCGCGGCGGTCCGGCCTTGCCTTGAGCCCCGCATGGGTCCTACCCGCCCGGGCCCGCGCGTAGTCTTAATGGCCCCTCTGTATACAACCTAAGCCCGGGGCCTTCCACGAAGTTGGGTCTGCTCCTGGCCGCCGGCCCGACGGCCCCGCGCGCCCGGCCCTGGCCCTGGTCTAGGTCCGCCGCACTGGACCCACTCCTTTTCTGCGATACTGACCGCTCCGCCTGCGTCCCGACGCGTCCGCGGCCCTTTAATGCTAATTCATATCTTGGAGCTCTCTGCTAAAATTCTCTTTCGAGGCGCCGTCGCCGCGGGAAAGCGTGGCGCGCAGCCATTTGTGCACGCCTACTAGCTCTCGCCATTGTTTGCCATCACCAGAACAGCTGCTGCGCCACAGCCGCATCAATCAAAGAAGACCGTGACGCCCGAAGAAAAGCGCCACCAAGCCACACAGCCTAGAGACCAGCCAACTCAAATTGCATGGCCCCGCCGCGCGGCCCGCCTCGACGAGCGAGAAGAGAGACCAAGGCCGCGCCGCTGTCGCCGCCTAGGAAGAACACGCCGGCCACCCTCGTCGAGCCGCCGCCGCCGCCGCCGGTCCTCGAGCCCGTGCTGGAGCCGGCCATGCCTTTATTAGATGCCACGCAGCTGCAGGCGTCGCCCGAGCGCGTGCCCCTGCCCCTGGCCTATGCGCCGGGCATGCCGCCCGTGTTCCTGGGCGGGTTGCCACCCACGCATTACCCGGGCATGATGCTGCCGCCGCCGGGCGCCCAGGTCATGGCAATGCCGCCCATGGTGCCGCAGCCGGCGCCCTCCTTCTCTTTCAACCCGCCGCCCCCGGAGACGGTGTACACGGGCGTGGTGACGAACTTCGGGAGTTTTCGTTCTGATACGAACGCGAACCACCGCTATGGCTTCATCCGGGTGGACCACACGACGAACGAGGTGTTCGTCTCCGAGCAGGACGCGCCGGAAGGGTACTTGACGCCCGGTGATAGATGTGAGTTCCGCATCGTGGACGCAAAATCCCAAAACCGGCGGACCGGCGCGCGCCAGTGGAAGGCCATGGACGTCGTCGTGATCTCGAGGGCCGTGGTGCCTCCGTATGTGGTGCCGCCGGCGCCGTACGTGCCTGTTCAACGCGTGATCCCGGCTGCGCCCGAGGGCACGCTACTCCCGCCGGGGGCCTTCGCGCCGCTGTTGTTGGAGGCCTGCGGCTGCGGTGGTCATTTAGCGTTGCTACGGGCCGGGGAGATCGACGACCGCACGCTGTTCGAGACGATCACGTTCGAGGATCTGCAGGCGGCCGGTTTGCAGGCCCAGGACGGGAGAAGAGTGATGGCGCGCCTCGAACAGCTGAAGGGCCCCCCGGGGGCGACCTTTCCTTCGTTGACCGGGGGCGTGTTACCGGTGCCCGTGACGGACGCGACGGGCTACTCCCAGGCCGCTCAGGCCGTCACGCCGGACGTGGTCGTGGAAAAGGCGGCCGCGGCCGCGCCGGGCCCGGCGCTGCCGGAGAAGCGGAAGAAGCGCCCGTCGAAGCGGAAGGAGCCCCCGGCGGTGAAGGCGGCCCCGCCGCCGGCACCGGCGGTCCCGGCGCCACCGCCACCAGCGCCGGAGGTCCCCGCGCCGCCGCCCGCGCCCGCGCTGACCACCGAGGATTTACAATTAGCAAGTGACATGGCCCTGGCCATGGCCGCGTCCCAGGAGACCCAGGAGAGCTCGTGGTCCTCCGTCGTGAAGAAGGACCGGAAGGGTAGAAGAGCTTCGAGAAACGACAAGGCCAACGGGCATAGTAAGAAGGAGCCGGCCTTCGAGAGCTTCGAGCTCGACGTCAACGGTCGGAACGCCCTGGAAGGCTGCCGGCTGTACAAGGACTCCATCGATGAAAACTTGGAGAAGAAGCTCGCTTCTTGTGTAGACGACATGCTGCGGAGAGATGCCAATGGCTCTATTGGCGGCCACCCCTTCCAGGGCGGCCGGCAACGAAAGCTCAGACCAGGGCAATCGCGCACGGACGTGCAGGCGGGCCCCAAGTTTGATGACTATAAGAACCAGCAGATCTTAATTGAGGGCGACACGTTAAATGACGGCAGCTTGTTTACCCCAGAGCCCATGCCGCCCGTGGCGCAGGAGCTGCACGACGCGTTGATTCGGCGGGGCGTGCTCGAGGGCGACGCGCCCTTTGCTGATATATTCTTAGCGAACGTGTATGAGAAGGGCCAATTCACCTTAAATCACACGGACGCCAAGTACATCCAGCGGCCGCTGATTGTTACGTCATTGTTATCTTCTGGTACCATAGTTTTTGGGAAGAAACTCACGAGGGACCAAGAGAAGAACGGGTCGACGTTCTTCGGGAAGAGCGGTTCGTTATCGAAGCAGATCACGCTGCCGGCTCGCTCAACGTTGGTGCTGGAGGGGCCGGCGGCCGACTACATCCAGCACGCCATCAACGGGGTGGACAAGCGGCGCATGTCCATCCTGATGCGCATCGCGGCTTAGGACGACGATCCGCGCCGTCGAGTGCGTGGGACCAACTAACTTGTGGTTTGATATAATAGCCTTCCGCGGTGGCCGGGCGCGTTGTTTATGGGTCGTCCTGATGCCTGCCTGCCCGCACTTCCTGAAGAGCACGCCTGACTTAAGAGCCTTCAAACTGATAACTGAACGATATGAACTCTCGCGACGCGTGGACCGGCGTGTCGCATCCTATTTGGGACGAATAGCTTTCCGCGCAAGCTCTTTGCTCTCGGATAGCCGATACAATCGCTGGGACACGCTGCGGACGTCTTCGACGCAGCGAACAAGGCGCTTGGGTGTTTCACTACGCACAGGTCGCGACCGCTGCAACGACAGCACCGTACGACGGCCGATTAACGCCGCTCCCAGCCAACAATCGAACCTAATCCAAACGCCGCGTGTTCACTCTATCAACGCGAGATCACGCTGCGTTTTCGGCACTGCTACGGCGCCGGATCACGCCGCGCCCAGCCACATTCAAGCCCAATCAAAACCATGTCCGCGGGCCTCAACAGCCTCGGGCTGAGCTCCCTGAACCAATCCATGGGCAGCAGCCGCTCGAGCGCGGCGTCGCGCCACCGGAGGCACCAGTCGGACCCCTTCGGGAGCTCCCTCGCGCCCATGTCCGACTCGGACATGGCCGCGTTCTTGACGGCCGAGGGCGACGAGGACGCGTTTCTGCCGGGGAGCATGCTCTCGTTCGACGACGCCGATCTAGGCGAAATTGGTGATCTACTAGTGCCCACGCCCTCGTCCCAGACGCACGCCCTGCCGAATTGGCCGAGCCCTAGGACGCCTGGCCGCAAACACAGAAGGACCATCTCCGAGCCAGCCCTCGGTTTCCAGTTCGTAAAAAACGACGTGCACACCGCGCCGGTCCCGGCGCCGCTGCGCCGGGGCGCCTCGGCCGAGCTCTACGACGACGCGACGCATCCTCTTATATTAAGTGGTGAACTGCGCCTGGACTCCTTCGACCTGGAGCTCGACGAGCGCGCCGTGCCGCCGATGCCGCCGCCGCCACCACCAATGCCGCCCTTGTTCCCTGCGCCGGCGCGCGCCGCGCGGACGGGCCGGCGGCGCCGGCCGCCCCGATCCGCGGACGAGGACTTCGTGGACCCCGACGCCGTCGCCAGCGTGTCGCCCGCGCCGCGGCGGTCGGCCAAGGCCGGCGACTCCGCTAGCGAGACAAAGAAGTACCGCTGCAGCCGCTGCGGCCAGATCAAGAACGGCCACGTCTGCCCCTTCCTCAAGTACAACTCCGTCGCCGTCGCGACGCAGGCCGACCCGACGGTGACGGTCACGACGGACGGCTGCCGCACTTTATCCGTGCGGGGGCGCTTCGTGGGCGCCGCGGTGATGGCCTGAGTAATTGCATTTAATTCTTCCCGCGGACTGTTGCCAAGCCCGCTTGTTGCCCGCCACCGCCAAGCCAGCTTGTTGCCCGAAACCTGCACCGGTCTTTTTGTTACGGTGCTAGGACTAGTGGGCGGGGCCGGTCGCATCCACGAGTGCGGGTCGCGCGGCTCCGGAGCTTTTGCGGGAGAGCTTGACTTGGGCTACGCCGCACAGCAGCCGCACGTGCGCACGCCACAGGCAGCCGATCATAGTCTGCAGTCGTGCACGACGCGCGACGCGAAAGCCGCGCCGGCATCCTAAGCTTTTGTGTCTTGTGGCTGCCTGAGCCTTCTCCCTGCCTGCCAAGCAGCGTTCAAGCGGCAGTTCCCTGCCTGCCAAGCAGCGCGGTTCAAGCGGCAGTGAAAACAGCGCGGGCCAAGCGAAAACTCGCCAGCACCATGACCGACGTCATCGACGTCGACGAAAGCGAAGCCACGGACATCAGCACGCCGCTGCTGACCGGGCCCCGCCGCCGGCGCCGCCAACGACGCCGCATCAACGATGCGAGTGCCAACGACGAGCGCGAGGAGCAAGACACCGTGAGGGCGGGGTTCGACGCCCACGCCGCCGCTCAAGAGGAAGATGAAGCCGACGCCGGCCACCCGGAACACGACGAGGTCGCGATGCCCGGCGGCCTCCCCTTTGGCATGTTTGGGCCTGAGCCAGAACCTGTCGACATTCCGCCGGACGAGGGCCTCGACTGGCAGGTCGTGAAATTAGCGAAGTGGACGGGCAATGCATTCGCCGTCGGCTTCTTCGCCGGCCTGCATGTGGCGCCCGGCGGGGTTCAACAAACGCGGCCGACTTTTGAAGTGCTGGACGTGGCCAAGCGCGCCCGGGGCAACTCGGGCTTAGTGTATTGCGGCCTGGTCTCGCTGGGTGCCTCGACGGCGGCCGGCGTCGTCGTCGGCGTGTTATTGGACCGCTTTGTCGGCCTCGCGATCTGGTTATTCTCAAATTTTGCGACGCCGCGCCGCTTCCTTCAGGCATTTGCGATCGCCTGGTGTTTTAGTCTACGCGCCTTCGGCACGACCAGACGCTTCGCGCTGTGGAACGCCGTGTCCTCCTTGTGTATCTGCGGCGACGCGCCTCTCGGCCTACGCGTGGCTGCGATTATCTACGAGAGCCGGTACCTCGTGGCGCCGTACCTATGGGGCCCGACGAGCCTCGCCACGGACTGGGCGACGGAGAGCTACTGGGGCTTCGGCATTAGTTTAATTATAGTGGCCGCGTCGGCCGCGCCCATCTACGTGGAGGCCCTAACCCGCTGGTTTACGGGCGATCGGGACGTGATGATGCTAATGATGAACAACATAGGTCTGCCCTTCTCCACCATGTGCATGATGACCTGCATGACGGTCGCGACCGCGCTCGTGCCCGCCAATCCGCCGCTGATATGCCTCCTCTCTACGCTCGGTCCGTCGTGGCTCGCGTCGCGCCTGAGTCCGTGGCTCGGGCTCGTCGTGCACCTGGCCCTCCGGGCGACGGAGCTGATCGCCACGTGCCCCGCGATGCTCACGGTGGCGGTCGAGCTCATTTACGGCGGCCGGTTCCCGGGGCGCGTGAGCCTACTCGAGGTCATTTACGGGGATTGCTTGCGAAGCGCCTGGGTGGGGGTGGACCGGACGGATAATCTGGGCCTGCGATTTGAGTCGGCGGACAAGCGGCGCGTGCGGCTCGCATTTTGGAAGCGCTACAGGCGAGCGACTAGAATCGAGGCGGGCAAGAGCATCAAAAGGCGGCACCGCGTCACGGTCGAGGCCATGATCCACGACGAGGGGCTTTTGGAAGAGCTTCCTGACGATGTGACCGGCACGATCCTCGAGTACCTCTACCAGCCAACTGCGGCAGATAAAAGGGACGAGCGGTCGTACGCGCGGTTCCGCCGCCGGCCGCGCAACAGCACGCGCAACAGCATGGCGATGGACCCGTTCGATCCGCTCGAGAACAGGCCCGGGATGATGATGGGGATGATGAGTGTCGCGATGGTGGGAATGGGGCGCAGGGGCATGATGGGGCCGCCATGATAAGTATATTAAGTGTTACCCGGAGCAGCTCATTTCGACAACGGGCAGTCGTCCCCGTGCTCCGTGCGCGCCGCGGACGCAGCCGTCCAGGCGGCGCCCCCCAGGCACATGAGCGATATAATGCGGAGCGGGCCGCGCGTGCGCCACGCGTTCGCCGCGATGAGCGTCGCGTAGCGAACGACAAGCCCCAAAAAATTCGACGCGTGGCGCACGCCGGCCCCGTCGCCCGCCGCGATTCCGCGGTTTACAATCGAGCACGCATGCGTCCCCACAGCGCCGCAGAGTAATGCACCGAACCGTCCGAACGCCGGGCCGAACGCGAGCCACGCCCGTATGCCGAGCAAGCCCACAAAGCCGAACAGCCCGCCCAAGAATCCCACGTTGGCCCCGACCCACTCGAGCTCGCAGTCCCGCGCTATCAACGCGACGATGCTGGCCGCCGGCGCCACAGTGGTCTCCGCGAGCTTGTTGATGGAGATTGCGCAACGAGGCTCGTCGGGTGCGCGGCGAAGGCGCGCGCGCGCGGCAGTGTGACGGGCGACGACGGCGTGGGCGCCGAAGCGTCCGAAATTTCCGCGACCAGCTCGGCGCCGAAGACGCCGCCCCATACGCACGGGGCCCGCCTATAAACGCTGGGCTGCTTATGGCGGAGCACAAAGTGAGCCCAGTGGACACAACGGCAGCCGAGTCACCGCATGCGCCGACGCTGCACCACCTCGCGACGCGCGAACCCCACAGTTTCCACCAATCTAGAATTTACTACGGCCTTGTAGGTTGATAACCTCGCGTTTCTGCACGGTCTCGGGGAGCGCACGTGCATGGAGGCAGAAGAGCATGCAGGAATGTGTGTGACGGACGACGACGTGCGAACTATAAACAAGGTCAAAATCGTGTGCGTATTCACGATCCCTTGTGTGGTTTTGGCAGGCACAGGTTGCGGTGGCTACTTCAATCGAGTCTACCCCGAAACACTTTCTTTCTTAATTGCACCCGTGCCGTCCATGGTTGTGGTGTTCCTGCAGCATACGAAAAATTGCCGGTCGGGCTGCCGAGGGCTTGGCTGGGGAATTGCCAGCTTCCTCGTGTATTTTATATGGTATTGGGGGATGATGGACTTGGCATACCTCATGTCGGGTTACGATTTAGGGTAGACAGCCTGTATAATTAGCGGGCGAGTATAGTGATGACTAGCCGGCGGATATGGATCATATGATGTCGCATCGGACTCCGGGTGCCGGTCCGCTTTCGTGCGGGACCCTTGGACCCTTCTAGAAAATAAGTTTATTGAAACTACCGCGTCGTCAGGGTCTCGTACCCTTCGTCGGTGGATCGGTCGGAGTCGGTCGAACGGAACGACGGGGCACTAAACGGGATTTTTTAGCTTGATCAGCTCCCCACCAAAAAAATTGTTAGGCAGCAACATTAAGGTGCGCTGGCAGAAAATGTTTTGATCTGTGAGCGTCTGATTGCACACTGCTGTTGCATACGTGCGTGATGCTGATGCTGCGACTCTTGCCAGTCCTGGCGCTTGCTAGCGCAGCGGTACCCGCCGACGAGGTCCACGGACCGTCGCTGCCGGGCTATGAGAGAGCGTTTCCGCACGCGACGCGGCACTACTCCGGCTACATCCGCACCTATTATCCGGGCCGCGCGGGAGTCAAAGTCTATACGCACTACCACTTGGCTCTTCATGCCGACCCGGCCGCGCCGGTGCTCCAGTGGCAGCAGGGCGGCCCGGGGGGCTCGAGTCTTTTGGGGCTGTTCACCGAGAACGGCCCGCTCACGCTCAACTACGCGAGCTGGGGCGACTGCGACGCGCTTGAGGTCTTCGACAACCCGCATATGTGGCAGAACGCGGCCGGCGGCGTCAGCCTCCTGTACATCGAGCACCCGGCGCCCACAGGCTTTAGCTACTGCGAGCCGGCGTGCAGTCATGACGACGACAGCCAGGCAGATCTACACCTCGCGATTCTGGACGAATTCTTTGGGAAGATGTACCTCGAGCTGCGCAAGAACCGCTACGTCATCTCGGGAGAATCGTACGCCGGCGTGCTGGTCCTGACGCTGGCAGAGCGGATTCTGAAGCGCCGGAGCGGACATGGTGACATCGCGCCGGACTCGCTCGTCGCACCGGATAGCTTAGAAGGCTTCGCACTAGGCAACGATTGCCCGGGAAACATAGTATTCACGTGTACTCCCTATTCGGGTGGGGCCGGGACGAAAATAAGTTTGGACTTCCTCCACGGGCACGGCATGATACCGGACGACGTGAAAGCCCGCGTTGACAAAAATGCGGCGCGTGATACGTCTCGGAGCCGCCCGGCCCCCAGACGCTGCCGCCGACGGCGTGCGCGGTGGCGCTGGAGGATCCGCTTCGGCCCTTGAAGTCCATAGCCGGAGACACCTACGACATGGGCGGCGGCTATTTTCTATATGATACGTGTGGGGCCGACCTGCTGGCCCTGACCGCCGACGGGCGGGGCCCCACGCGACCGTCGGCGGAACGGATCGCGAACGCGTATGCATTAAATAGCGGCGAGTACGCGTGCGGCCAGGAGAACGCGGCGCAGGCGTGGCTTCGGCGCGGCGACGTCCAAACTACGTTACACGTGCGGCGCACTCCCGAGTACTCCATGTCGACGACCCTCGACTACAACTTTACCGCCGCGAGTCTTCTGGCGAACTACAAAGACTTGCTTGCGCCGAATTTCCGCATCCTTCAGTACTCTGGTGACGCTGATCCGTGCGTCCCAAGTTCTGGAACGCAGAAATGGATTCGGTCCCTAGCTCTACCGGAGTCCGTACCGTGGCACCCATGGACGGCGCCCGGCACCGCTGCCGTCACCGGGTACGCCACGGTTTATGAGCCCGACTTTGCCTTTGCGACCGTGAGAGATGCGGGACACATGTCGCCGCGCTACAAGCCTCGCGAAGTCTTTTACATGATCGACGCGTGGCTCAGGAAAGAGCCCTTGTGATGTAAATCTTGTTGTGAGTACTAGTTGGAAGAAACGTCCAGATTACGCGGGGAATTGTAGACATATTGGCCGTGCCCAGTGTATAGGCGCGGCGAAAGGGGCCGCCTAGTAGTAGCGGATGGGCGGCGGCGGTGGCGGCGGGAGGTTCACCGCGAAGACGCCGCCCGGTCCGACGCCTTGCGGGACGATCACGGCGAGGCGCTGGCCCGTCGGCGCCTGGACCACGACCGTCATGCCCGGGAACACGCCCATCGGCACCGGCACGGTCATCGTCGTCGGCGGCGGCGGGGCCATCATCACGGGCTGCGCAACCGCCGTGGGTTGGTAGGCCGGCGCCGGCGGCCGGTAGGGTGGGGGGGGCGGCGCCGGCGGCGTCTCGGGCTCCTCGGGCTCCTCGTCGGGCGGCGCCTCCTCCTTCTCATCGGACGTCTCCTCGGGGATCTCGATGGGGGCGTCGGGGTCGGCCAACGCGTCCGGCACGCTGACCCAGGCCATGGCCAGGCGCTTGTAGTTGCCCGAGCACTCCTTCTTGATCGAGTCCTTCAGGAAGCTTGTGTACTTGCGCTGGTAGGCTTCGGCAAT
>Ga0302122_10001630_pt1 | contig 14239 bp, 10 predicted proteins | sample CB21_SCM_MG_FD_203115 | JGI IMG/M metagenome (GOLD analysis project Ga0302122, IMG submission 203115) | Marine microbial communities from Western Arctic Ocean, Canada - CB21_SCM | ecosystem: Environmental > Aquatic > Marine > Oceanic | place: Canada: Western Arctic Ocean | collected 2017-09-28
TCGACGGCATGGATCGACCCATCCATTTGGGGTTGGTTGCTGCAGCCGGTAAAAAGCCGGAAGAAATCACCACCGGTGGTGTCAAATTTGAAGAGCTGCATCGCAGTGGCTGGGACCCCAAAGCCAGGATCGCAGACCAGGAAAAAGACGGTGTGTCAGCAGAGATCATTTATCCAACCGTCGGTATGATGCTGTGTAACCATAAAGATTTTGATTACAAACAGGCCTGCTTTGATGCCTACAATCGCTGGATTGCTGAATACTGCAGCGAAAACCCGAATCGATTGTTAGGCTGCGGGCAAACTGCCGTCAGCAGTCCGGAACAAACAGTTAAAGATCTCCAGTCCATCAAGGACCTGGGGTTACGTGGCGTGATGATGTCGGGTAATCCTCAGGAAGAAGACTTTGATTCAGAGATTTACAATCCCGTCTGGGAAAAGGCGATTGAGCTGGACCTGCCGGTTTCATTCCATATTCTCACGACCAAGGGAGGTGGGCATCGCGGGCCCAGAATTAACAGCTTCCTATCTATTATCCGGGGCAACCAGGACATTATGGGGACGTTGATCTTCGGTGGTGTGTTCGAGCGATATCCCGCATTGAAAGTTGTCTGCGTCGAAGCCGATGCAGGTTGGGTGCCGCATTATTTGTATCGCATGGATCATGCTTACAAACGTCACAGGAACTGGCTGGCACCGAACGTTGACCTGTCCAGGATGCCGAGCGAATATTTCCTCGAACATATCTACATCACCTTCCAGGATGATTGGGTCGCTTTCCGCAGTGCCGAAATGATGAACTGGCACCGTTTGATGTGGGCTAACGATTTCCCCCACTCTGACTCCACCTGGCCCTGGTCACAGGCAATGCTGGAAGAACACACAAAGGTTCTAACACCAGAGATGAAACAGGCCATCTTGTGTGAAAATGTCGTCGATCTTTACAAAATTGACCTGAGCTCGCTGGCCCCGTAGATTCGGCGCAGTGTCAGTCTGAATTTCTTGCCTCACGAGCATCTCTCTTGGCAAAAACTTCGGTTGCCACCTGCATGCCTTCCACGGCGACTGGAAAGCCACCGTAAATTGCCATATGCATGATCAGCTCGCTTATTTCGGTTCGGGTAAGGCCATTGTCCAATCCCCGACCGATGTGGATGCGCAGTTCATTCGGGCAGTGCAACGCGGTCAGGGCGGCGACGGTGATCATACTGCGGTCTCTCGGCGACAATCCTTCCCTTGACCAGACGCCATCGGGTAACACGGTATCGATGATCAGTTTTCCCCAGTCATCTCGAATTTCTTCGGGTGCCGGGAGTTGGTCGGTAATTGCTCGAGAGAGTTTCAATTTTTCTTCTTCATTCATCTTCTCATCACTCCGTTATTCTCTTGTGAAAGGCTGGTGAGGGTTTGCGAAAGGTGTGAACGCGTGTGACGATCAATGTAAGCCTCTAATCAGGCGTTGTAAAACTCCCACCTGCCACATCAACCATCCACTTGCTTTAACACCAAAGCTGGCTTAGCGACTCAAGAGAATCTTTGAACGGGCCGAGCTCGGCGTGATATTGCGCTATGTCCTATATACGGCGGTACCATGCGTGTCATCGCTGACATCACTGATGCATACATCACTCGGAAGCTCTAGGATCAAATCGAAGCGCAACCACCGCCCTCTATTTTTAAGTACCAGCAGTACCTGCGATACACCGTCTTTAGATCGGGCAAGCGGTAAAAAGTTTTCAGGGTTGTTGCTGGCTAAGAAAGAGAGTGTTAAAAAGGATATTCAGCCAAAATCCTGAATATCGAAGCAGTATCCATTGGCTTTTATTTCGTGAGATTTACGCGGCTGCCTAAACGAAACAAGCACTACTATGACATCTACTGAACCACCCAGCAGCCTTGGCTGAGGATTACCACCCAGACTGTCGTTAGCCAATCGCCTCAGAAACAAGACGCTCAAAATGCTGGTCACTCACTGGTGAAACCACTCTGCATGGATGATTAAAGAAACAGGAACTTACTCAGAAAAATCGCACCAATCACATAAACCGCGGCGGGACATTCTGCGGCCCTGCCACTCATCACTTTAACCGCAACATACGTGATAAAGCCAAGTCCAATCCCATCGGCAATCGAGAAAGACAAAGGCATACTGAGCGCACAAACAATAGCCGGTGCGCTTTCGGTAAGGTCTTGCCAATCCAACTCAGCCAAGCTCTTTGCCATCAGGCAAGCCACAAACAATAGCGCGGCTGATGTCGCAAACGCGGGAATAGTTTGGGCAAGCGGCGCAAAAAACAAGCAAAGAAGAAAAAGCCCTGCCGCTGTTACTGCTACCAGTCCAGTCCGACCACCAGATTCCACTCCGGCAGCACTTTCTATATAAGACGTCGTCGAAGAGGTTCCTGCGATTGCACCGACAACCGTTGCTGTTGAATCAGACAATAACGCCCTACCTAACCTAGGCAGTTTGCCATCAGAGTCCGTTAAACCCGCCCGATTAGAAACCCCGACTAAGGTCCCCGCTGTGTCAAACACATCCACGAGTAACATTGTTAACACGACCGTGACCATAGAGACGTCCAAAACCGCCATCAGATCAAATTTAAACAACACCGGAGAGAGCGATGGAGGCGCGGCAACAACGCCTTGATATTCTGCTGCACCAACGGCCAGACCAAGAACAGTCGCCACCAACATACCGATAATGACAGCGCCTGTGACACCCCGTGCCGTCAACGCGACAATCAATGCAAAGCCAGCTAAGCAAATAATAGCGCCGGGCGCCGCCATATCGCCAAAAGTCACCAGTGTTGCTGGGTTAGCCACCACCACGCCAGCATTCTTGAGCGCGATAAATCCAAGAAATAGCCCAATACCGGCGGAGATGCCCAGTTTAAGGTTCTTTGGAATGGCATTGATCAGCCATTCACGAACGGGCAATACACTCAAGATCACAAAAATAACCCCGGAGACAAAAACAGCCCCCAGCGCTGCCTCCCAGGTGTGTCCTAATCCAAGCACGATGCCATAGGTAAAAAACGCATTTTGGCCCATACCCGGCGCCTGAGCGATCGGGTAATTCGCCCATAACCCCATGATAAGTGAGCCCACCGCTGCAGCGATACAAGTCGCGACAAATACCGCCCCAAAATCCATACCCGCGTCTGACAAAATCGCAGGATTAACGACTGTAATGTAAACCATAGAGAGAAAAGTGGTGGCACCTGCGATGAGTTCAGTTCGCACATCCGTTCGGTGATGATCCAATTGAAAATAGCGCTGAAGAAAATCCTGCAATGCTGCACCCCGCCGGTTTTATAATTCATGTAACAATGACAAATAGCGTCCCGCAATGCTACTCTGCGGCCCATGAAAAAACGCTTCATTTCCGCCGATGAGTTGCTCATCGATTCTTTTAAACTGGCCGACCAGATTTTTCAGAGCGGCTTTAAACCCCATTTCATCGTTGGCGTCTGGCGCGGTGGCGCACCGGTTGGTATCGCGGTTCAGGAATACCTCGATTATCGAGGCCTCGAGACAGACCATATCGCTATTCGAACATCATCCTACTACTCGATCGGGGAGCAGGCTAAAGAAGTTCGCGTACACGGTCTTAACTACATTATCGATAATGTTAACACCGACGATGACCTACTGCTTGTCGATGACGTGTTCGATTCTGGTCGTAGCATCATCGCAATTTTGAATGAATTGTCTGATAAGTCCCGCGCTAATCTACCCAAGACGATTAAGATTGCCACACCGTGGTACAAGCCCGACAGAAACACCACAGATATCGTTCCAGATTTTTTTATCCACGAAACAGACCAATGGTTGGTGTTTCCCCATGAGCTATCGGGTTTAAGCGATGAAGAAATCGCAGCTAACAAACCGGAAATCTGGAAGACGATTTCTGCCATGAACGCAAAACCAGCAAACGGCTAATCATGAAAGTCGATATCGTAGACCTTAACGCGGTTGACGCGCAGCGACTTGTTACAGAATCCCTGACCCAATCGGGCTTTGCGGTAGTTGAAAACCATAAAATACCCATCTCGGAACTGAATGCACTTTACGAGGACTGGGACAATTTCTTTTGTAAAAGCAATCCGGATCAGTACGTCACAGATGCAGAATCTCAAGCAGGATACTTCTCGGCTCTTTTTGCAGAAACCGCAAAGGGACACGAGGCACAGGACCTTAAAGAATACTTCCATTACTGGCCAGGTGGTGTATTGCCTGGATCGGTTGAAAAGCTGACTCTGCATTATTATGACGCCATCTTTAACCTGGGCCGGGATGTGATGGCCTGGCTTCAGGCCAATACACCAACAACCCTCTGGCAGTCTATCGACAAGCCTTTCGAAGAATATCTATCACGCAACCAGACCCTCTTACGTATCCTTAGGTATCCGCCCTTAACCGGCAATGAGCCGCCTGATGCAATTCGTGCCGGCGCTCACGAAGATATTAACCTCATCACCATGTTACCCGCCGCCAGCGAATCTGGCCTGCAGATTAAGCCAAAAGGCTTTGACAATTGGATACCCGTTGAGGCGCCACCCGGCTCCATTGTGATCAATATAGGGGACATGCTTCAGGAACTGACGGGCGGAGTAATACCATCGACGACTCACCGAGTCGTCAATCCTACAGGTGATGCCGCCAACAAGGCTCGACTGACCGCGCCGGTATTTTGCCACCCTTACCCAGAGATGGTGCTGTCTGATAGATACACCGCAAAATCTTACCTTCACGAACGACTATCAGAAATCAATGCAGAAGCGCTTCGCCCTTCATGAGCGGCTCCCGGAAGGTAGTATTGGACACAGACCCAGGCATAGACGATGCCATGGCACTTCTTTACCTGCATGCCTGTGGCAACCTAGAACTATTAGGTATTACTACCATTTTGGGTAACGCCAGCATTGAAAACTGCACCAATAACGCCCTGTTCCTGTGTGAACAGTTTGGCATCACTGCGCCAGTCTATCGCGGAGCTGATCGGGGTGTGACGGGAGAACAACCCGAGGATTACCCCGACTTTGTTCATGGCATAAACGGCCTAGCAGATATACAAGTAACGGTTGCAGGAAAATCAGCAGAAGATCAGGACGCCTGTACCTATTTGCTCGAATCATCCAACGCCAACCCAGGCGAGATCACCATTATCGCTGTGGGCAGACTTACTAACATCGCGATGGCGCTAAACAAAGACCCTACGTTTGCTAACCGCGTAAAAGAAATCATCTTCATGGGAGGCGCCGCAACTTGTGAAGGAAACGTTACCGCCTGGGCAGAAGCTAATATAATTGGCGATCCTGAAGCGGCGTCGATCGTCTTTAATTCAAACATTCCTCTCGTCATGGTTGGACTTGATGTCACCCTGCAGACCCGAATGTCACAACCCTTTGTGAATTCGTTAATGCCAGACCTATCACCGCTGCAAAACCTTTTGCGATCTATCAACAGTGTCTATGCGAACTTCTACAAAACCAGTCAGAACTGGGACGAGTTTCCTGTCCACGATTCCTCGGCCATTGCCTACGCTCACAATCCCGACATGTTTAGCACCGAGCACGGCCGGCTCAGCTGTATCCTGGATGGAGAGCAACGCGGTAGGACGGTCTTCGTGCCGAGCAGATCAGGGAATCATCAAGTCTGCTTATCGGTCGATTCAACCGCGATGCTCGATGATTATCTTAACAACGTCACTTCCGCTTACCGTTAAATAACCATCGATATAGCCGGTAACGAAGCACCTTAGCGTCGAATGCGTCATGTTTTATCAAGAGACAATTAATACCTGTAGCTGGTGACCAGAGCAGCATTCGATGACAATAAACCTGTTGCTAATCTCTTTCCTGAGGAACAAGCTCTGCGGATAATTTGAGGAAAATCCAATGGGCAGGGAACAAAAAACCAATAAGGAAAGTAAAAAGACCGCACAGCTGTCGCAAAAAGAAAAAAAAGCACAAAAGAAAGCGAAGAAAGACAGCAAAGCAAAAATTGTCAGCGACCTGTAACGACCGCTCTACCTGACAACAACCCATACCGTCGCGCCCGATACCATTGGCGCTACAGGCTAGTCTGGTTCATAAGGCCATTGCCTTCTGCGGCCTGAGTGCCATCAATGACGAATGATGATATGGGGAGTAAATCGACCATCTAAATACCTTTTAGGTCGATAGAGAAAGGAGACGTTTGACCATACCGTAACAGTCGTGATCTTCTATCGCCTGATACATATACGGCATATTTGCTCCCCAGAGCGCCTTGATCTCTCTTCCTTCCGGTGTCTCCAATGATTTAAGAACCGCTGTCCCCACGGTGATCAGTGTCATCCACCAGAGGACATAACCCAGGCGATAGTCTTCCAACAACATTGGGTAGGTATAAGCGGCTGTTTTGGGCTCAATTTCCGTCAACCTCTGATGATATTGTTTTAGGAAGTCGAGGTCTTTTCGTCGGACTTCGGGCGGGACGGAGTGCTGCCATGCTTCGCTAAACTCCAGGCCAGGGGGCCCTGGAGCCACTAGCTGCCAGTCAATATAAGTGATTTCGCAGGACTCCCCGGTTTGGGGTTTCGTTCTAAATAAGTTGTTCCCTCTTAAATCGTTGTGCAGCAGTGTATGAGGTCTTTGGTTCAAGATTTTGTAGATTTGGTCCAATAGCCGCTCTGCGTTTCCATCACAGATGAGTCTGGTCATGGGCTCCAAAGATGGCCATTTATTCTGAAAAGGACCTTGTTTAAAAGCGTTCTCCCACAGTGCAACAAAAGTGTCGATATTATCTTCGCACCCCAGTGCAGATTCATGCATCGGAAATTCGTAGCAGTTTTCCGGAAATCCAATCCAATCTAATTTAAGAGTATCGCTTTCCCAAAAGAGAGCGTGAAACTCTGCCAGCTCCAAGATGATCTTTCGTATGTCTGCTTCTCCCTGCTGATCAGTTAACTGATCAAATAACTTCGAGTGAGAGCTTAGGTCTTCCATGATGATAGAAAAAAATTCACATCGCTCCAGGTTGTCATATAGCACGCTGTAAATGGTCGGTGTACGAAGTGGTACCTCAGCGGCGAGTTTTTCGAAAAAAAGTACTTCTCGCAGATAAGCGTTATTGCTAATAGCAATTGCTCTTTGGTCTTCGTTCTGACAAACGATTTTGATGATGAGTGACGGAGGAAGTACTGATGGACTGTCGGCGTATATGATGTCGTGGATTCTGAAGACATCTGCAAGATGACCTCCAGCAACGAGAGAGGTGTTAAAGTCTATGACTTGAGTTCCCAGAATGCTTGATAACCATGGGGAAGTTACCTCATTGATGCGCTTGGGAATAGTGGTGGTCATCTGGCGTTCCGAAAATTTCTTGCGCTAGTGGAGCAGATAAAACTAGTTGCGCCAAGGTCTATTAACGTGCAGGAAAGATGATGTTATGTTGACCCTACAGAAGAAGATCTATTGTAGGCTATAAGTACTATTAATGGCACCATTTCACCCGATGATCTCGGGTTCACTCTGATGCATGAACATGTCATGGTCAGTGTGAGTGGTTTATGAAATCAATATCCTGAAATGTTGGGTCTTGACCGGTGTATTATCAAACGGAACGTAAAAGATGTCGGCAGAGAAGAACATGAACATAGAAAGTCAACACAACAAGGCTTATACGACCCAAGAAGACTGGGTTCAACGCGGTTTTGAAAGAGGCCAAAAGATCAGCCTACCCGTTTTCCATGAGCTTCAAAGGTTCCTAACTGAATTGAATATCGGACAGACAACAAACCGCCAGAGCTATCGCGCAGCGAATATCAAATCGCGGCTTCTAGAACAATGGTTCGGTTGGAGCAACCCTGTCACCCGCAAGTTTTTGAAGAGCAACATGACCGAACACTCATCGTATATCGAGAGATCAATCAACCGATACCTGGACAACGGTCGTTGCACAGAAACAAACGGCCATCTATATCCTAGTGAATCACTCACTGAGGATATAGCAGACATTTGTATCAGAGCTCAAACGCCCCACGAGTGGAAAAAAGGGTCAATAAAGCTCAATGTTTCAAAAGACATATTAGGTCTATCCGTCCTAATAAATGAAAGAGGCAATGATCCTTTATGTGGGGTGTCAGGCCAGTTGATTAGGATAGAACTGTCAATCTGGGAGCAACTATTATCTCAACGCAATTTGCCCCTTTGTAGTTCAGAGCTGGCAAACCGCTCGCGTATACAAAAAAGTACCCTAACGACACTACTTGATGCGGCAATAAAACATAAATTATTCATCTCCGCCATAGACGTCGAGGATGAAAGAATTACGCGTTGGACGCTCAACTCTCGCCATAGCAGAAACAAGTATATTAAGTCTCTTCTAGAAGAGAACGTCGAAACAACCGTCCGCTAATTGACGGGATAATCTGGCAACGTGGCTTACCTCCCCGTGGGTGAGGCAGTTTAAACTCAAGTAAAATAAGGCATCACTAACATCCGTTGCCTTTGTTTCGTAAGCAATAGAAACCGCTTTGCAGATAATGGTGATCCTCTACCGTGTTCTGAGGCGACGTTCTGACAGGAGATGACCCACGGTGGTTCTGTGATGAGGCGCGGGCAACCTTCGCTTTAGCAGCAAGTGTCAGGTGGCGGCAAAGCATTCGCTTTGAGCAGATTGCCAAACATTAGTCACGCAGCATGCTCCCAATTCTGGTTACAAAAACCCCCATGCAGATACTTTACAATGTTGGGAAAGTGCACTTTATAGTTCCTATGCTCACACGGCTTATACAACATTTCACGGGCCACTTAACCTGAACCCGGTAACGAAAAGCTTGATCATGCCGACAGCAGCGCTGTCATCTTCTCAAGCAATCCCACCAGATTAATGGGTTTAGTGTCGAAATCGTCCGCGCCCGCTTCGAGCGCACGCACACGATCCGCTTCGAGAGCATGCGCTGTTAGCGCTATGATCGGAATCATCTTCAATGTCTCGTCAGCCTTGGCATTCGCTGTTGCAGCCCAGCCGTCCATCACGGGCAGCCCCATATCCATGAGCACCAAATCCGGCCGCTCACTCTTCATCATCTCTAAACCCGCGGCACCATCCACTGCGATAACGATCTCGTAGCCTTTACGAATCAAACGCCTAGACAGCATATCGCGATTCATTTCATTGTCTTCCACAATGAGTATCTTCTTACCCATAGACTTCCCTCAGCTTTACGTTTAAGCGTAGACCTGCTGTGCTAGCACGATCAGCAAATCGCTCTCTTCAAAAATACACAATTGGTCTTTGCCCGGATTTATCATTACGCCATCTTGAACCGAACGGTATCCTAAAACTATCTCGTTAAAACGCAATGCGGACCGCGTTATAACCGCGATCGATACGGGCGCTCCTAGTTTCACATAGTGTTCAATTGGACGTAATCCAATCTCAATACCGCCAGCATTTAACAGCTCTTTATACAAGGTTTCAAGAAATGGTTCCCGAACCAATTGGGCCAATTGGATGCTTAGAATTTCCGTGCTAACAATAGCATCTGTTAGGGGCGTGCCTACACACAGTTGCTTTGATTCCGAGTTCAACAGTTCCGCCACCACAGGGGGAAAGGCTCCGTTATTTTGTTTATTCTCAATTTCCCCCAAAAGCAGCAACAACATGATGGTTTTGCTGTCGGCGTCAATTGTTTTATCAACTTCGTCAGCGACGATAAAAATAACGTCGAACTCCCAAGGGCGGATCCCGTCAAGTCGCCAGGCTTCAGCAAGGTCAAATTCCGTAAACGAAAGGGTTAGATGCCCGGACAACAAATCTGAGTATCGTGCACGGACCAATGCTTCGCTCGATTTTGCATCGGCACATGCGACCACAACGCTAATATCTGAAGCCGCGTGATTAGCTAACTCTGAGACGATCAACCCAAGATTTGCGTTGTAAGCGAGGATCAACACCTTTTTCACATTAGGCCGAGTTGTTTCTCGCTCAGGCGGCTCTTCCCACGACGAAAAGCTGTCCAAATCAACACTCTCAAGCGGCGAATCGATGCCTTTAAGAACAATTATCTCATCATCATCGGTTAAGTCGTAGTCCGGTTCCGGGTTAAGAACAGAGGCTCGCCTTGGATCTTCCCCAGCTTTCTGGTCCGTCCAACTAACCCCCAATACAGCCCCATTATTAAAAGCGCTGGCCAGATTGCCGAACAAAACCCCATCTAAATTAGGGATGGTACATATTTCGATAAGGAACTTTCCAGAAGCAAACAGTTCATTATAAACCTCTGCATAGCCCGGATAGCGCGCGCATTGCACCATGGTTTTACTAATGAAATCGCTGCTTGAAACAATCGGGTGACGGTGTTTCGAGGCAATGCCCGCAATTACTGAATTTTCCTTATTCACAATCTCTGCAGCGATTTTAGGTCCATTGCCGCCCGGCCCTTGATACAGCCCACTATTCAACAGGGTCAACGTTTTTATAGTGGTCAAATCGCTCCCAGCCCCGGACTTGCTCTCTGAAAGCAGTATGATATGCGACGCGCGATGAGCGGCTACCCTTCTCAGTTCACTGTTGACCGAAATCGAGCCTTGCATCGGGAGTAACGTTAATTGCTTCAAAAGCCTCGGTCCCTGCCTGATATCGGTACGAACCTCCTCTATATCGGTTTCGGTCAAAACTACCACTCGATTTGTTGCGCCTAGTTTCGCAAGCAATTCAAGGATCACGATGCCTTTTCTATTCCAACCGAGAATAAGGTAGTGACCATTTTCCCTAATGGTCGCTGAACCTCGGCGAGCATCCTCCATCGCAGATTGAATCGCGCTCACAATAAAACCGATCAGCGCACCAGTAATGATTAAGCCCATAATCGAATTGAATAGAGCAAAAAGTATGACCCCAGCCGGTGCCCCATAATTCTCTGATAATGCCCCCGGGTCCAAAATGTGCTTCATCGACCACCATAGAGTGTCGAGCAGCCCACCCCCCAGGGCGTCATCGATGCCTTCAGCAAGTATCGCTTCGGCAGAGAAAAGACCAAAGAAATAGGCGGTCATTCCAACCAGAATAACCAAAGACGCCAGCCCCAGGATCAACAGGTAAGGAAAAACTCGACTTGTTGTCGAAAACAGAAAAAGATAATAGTTGAGCCGTTTAAACACCCTAGACAAGCTTCCTGGTCAGCGCCGATTTCACGGTATTCGCCAACGCGGACTCTGCAGCGGCTTCGTTTTTATCGATCACCTGGTAGCACGAACCGGAGAGCCATGCTCTCATAGTCTCATCGAGATGCATGGCCGAGTAAACAATAATCCTCGGACTAGTCTCCAATGCCAAGTCATCTAGCCGTGTCAAAAACTCAAAACCATCCATCACGGGCATCGATAAATCAAGTATGACCAAATCAAACTCTTCATTCATTCGCGAAAAAGCTACAGCACCATTTTCGGCGGTGGCAATTTCAAAACCCTGAGCCACGAGCATTCTGGATACAATATCACGAGCATCTTCATCATCATCTACTATCAGCGCCCGCTTTCCTTCGGTCGCATCGCCGAAGATAGACTTAATATTGGAGACTAACTGATCCTTATCAATCGGTTTGGTCATGTAGCCATTCGCTCCCAGCGAACTCGCGGACTGATCATCGTCTAACATGCTAATGACAATGATAGGTATCTCGTTCAAAGCAGCGTCTGCTCTTAGCTCGGTCAACACAGCCCAGCCATCCTTACCGGGCATCAAAATATCAAGCAATATTAAATCAGGGTGCATCGACCGTGCTTTTTTTAAACCCTCAAGGCCAGAAAGCGCTGAAACAATATTGAAGGACTCGCTGGCCAGCTTGCGTTTGACTAAGTCATGCGCCGTTGGATCGTCATCGATGACCAAAAGCGTCAGATTGCTTTCTTCAAACCCGGATACATCCTCATCGATTTCCACAGCACCCAGATCTTCGCCCTTATTGAGGTAGACCCTGGGAACCTGAATCGAAAAAGTAGAACCAACATCCATTTCGCTGGCCACAGTCAAACGACCACCCATCATTTCTACTAGCTGTTTCGTGATCGAGAGCCCTAGCCCGGTGCCACCAAACTTAGCCGTTGTTTCAGCCTCAGCTTGGGTGAAATCGTCAAAGATTTTTGCCATCTGCCATTCGGTCATGCCGATCCCGCTATCCGTTACGGAGAACTTCAGCCAATCCTCGTCGTGTTCTATATACGCTTCAGTCTCAAGGGTTACGGTTCCATCTTCCGTAAACTTACAAGCATTACTGACCAAGTTAAGTAAACTTTGCCGTAACCGTGTCTCATCTGAAAACATTGTCCCGATATCATCTGGCGCTTCAAACATCACTTGATTACGGTTTTTATCACCTAGCGGTTTCGCAACACTCTCTAGTACGTCCAAAACGGTTACGATTAAGAACTCCGAATTAAATAGCTCCAGCCTGCCCGCCTCGATTTTAGAAAGGTCAAGAATATCGTTGATTAGAGTCAACAAATGCGTGCCTGAATCAGTGATGCGTTTGAGATCCTGAGTCATCGAGTCTATGCCTTCGTCCTCTGCCTCCTCCATCAGCAATTCACCGTAGCCAATAATCGCGTTTAAAGGTGTTCTGAGCTCATGACTCATATTCGCCAAGAATTTACTCTTCGCGAGGTTGGCCTCTCGTGCTTCGTCCCTGGCAACCTCCATCTCTGAGGTACGCGCTTCTATCAGCGCCATCACCTGATCTGACATCCTTTCAAAGGCCACTGCAATCAATTGATTGGATTCCTCTTCAGCTTGCCTGCGCTGCGTTAAATCCCCTTGTTCGATATTGGCCTCGATTTCACCCCCCATCTGTTCCATTCGAACTATGTCGCTCAACAGTAGCTCTTTTGCTTCACCATCGAGCTGCCCAGACAGCGTTCGCATTTTGGTAATTATCAGTCGATCTCTTGAAATCCGATTTTGCCGTTGCTGACGCCGCAACGAACTCAATTCGTCGAGTTTTTCTTTGTATCGACCCAGCGCTGTTATTAAGCGGCCAACCTCGTCTTCGGAGCTAGTCAGAAGGGCAGCCGGGCGCTTGATCACGTCGACTTTTTCCCCTTCAGTCAACTTCTGAAGGACCTGAATGGCATAACTCAGACCTGAAAACACAGAGTGCTGCACTGCCAATAAGACGAGCACAATGATCAAAACCGCAGCAAACGTCGAGTAAATCATGATGCGCTCAAAACGTTTCTCGGTTGCGAGTAGGTCAGCGACATCTCGCTTAAGCACAACCATCATTTGGTGTTTTTCTGACGCTTGCTCACTTAAAGGTAATGCCATGAGAGCGATACCCTGACTGTGTAGCAAGATCTGTTTTTGGGTAATCAGACCAGATAGGTTTTCAGTATCCTGCACCGCGAGGCCATCCTCCTGTACCTCGCTTTGCGCCAAATTAACGATACTGGCTTCGATATTCATTTCTTGTTGGAAATCATCAACGATTCGGTCGAGCGATCGCCCAAGCAAAACAATTAATCGAGTTTCTTGGTTGATAGAAACCGGAAACGCACTGATTAGATTGGTGTGTTGTTCTTCCGAGGTGTAATGGACCATGTAGCCTTTCCAAGGCTTGCTATCTGATGCCATCGCCTCATAGAGTTCGAATCGCGACCCTTTGTCCAAATAGGTCGTGTCATAAATAGAAGAACAGGGGTTATAAGTTCTTGAGAAGATCGACTTTCTACAGGCAACTTGTTCTAGTGTTTCCGCATCAATAATGGCGTAAAAGAGCAGGTTTTGCCGTTGCAACGCAGGACCAAAGAAACTTCTAAGATACCTATCTGCCTTTTTTTTATCGTTTAAACTCAGAAGCGAAGCAAGCATCGGATTCACTACTTCGTCCTGGCTTACGTCACTGAAATCCGTGAAGTAGTTACTTCTATTTTGACCAATCTTAAAGTTAAGGGGCTCTGCGTTTTCTTGGAGCCAAAAACCGTTACGCTCCCCTTCACTGGTATATACGTCAAAGCTACGTTCTTGTTCCGTGACGATTCTATCCCATGCATCCCGATAGATGTTTAACCTTAAATCAATCTCAGCGGATTTTTGAGCCTGTTCCTTGAGAGAGCTGACATACCAGACCGCAAGCGCACTACCTATAGCGCCAGCAATAGATAGTACGAGTAAAATTGTTCGAATTTGCATTCTTTGCCTTCTTCTCGATTACGCCAATATTAGCGGCCAAGCTCTACCATTTCTGCAAT
>Ga0302122_10001631_pt1 | contig 14229 bp, 5 predicted proteins | sample CB21_SCM_MG_FD_203115 | JGI IMG/M metagenome (GOLD analysis project Ga0302122, IMG submission 203115) | Marine microbial communities from Western Arctic Ocean, Canada - CB21_SCM | ecosystem: Environmental > Aquatic > Marine > Oceanic | place: Canada: Western Arctic Ocean | collected 2017-09-28
CTTCTCCAACCACTGAAGAATCACTGGCTGACACACTAACGCCTTGGGATAAGAAGGATAAGCCCCACCAATCCCATGAACCATCATCACCAATATCGAGTCTGACCTTATTTGGAAAGGCTTCTTGATATCTTAATATGAATTGATCCATACTTGGAGTGATCGTATTATCTGTGGTTTCAAACATGATACTGTATCGAAGATGAGAACCATTGGAAGTAAATGACCAATCTGTATCTGATGGTACTTCATCCCAGTTACTACCGTTATCATTCGAAACAAATACCTTCAATGTGGTTTCAGACGGAACATTCGATAACCAAATGGGTCTAACTAAACCGATTTCAGTTCCGGTTGGCGTAGTAGGTGATGTCCAAGACCCTGTTGTCATGTAAGCAGTTGCGTATTGCAATCCAACCCACCAAGATACGGCACTAGAGCCAATTAGCCTTGCCTTCCACAACAAGACCTTGCCTGGGTTTGAAAAATGAATTGTAGTATTTGATTCGACAGACTCCCAATATGTGCCATTATCACTGCTTACCCAATAATCTACTCGATCACCAGTTGAGGGCGCAGACCAATGAGTCTCCATATTTACAGCAATAATATTCTCTTCCGATGTGATTGGCTCTGATAGCCAAGTCGAAGTTCCCGGAGCGGGTGTTGATGGATAAGCAATACCTGAACCAAACTGGCGATAGAATAAGGTTGAGCCACCCCATTGATTATAGCCGCAATCAACCGTATGCAGGCGTTCTCCATCATAGGTTAATCCATAACCAAGTTGATTGATATTACGAGTACTGGTTTGACCAATTAATTGAGTTCCAGAAGATGGAATTGCCCAAGCATTCAGAGTATCAGTAGTTGCCCATGAACTCGAACCTTTCTTACAGCGCATCCAAAACATGTCGCCATGTACTGCTAATCCACGAACAAATCCACCACTCTTACCACAATCTTGAGTACCGGTACTGGTAGTAGAAAATGTGTACATTGTGGAGCCTCTATCATATTGTCCACCGCCTTGAAAATCATAAGAGACTAATCTTCTTTGACTTCCATGAGCCACCCAAATAGAATCGTCCACACGGTCATAGCCAATTCCAGTGTACTCGCTGAATTGGGGGGATATATCGTATGAATCAAGGCAAGTCCAAATATCGTCATAACGAATATCAAATTCTAATACTCTATGATATTGAACAGGGGCTGTTGAACCGTAATGATATCGATATGATGAAAATATACCAAACATTTTTTCTCCTGGAGCGACTGTCCAGTCTCTAAATCCATATGATGCATAATAAGTGCTAGTAGGTAATGGTGGCAATGTGCAACCAGCCTTATCAAGTGTTATTGTTGATTCAACACTGCCGTTATTTGGCCATAAACGTTTAACCATTTTCTCAAAGTTTGTACCGCTCCATGTAGACATGAATAACCAACCATGATTCTTCAGGATTGCACCTTGACCTTGGGCCATGAAAGAATTTCCGCTAACTTGAGATTGAGGGACGAATAATGATTCAGATACGTTTCCAGTGTGGGGTTGGCGCAAAGCGAAACTACCATTGTCTCGCCATGCAGTATTATTCAAATCATAATCCTCCATAGGGTCATGACCTTCCAGTTCGATAATGGGCGAATCAAGTCCTAATGTCAATATGTCAGAGCGCTTGTCTACATTATTTTCATCACCTTTCATCCAATCAGACCTATCGAGTGAATCGACTTGAGACCAACCAGTTGCTGATGCTCCTTGCAAAGTCATTTCTATATCAGTGACTTCAGCCCCTTTGGGAATAGTGATGCTATTAGTAACATCGGGAGATGAACCCTGATAGAGAGCAGTTGCTTCAACAGAACCGTCACTAAAAGAGTAAATGTGTCGAACAGAACTACTCCCGTCTTGGGCTGCGGGAACTAGAGAAAGCAAAGGCGTACCGATTGAAATGATCATCAACAATACAAGGGAAAATGACAAAGCAATTTTCCGACCCCCATCCACGCTAACGACTCTCCATTAGTGACGGTAATGCTTCGGGCTTTGAACCATCCCGTCTAATGCCACAATAAATCGTGTAATTGGAATCTCAAATATTGAAGATTAAGTATCCCTAGTGTCGTATCTTAGAGGTGATCCGTCACCTCTTATTCCATCTACTTCATCATCATTAACTTCGAACCAATCAACCATCCAATCACCATCACTATCCCAGTTCAGAGGATTTGAACCTTCAGCAGTATGGTCTCCATCTAGGTCGAAATACCACCAACCATATTCCCATTCTCCAACATTTAAAACAGGGGGGGAGAGAGGGGAATTGGTGTAGAACATTTCCCAAGAATCAGTGCGCTTACCATCGCATAACGTAATGTCATCTACTTCATCAATGGTCAAGAAGTCACTATCCATATCGTTGACTTTGTAGGCTACGATATCATCACCTGGCATATCGTTCATTCGCAAATAATTAGTTGCATCAGGGTCCGGACCTTGAGAATCCAAGAGGTATGCTCTAAATTGCCACCATTCGGTGACTGCCTCGCCCTTGTAGGAAAGAGATGCCTGCAAAACCGCATTCGGGGAATTCAAGGCAGCGTCTGTTATCATGAAAAACTCTTGGAAATTTGTGTATGGCGTATAGATACAAGTTGCAGAACAATCCCAATCGCCATCCTTATCCCAATCCTCATTTGCATCACTTGCATCTGCCGGATTAAAGGTCACTGTAATATTAGTTAACGTCGGTCTTTGTAATTCACCAGCTCCCGAATCCCAGCGTAGTGGTTTCTTGGTAGAACCTGTTGTCTCCCAAGTTACTTCAACTTGTAAAACTGTAGACCAACTTGATTCTTCATCATTCCAACCATAATAATATTCATACCAATCTGGAAGGAAGTCATGGTCAGAATCATTATCTTTGGGATTCATCCCATATTTGAACACTTCACGACCATCAGAAAGGTTGAGGTCTTTCTCATAGGAGATTGTCAATTGGTCATCTAGGGCATTTCCAACTCGTTTCATGATGCTACTATCACCATCCGAATCGGTCAAATCAGGACGCGTACCATTCCTGTATTCCATAAGATTTGTGAAGGGGATTTGATCATTTGAACCCATTGATAATTGAGTTCCGCTCTGTGTGAAATGCCTGTCCTCCCAAGTTCCTTGGGCTGCAGGGATATCAGTGAAGTCTCGGTCATACCATCCATCTTGGTCGCCATCATAACCTGCATCATTAGGATTAATTGGATTTGCGGACCAGCGGTTTGGAGATGATAAACCAGTCATGTTGAGGGCGGCATAGCAATATTCCCAACCATCGGGAATCTGATCCCCATCTGAATCAGCCGAAGTTGGGTCTGAGACTCCAAATAAACTTCTATTCCAGTTATCTGGGTTTAATGAATTAATTTTAGCCATCCTATCGCTACTCTCTTGGTCCCGGTTTGACCACGTCTCGTACAAAGAGAGACGGGCTTGCGATTCACTAACCGAACCCTCTGCTACTAATGCAGCAACGGCATCATGTCCGAATCCACTATTCCCGGTTCTGCGGTCATATCGACCATATACCAAAGAGTTCCATTCTCTAATGTTTGTATATTTTTCATCATCCTCGATGATGCCGTTTTCATTGCAATCCCAAGAATCTTGATCAGTATCCAAATCGACATCTTTGTTACTTAACGGATTCATTGACCATTGATTCTCGTTAAGGTCCCACTTTGTGAACCAATATTCAAATCCATCAGACATATTATCTCCATCCGTATCATTATTACTTGGGTCTGTTATTGTCAATAACATATTTGTCAACGGTGTGGCTTGATTTGTGTCAGCAAAGTGTTGAAACTGAGCCAAGGCCAGTGTTGCCCTGCTATTTTTACTCAACAACATCGTGCTGATTCGAGTTCCGATGCCCAGTGGGTCTTGAATCAATGCATCTTGATGGAACATCCAAGCATCATCAGGATGATCAACTCCGTTATCTGGGTGAGAAGATGAGATGTTCAATTCCTGAGCATCTGTTAACCCGTCATTGTCAGAGTCGAAGTTTCCATCTCCTGCCACTAATGGATTCAAGGTCCAAGTTTCAGCACTAGTATTCCAGTTTGTGAATAGCGCCTCGATTCCGTCAACATAACCATCCCCGTCAGAATCTGGGTCCGTAGGGTCTGCAGTCCAACCCTTCAAAGCAATTTGTTCAGGGCTGATATATGAACCAAAACTTTTACCCGCAGTTGCAGAATTCCATTCTTGTAATAAGGAAGTATTTCCGGATGTCAGTACGAACCAATGAGGAGCGGATTTATTGGCATTTGTTTCAGTCATCATTGGGTCGATAGCATTGTATTCTTCCCAATTAGCCATTCCATCGTCATCAGGGTCTCCCCCGAAATCTGTACCATCAACAGGATTCAAAATCCATTCATCACTCAGTAAATCCCAACGTGCAAAGTAAACTTCCCAACCATCAGGCATACCATCGCCATCAGTATCAGAAAGTAGAGGGTTCGAAGAGCCGAAGTGAGCCTTAGGTTGACCAACGGTTACCGATGCAGATACATAATCGCCAAATGGATCTTCAGGAGCACCCCAATCAGACATATTATTGAAAAGACTACTGTTGAATGATTGTGGGATTTCTTCACCGTCTAGAGTCTGATTACCGAGGAATAATGTGTCCTTCAAATGGTATTCTAAATAATTAACCAATTGTTCATCAAAATCAAGAACTCCATCATGGTTGACATCATAACCATCATTATCGGGGTTATTAAAAGCATCAGAGCCATTTAACGGACTAATTCCAAGATTAGATGCATCCCAAATGCACTCATAGAGTGCTTCCCAACCATCAGGTAACCCATCGCCATCTGAATCTGGATTATTTGGGTCAGTACCAGACCAGTTGGATGCCGCTTGGGCCGATTCACCATGGCTTTCCAAGAGGTTTCCTGCCAAACCTTCTTCCACATAGGATTGCCAATTATATTCACATAGATTGGCTAAACCATCTGAGTCAGCATCCCAATATCTGTCATCATAACGCAAAGGGTCTAGGGTCCAGTTATTACCGCCAGTAAAACTCGAGCCAATCCATCTCCGGTGTTCAATTTCCCAACCATCTGGCATCCCATCTCCGTCGCTGTCTTTGTTGGTTGGATCTAATTGCTGATCGCTATGCATCCCATCAAGATAGGTAGAATTAGCAAGTTGACCAACTATTTCATCATTACAATCGTAGGACATATTAGGTTGATAATGGCACCATAAATTGGACTGAGAGAAGTAGAAACCGAATGCTTCACCACCGTCTGGCAAACCGTCACCATCGGTATCCCTGTCTCTTGGGTCAGTTGAGTTCCAACCTTCTGGGCTAATTGGAGTATAGCGATATTCCAGTAGATTCGTCCAGTTTCTCTCATTCATCGCATCTTGAGCAATATCCATGTTAACCCCATCGCCATCCAAATCAAGTTCAGCATCCCAAGGGTCTGTTGGATCTAAACCGTAAACATATTCCCAACCATCGGGGATACCATCAAAATCAGAATCATTACTTCCTGGGTCTATCAAAGCAATATTAGAGAATCTTCCAGGGTTTGTCCCAGCGAATATTCTATTTTCACCATCTACTGAGATGAGCATCAAGTCATTGATATGGCCAGGGATTCTTTCTTGAAGTGTCAATCCCCAAATACTTCCGTAGGTACCTTGTAAGACCCACATTCCTGCCTTAGAGCCGACGTATACCTTGCCATCAAGAGGAAGAACATCGGTCACTGCGTTGGCTCTATCCTTTCGGTTGTTATCAGGGTCAGCAGAATGTGCTAAGAGGCCGGAATGCTGAATGATATCAGAACTCAAATCGAGTTTATGAAGTCCTGAATTAGTTCCAATCCATAAGATGACAGACTCACCGTCGATAATCCCATCAGCAACGATTGTATTGACATAAGTTCGTGATGTCCCCTTTGCTGCGGCAGACACAGGCTCTCTCAGATCATCAGAATCAGATTCACTGAATTGCCAAAGTGGGGATTCCAATAACCAACCATCTGCGTCGCTGATTGCTGAAGTTTCAAACATGCCCTTGTCTGTACCCACAAAAAGGCGACTTCGCGCATCGTGGACTACATGGATTATCGCGGTTGGCGTTGCTGCTGCATCTCGCAGGGTCTGAGTTAAGTTTGAGAATGTATCTGTACTTTCAATTACCATGCCAGTAGTTGATATCCTCAACATTTCTGCAGTTGTAGAACCAATCAATAAAACATGTGCATCGCTTCCATCTTGTTGCATTTGCACAACAACATTAGTTGATTCTCCTTCCATTATATCCCAATTAGCAATAGGGACTGGTTGGTCTGAATTTGCATCTAATGGAATTACTATGATTCCATTATTTGCTGCAATTACGATGGAATCTACATCTCCTTGAACTAAAATGGCATCATTCAATTCCCAGCCAGTGGGTAACCAAGAATCTTGAGAACGGTCTTCATCGAGCATTATGGTTGAGAATCCTAATCTAGTAGCTGCGATGAAAGTATCATTACTAATCTTCAATAATCGCTTCACATCGTGATGTAAGGTTGAATAAGAAGCAGAAGCACCGGACTCCCTCGATAATGGGACTTGTTGAAGGCTGTTTTCTCGGGCACCCGAAACTACGGACTTTAGGCCGGCAATTACCCAGTTTTCCTCATCAAGGTATGTTTGGTATTCTTCTAGGTTGGAAAAATCTTCACCTGCTGCAAGGTCTTCCTTTTTTCCTGAAACATCACTGCTCTTGAAGCCGTCTCTATCAAGGTCCCAACCATCTTCATCAGGATCCAATAGTCGATCGGTTCTATTCAAGGGATCCATTCCAAAGAAAACTTCCCATCCATCTGGCAAACCATCTCCGCTGCTTGTATACTCAATAACATTGTATCCATCCCACCAGAATCTATCACTATCTGCATTGGAAGGATTAGTACCCAACCAAACATCTTCCCCATAAGAGGCAGTGGTGTTTTTAGTGCAGGCCAAATCAATATTCGGCCAATTGGATGAGAGATATGGCCATTCACCATCATCATTTTGACGAGGTCCTTCAGGTGGAGTATAACTGCAACGTAATCCATCTAGTTCGGTAGTCCAGTTATCCGCGGCACCCATTGAATACTCTTCAGTATTATTGAACCATTCATGAGGCTCGTAAATACCATCTCGATCAACATCGAAGCCATCCCTATCTGCATCCATTGCGCCATCAGAGCCATTTAACGGATCAAATCCACCTTCACAAGTGTAGAAGTTTGATTCCGCATCATAGGCATTTCTTGCTGTTGCGCACATGTAAACTTCGAAACCATCAGGAAGACCGTCGCTATCACTATCTGACTTTCGAGGGTCGAGGTGAATTCTCTCGCCAGTTGTTGTATCAAGCATCCCCGTTAGCCCCTTGGCATCAATTGTGCAATTCCAGCGGTAAGGCCAACAATACTCCTCTGTATTGTTCAAGCCGTCATTGTCAAAATCAAGTGGAGCATCGCTGGCATCTGTTCTATCCATTCCTGGTATGGATACATCTCGTGCATCGGAAGTTGTCCAATTACTCCATTCTGCGAAGTTGTTTTCGTGAACATCAGGTATTCCATCGCCATCAGTATCGGAAACTGGCGGCGGCTCTTGGTTGGTATCTTCGGGGTGGGCATTCTCAACTTGGCTCACCGATGGCATTTGTGAAAGTAGCATCAAGGCGGCCAAGAAAACTGCTGTAGACACTAGAGTTGTTTGTTTGCGCCGCATGTCAACCACCCGTGACGGAGACCCGTCATATATCGCAACCCTGCAAAGCCACTTATGAGACTGATGGAGCATAGTTCATACAAGGCATTTGACATTGCTGCTTCGGCATTCAATTAATAGCGATGAAATAAGGTCTAGAAAATGAAACTAAGGGATTAATTGAAGGTCCGTACAAGCCCCCGATGTATTGGTTGACATGCCTTTATCAATAACCCATCTTGGAAGTGGAAGTCGCGGAAATGCGACCCTACTCGAAAGTGATGGGTCAAAGGTCCTCATCGACCAAGGATTTAGTGGCAGGGAACTTGAAAAAAGATTGGCTAGAATAAACCTCCACCCAAGTGATATTGATGCCATGTTGATATCCCATCATCATGGCGACCATGGAGGTGGAGCAGGCGTCGTTCATCGCCGATGGGGGGTGCCGATTCATTGCAATTTACGAACTGCAGCTGCACTTGGTTTAGACTTGGTCAATGATGTGGAATTATTTGAATCACTTGAGATGCTAGAATTTGCAGATGACCTCTCAATACTTCCTGTCCCTGTCCCTCACGGTGGCGCCGACAATGTTGGTTTCATTGCTAGCAGCAGAGGCGAGAGGGCAGCAGTAGTGACAGACTTGGGTGAATGGACTGATGAATTACTTTCACACCTACGTGGATGCAACCATATATCAATCGAATCAAATCATGATATATTGAGGCTTGAGAAAGGCCCATACTCTTCCTCTTTGAAGAATAGAATAAGCGGACCAGGGGGGCACTTATCAAATGACCAAACTGGGCGACTGCTCGCTGAAGTAGTATCAAATGATACCAAAAGTATAGTACTTTGCCACCTCTCCTCAGAAAATAATAAACCCCACTTGGCTGAAAGTACAGTGCTCTACCATATTGACGAAGTTTTCGAAGGAGATATTGCAATTAGCCTGCAAGATGGCCCAGAGTTTACACATTGGCTTGGACAGGCTGAAAAAGAATTGAATGCCCCTCTTTGAGATGCCAAAAGTAGCATCGAGGAGAAGCCGTCTCCGCCACTTCACAGAGTTGAGTTTTCTAAGCATAAGTGGCCTTCTTTAGGCGAACTGATATGTACGGCGCCGCGGCTATGCCGCAGCGTGCATAGCCTAGGCGCACGAGAGAAGCGGTTTCCAAGACCGCGGAATATGCCTGAAGAGGCAGCAGTCAGTGAAATCGTTGGTGTAGTCATGCTACTCGCTATGTTAATCTCGGTTATGTCGGGAGTCGTAGTTCTAATAGGGCCTTACCTTTCTGACTTTGAAGACCAAAGGGATTGGGCTGCAAGCCATGTTTTGGCTGAGCAAATTTCTGACAGAATAGATGTAATCGGGGCCGCACCTGAGGACACTGGCTCGAGAAGTAGTCTTGAAATGAGGGCGATACATTTGCTCATGCTTCAAGATGTAGAGCAATGGATGATTGGAGCAGACCTTGTTGAATCTGAAAGAGTTCAAATCTCTTATTCACAGGGAAAAATAGTGTTGGATTGCCAGAATTCATCCTGTAGCGAATTGCACCTTAATTCAGGCGAGACTACTACAACATGGGCACTGCAGGCAACTTCTGAACAACAAGAATTCCAAATCACCCAATCCTTGTCAGATATTTCTATCTTCGATGTCAAAGATTCAGACGGCAATATCCTACATCGCTTAGCAATCCTAACTCTGTCAGGATTGGAGGTTAAAGCCGAAATGAATACCGGTTCACTTGAATTGGCTTTGATTAATGGTGCGAGTATTGAACGCCAACCAGGACGGTCTTGGTCAATTAGTGAGTATCCAACGATTCGCTTTGATGAATTACCAGATGGTACGCCAAGAGTTTCAATGATGCTCACTGACCTCGATTTTGGAGAAAGTCTACCAAATGGCGCTAATTCGGTAATGGAATTAGAATCGCTTGGCGCGATTGAGTTGTTTGATGGAAAGGTATGGAACTTCAAGTTCAAAATGACTAATCAAATGCACGATATTATTGACCCTCAATACATCCATCATTGGACACAGGGATATGAAATACATTTGGCAACCAATACATTAGATGAATATAGCGGATTTGCACCATATGGGCGAAAATCAGGAAGTGATGGCCTGACTGTAATTCCCTCTGCTAATTTCATCTTGGAAGTAGGTGTGCAACGGGTGGTGCTGGGAACATGAAATCCTCAGCAGCCATCCCGATTAAGGATGAAGAGGCAGTTAGTGCTGCAATTGGAACCGTATTACTATTCGCTGGAGTATTATCGATCATCGGGGTGATGATGATGACGATGATTCCAGTTATTAGCGAATTAGAAGGTGCTGTTGAAAGGGGCAACATGGTTGCTCAAATGCTGGACATGTCTAATGAAATAGACCAATTATCAAGCAATGGAATGCCTGGTGATTCAAGTACTAGTGTTTTGAAAGGGATTGAGGGTAGATTTAAGTGGCAAAACCAGCAAGGTGGAGTTTGGATTTCTGCTGCTTGGCAAGAGTCATCCTCCCTGCGGTTGGCCGATGCTCTTGACCTTGACCGAGATATGCAAATTAGATACCCAAGTGGCGAAGTCTCAGCGGTTTGCTTTGAAGATTTGAGGCTTGGAAGTGGTATTCTAAGTCACTTCAGAATCCCTGCCATAGAAGGAAGGTTGCTGGTCTCTCCTGATTCTGGGCTTGCTCAGAGCCAAGGTCCATTGTCAATAATAATGGAACAAGATGGAATTCAAACTCATGCGAAGATTGCTGATGATGAAACTTGGAGTATTTCACTCAGCGGAAATGGTGAATCTTGGCTTCACCTCAATGCTCCCGCTCAGGTGTTATTGCTCAAAGGTGAAGGTGGAACCAGCCTCATTCCTGCCCAATCAATTAATCCAGCTTCGGGTGAAGGAAGGGCATGGAGGTTAGCCATCCCAGCGGGAAATAATACCCTGACTTTGGTTTCTCAACAAACCTTCACCGTGGATTGGAAGATTGGAGATAATGTGGGAAGTGAAGTTGTCTTAGAAAGAGATTCTTTCATGGAAGAAGGTGCGACTTGGACTATGACATTAAACAATAGTGAAGACCTAATAGCAAATATCCAAAGTAGTACTGATGCAAGAATGCTATTAGCACATAATGATGATGTAGGAAAGAGTACAGCCATAGGTTTCACATCTTGGCCAAGTATATTTGGAAACTTATATGCAAATACTTTTCAACCGCCAGGAAACAGTGGTACATTGTTGATAACAAATCAGCAAAACACTTCTGCTACCATCAGGTGGGGAAATGGGGCTGAATCAATTCCGCCTGAATCTACTCTCGCAGTTCAATGGCCACCCCAAGGTACAGTTTCACCTCAATTAATCGCCGATGACCCTGTTAGTTTGCGTTGGACATTTGCCCAAAGAAATTCTTCTAATGCAACTGGATTGGATATGGTAGTGGCCATCGACAGTAGTAGAAGCAGCGGCCATTCACTATTCGATACTAGTCCCGAGGATGGGGCTAGATATCATCCCCAAGTTACTGGCACCACAAGTAATTGGACTGCAGAAATTAGCAATATAACAACCTTGAGTCTGCATAGCCAAGCAATCACAACAGTGATTATAGGACAAGGTCAAATGAGAATTGATGCAGATGATACACATGATAGTTTGCGCATATATCATGAAAGTGGCGACGATGGAATTCTTTCAATTCAACATGATGGGAAAGAGCGTTGCAGAAAAGTCGGCATGCGTGCCAGTGGCTGGATTAGTATAGAATTGCCATGGCAGGCGTTATTGTCGTCTACAGACCTTGAAGCCAAGACTGCTTGGCAAGATGGAAGTCACCCCTCCTCGATAAAGGTCGAATTAATTGGGCCTTGGAAAGATGAGACAACTACTACTCTCTCAACTGCATGGGCGATACATGCTCCAAGATTGGTATATGGTTTTTCAAGTTCCATTCAAGGATTAGAAGTCGCGATGAGAGCCGGCGCATTAGTCACGAATCACCCCGAAGTTGAGCCAACTGTGATTAAATCACCATTGGATCGAAATGGACCTGGCCCACGTTTTGCAATCTCCATTCCCCTTCTGACTCCCACCTCTGAAAGCCAAATTGGTGCCGGGAAATTCACGGTTGACTTACTCCTAGAACAGAGACTATCCTTGACCAGTGCAGAAGCACATGAAGTGAGAAGAGGATGGGATGGCCCATATGGAAGGACTTTGGCAGCAGCAGTATCAAGAGATTTGAGGAGTTCCGAAGATTGGACTGCTGCGCCAATGCGTCTTGATTTGTTGAACGACTACAAGGGATGGGTCCCCCATCCTTCTATGGATAGTTCTGAAACGATTTACCACACCCAAGGTGAAAGTATTCAATTCAGTCTACAATTAGCCTTGGTCTCATGTACAATGGAAGGAATGTGAATAAAGGGGGTGTTGTGTTGAAGGGTGAAATGAAACAAGATCAAGCAGCTGCAGCAACCGAATTGGGTTATGTATTCACCTTTTTACTTGGAGTTCTTTTGCTTAGTATGTTCAGCGTTTGGGCTTGGGATATCGAAAACTCCACCCGTACACGGTGGAATGAACAAGCATTGGAAGATAACCTCAGAGATGTCGCTGCCGCAGTTGAAAGAGCCGATGCAGCCAGTAGATTGGATGTAAATTCATTTTATGCGGAACCAATTTTACTAAGAGCAATTCACAGTGATGCGAGTGCACTAACTCTAATCTTAGATGACTCCAAACTAACTTTGGTTGATGACAAAGGAATATACACAGACAGAGTCTCTATTTCAGGGGCATCATCTGCAGTTCATTCTGGAGAAGTAAACCTAGGTACATCTCTGAAAGTTTGGGTTATTTATGATGACGGTGAAGTAATAATATCCCATATCGCACCCCAGTCCTAATGAGTTGAGGGTGAAACCTAATGAGTTGAGGGTGAAACATCATCTCCCGATAATTGCCTGGTGGACCATGCTTTGAATTTCTCTCATTCGCCCTTCTGCCCCTAATTCCCTGAATACAGTGAGGGCTCTTTGTAGATATTCCATTCTTCTAGTCATATCCGGTGCAGCACCGCCGAGTCTGGCAAGTAGTTCTCCGATTTGCATGCGCAGGTCATTTCCTTCTGCAATGAGCAAGCCCTCTCGATAAATGTCAAGAGCTTCCTCCATTCTTTCTGAATCTTCAAGCACCTCACCCAATAAGAGAATCGTTTCTACCAAAGCGGTTGGATCCCCATCTTGCCCCATCTGTTCTAAGGCTTCAGAATAGTGATGAAAGGCTAATTCAGAGTCGCCCGTCTTTGCATAAAACCTACCCAGTACAGCGCGTGCCTTAGCATGCAGGGCATTGTCTGGCTGGGAAACTGTCTCTTCATGACATTTCAATGCATGATCTCTTGCCTTTTCCACTTCGCCCATCTCTAACCATGAACGCGCAAGAAGAATACGGGAATGAATCAGTTCATCATTCTCTTCTGATGAGAGAATCTCTTCGACATTAGAATATGCCTCTTTGGCAGAAGTAATATCGCCTTTTCTACGGAAGATGAATCCCATGTTATTGTACGTTCTAGCAGCTCCAACTCCATCTTCAATCGAGACAAATATTTCCAATGCTTGACGATGTAAGTTAAGTGATTTTTCAGAATTACCTCTCTTCAGTGAAATATCTGCTAGGCTAGCCAAGACCGAAGCCTCCATTGCAGCATCGCTGAGTGCTTTTGAGTTCTTTAAGGCCTCCCCGTAGAGAGATTCACCCTCATCAAACCTACCTTGCAAGGTCAAAATATCAGCCTGGATAATGCGGACCTTGCAAGCATCAATCTCGCCCACAGATTGCAAGTCTATTGCCTCGAGAATAACCAATAGTTCCATTCTGCCATCACGGACCAAGTTTTCACCATGTTGTGATACCACATCTGCAGCCTTCTCAGATTGGTTGCATTTTATTAGATGATGAAGGAATTCAATTATTGATTCTGCAGATAACAACTTATTGGAATACCACTCAGCAGCATGCTTGTGGAGGGATTCAGCGGTTTCTTCATCCATTCCAGAATGGAGGAATTCACGAATCAAATCGTGAACGTCATATGAGTCAGCATCGGCTTGTCTTGCAAGACCCTGCTCAACCAATGAATCCAGTTCATCTGTATCCAAACCTTGTGCTGCTAATGCCGCTAAGGGCATTGCTTCTCTGTAAATCGCTAATGCCCCAAGCAGACGCTTTTGCTCAGCGGATAGTTTGCTGAAAATTTCAACCGCTATATAATTCTCCAAAGTTTCGTGAAATGCGGTGGCCGGTGCTCCTCTGTTAATGAGTTCTAGTACTAAGGGATGGCCTCTTGCCATTGAATGAATAAACATGAATTGCTCTTTTTGTAAGTCTTCAAAGGCTGGAAGCAAATGTTT
>Ga0302122_10001632_pt1 | contig 14226 bp, 8 predicted proteins | sample CB21_SCM_MG_FD_203115 | JGI IMG/M metagenome (GOLD analysis project Ga0302122, IMG submission 203115) | Marine microbial communities from Western Arctic Ocean, Canada - CB21_SCM | ecosystem: Environmental > Aquatic > Marine > Oceanic | place: Canada: Western Arctic Ocean | collected 2017-09-28
TTATACCTGTTGCACATGTTCCTGAGCTTTGAGTTAAACTGTAATTTGCTCCACTACCATCATGTAGCACAATCATTTTATGATATGCTCCATCTGTTTGTGAAGTAACCCAAGTATTGTTACTTCCAGTTATATCAAAATCCCACTTAGCATCATCTGACTCAACATCAATAGAAGTAAATACATTTGTACTTCCTAGTATATCAAGGTCAAAATCTAACCTTTCTGCGGAAACTGATCCACCTATGTCGATATCAAAAGTGTTAGAACTACCAGCAACGTCAACTAAAAAGTTGGCGTAGTCTGTGCTACCGCTTGCACCTAAGTTCCAATCCCATATATTACTGTCGCCAGTAAATACAGCATTAATAGTTGCATTATCACTTATAAGCGGTCCAAAAAACTTGTTCAAGTTACCTACTTGATCTAAGTTAAATGTAACTGTTGCTCCAGTAATTAAGAAATCTGTTGACGACGCCGCGTTTCCACTAACTTTGTTACCATAACCAATTTGGTCAATAGTTAAAATTAGTGTCGTGCCTTGTTGATCAAGCAAAATTTCGTTATCCGTTGTGCCTGCCGCTGAAATCGGCTGTGTAATAACCAATCCAACTCCTAGCATACCAATTAATAATAATTTATTAATTTTCATTTCTTTCTTCTCCTATTTGGCTTTCTACTGTGTTAGTTTTTATAGGCGTAAATACGATTTCTTCGTAGTGTTCGTTTGCTGGATAATTCAGCGTCCAAAACCCTCGGAGATCTCCTTGTTCAATCATTGCCAATACTGCGGCTTCGACTGCACTTCTTACTGCCCATGTAACACTTTCGTTTTGTGTAACACCTGTTTCAAGCTCTAATAATTTAGTATCCATATCAAGGAATCGGAAAACATCTGCTCCCATTCCTACACTTAATATTGTCTTGTATGTCTGTACGTTGAGTAACACTTCGCCTGTTAATGTACTAACTGCTCTTAGTGATACTACAACAGAGTCGCGTCTATATTGGGCACTACCGCCGATACCTAAGTACCTTGCGCCATTACCGCCTGTTTCTACGTTGCTATCATACCCAACAATGCCACCTTCTAGAATCATTCCTGCAAACAACATAGGTTCGAGTCCTTTTTCTTTCTCATTATTAGCTTTAGCGTACTCTGTTCTTGTAGACCTTACAATCTGTCGTTCTCTGACAAGATTATCTAGTCCCAAGCCTCTTTCTACCACACGGAACCAAGTACCGTTACCGGTGTCTCCTGCTCCTGCGGCTTTTAGTGCATCAATTAATAAAGGTTTAGCACCTTGAGTAACTGCTGTACTAAACAAGGCAATGTTATCTTTCTGTTTACGTTGCCCTGTTAAATCTGTAAATTGGTAAACTGCTACCACTGGCATAGTTTTCGCTGGCGGTAAAGCTCTTAACTTCGCATACGTTGGAAGCTCAACTTGGACTGGATCTTCGATACACTCCATAAAACTATCTTTACACCAGTCATCTTTAACTATATTAGTAGGTATGGCAATACTCGCACAACCGCTAGTAATCAGGCCTAAAACTAAGATAGGCAAAAATATTTTAAACATTATCCTATATTTCCTACACCAACCGGAATGTCAATTGTTGTTATTGACCCGTCGGCATCTACGATGGTTAATCGTATAATTGCTATACCATCTTCTCCTATTATGCGTTCGTATGTTACAGTATTGCCTTCAATAGTAAACACGCCATAGTCTGCACCTTCTTCGTTACCAAACATATTATCAACCAACTGTTTAGATAACTGAGAATAAATTCTACTTTCTAAGTTTCTTAAAAACTTGTTTAACGTTGAATTATCTTCTTCTCGTTTTAATCTTAAAAGCTCTGCTTCTATACTTTCTTTAATTTTATCCTTTCTGCTTTTTTCTTGATTCTCAATAGTTAAATAATGACTTGAAGTACCTACTCCCGAAAAGGATGGATTTTTAAACTTCATTACAAGTTCGTCAGCCTCTAATGTTTGGCTTGCAAAAAACAATACCATAACGGCTATACCTAAATGAGTTCCTGTAATTTTCATTTTCATTTTTTATCCCCTATCGATGACTGTATGCTTGATAATTCATGCGTCATGCTTTCTAATTTTTCTTTCTTCGCCGCGTCTTCTATAACTTTTTGGCGTTCTCTATACTCTAAAACTACATTAACTTTTTGTTGCAGTCTAATCATATCTTGATCAAGCATTCTTGTTTGATCTATCACTTTAATTAATGCAAAGTGCATTTTTTCAAGTTCAGGCTCTATATGTTCGCTGATAAAATGCCAGATAAAATATATAAAGTACCCGAGTCCTACCATCATTACAATAGGGAATCCGTACTCGTTAACTATCTGTGCAAAATCCATCAATCTCGCCTAGCGTCTATTTTACCATCTTCCATAAAATTTTCTGCTCTTGCAATTCTATCGATATCTGGTCTTAAATCTAACGCACTACTAACTAGCAAGTCTATTTTCATCATTTCATTACTCATTGTTCTTGCCCTATTTTCTAGACTAGTACAAAACATAGTTAATGTTTTAATCTGATCCACAATGCCGTTTAAGATTTGCTTAATAACAGTAAAAATGAAGAATCCCATTACGAGGCTTCCGGCGATTGGTGCTCCAACTTCAGCAATCAAAACAAATATTTCTTCCATGACTGTACCTTCTGCGGTTCGAATAGCAAATTAATTTACTATAGACTTAGTGTCTGTTTAAGTTTCTAAAAAGTAGTCCTACCTACTAGTAACAACTATTTATCAGTTCTATGCTATGTTTTCGTGCATAGAAAAATTATTCAAAAAAAAGCACTCCGGAGAGTGCTTTTAAATAGGTTTCTAAACTTTTTTTATTACATTAAGTTAATAAGTACTTCAATAACTGCTTCGCCACCTTCTGAAGAGCCAACTGCTTTACCAATTATTCTTCCTGACTGTGCATTGTTATCTGTTTTAGCATGTCCACTCATTCCTGAACTAACCATTAAGTCTCCAGGAGCAACTGGGCCAGTAACCTTAGTAGGTACTCTTCCTGTTAATGCTACTGCAACACCTTCTGCGTCTGCGTTCATTAAGTAAGCTGGATCTGTACTAACAACACCTGCTACTGCGTGACAACTTTCCATGCCACATGCTGTAACTTCTGCATCGCCGCCAAACATAACAACTGTTCCTGCATCTATGTCAGCATCTGCTGAGTAAACCTCAGCCAAATCCGCATATCTTGCCGTTGTTGCTGTTGCTGTAATAACGCCTGCCGCAAAGTTACCTGATCCATCTCTTGCTACAACTTTACTTGCTGTGTTAGCCGAAGTTGCGTCTACATTTAATGTAACGCCTCCACTTGCACCGCCACCTGATAAGTAATCGCCTGCTGTAACACCAGTGATGTCACCAACACTAGTTGTATACCCTGCGTCATTACTAAAACCTGAGATTGCAATACTGCCTTTAGTAAGTTTTCTGCTGTTGCCTGAATCGTCTACAACTACAAAGTGATCTCCGTCTCCATTAGTAGTAGATGTGCTTAGTTCGTTACCGTCAAATGCTATTGAAATAGTTCCTGAACTTGTAACTGTTCCTCCGCCACTAATACCTGTGCCTGCACTTACGGCAACACTTGTAACTGTACCAGTTGTTGTCGAGTATCCTAATCCTGTAACGAAATCATATACATGATCACCAGTTGGGATAGTTGATGCACCATTTGTTACTGCGGCTGTGTTTACATTTAATGTAATGGCACCACTTGCGCCACCACCAGTTAAACCAGTACCTGCTGTAACACCTGTAATATCACCGACATTACTTGTCCAACTGTTATCGTTGTTAAAGTCACTTAGTGTAATTTCACTAACAAGTTTTCTTGACTGTACGCCACCGTCTAGTATTACTAGTTCATCTGCTGATCCTGTAACATCCGCTGTCATATCTGGAAGTTCTGAAAGGTCTACGTTTAATGTAACTGTACCATCTGTGCCGCCACCGTCTAACAATGTACCTGCTGTAACACCTGTTACATAACCTGTATCTGTTAAACTAATTGCTCCGCTACTATATGTAATACCTGTTCCGCCACTAAATAAGCCTGTAATGTAACTGGAATCTACTGTTAATGTTGCACTACCTGATGTAGCTCCGCCATTTAAACCAGTTCCAGCAACTACGGCTGTAATATCGCCTGTTGTAGTTGAGTATCCGTATGCTTCAATCTTATCAGCAATCGCTTTTGCTGTCATCAATACTGCGTCTGAATCAGCAAATGATTCTGAACTAATTTGCAAACTGCCTGCCGCTAATTCTGAAACTGTTAATCCGCTTACGTTAACTGTAACAGTACCTGATGTACCGCCTCCACTTAAACCAGTACCTGCTGTAACGCCTGTTACATAACCTGTATCTGATAAACTAATAGCACCAGAACTAATATTAATACCAGTTCCTGCACTAAAGTGAGCTCTTGTCTCACTAGCACTTGGACCTGTGTAAGTAATTGTACCACTGCTGTAAGCAAGACTTCCGTCTCCGCCTGCATCAGTAACTGTAATGGCACCTTGTGCATCTGAATCTGCGTATTGTGTAATAGTTGTAGCAAATGCGCCACTACTAAATGTCATACCAGTTCCTGCACTTAGATGTGCTCTTGTTTCTGCCGCACTTGGACCTGTGTAAGTAAATACACCGTTACTGTAAGCAAATGATCCATCGCCACCTGCATCTGCGGCACTAAAGAATGCTTTAATTTCTGATTCTATTGGTAATGTATACCAAGCTGATCCGTCTCTTGTTTGTTGCCAAACATCTGCACTTTCGTCCCATTGTAGTTTAACGTTAGTTGATGTTCCACGTTCTATCTCAATACCAGCATCTGCACTTGGAGTACCTGTTTCGTTGTTATTGAGAACAATTAAGTTATCATCTACAGTTAAAGTTTCTGTATTAAGAACAGTTTGTGTACCATTAACAGTTAAGTTACCGTTAAATATTGCATTATCTGAGAATGTTTTAGCACCTGCAACAGTTTGGGCGCCAGTAGTTCTAACTACTGTAGCATCTACGCTTAAGGCTCCACTAGCTATTGCAACACCGTTACTAGCACTAAAGTGAGCTCTTGTCTCACTAGCACTTGGACCTGTGTAAGTAATTACACCAGATGTACTGTTGTAAGCCGCACTTCCGTCTCCGCCAGCGTCTGTAACACTAATATGTGCTCTTGCTTCTGCGGCACTTGGGCCTGTGTAAGTAATTACACCTGTTGTATTGTTATAAGCAAGACTTCCGTCACCACCTGCATCAGTTACACTAACGCTGTCTAACGCAATTAAGTCTTTGTATGATGAACCATCGTTTGTATACTGCCATCCGTCACCTGATTCGTCCCATCTAAGTTGAACATTAGTAGAATCGCCTCTTTCAACAATAATGCCAACGTTATCAGAAGGGGTGCCTGTTGCGTCTGCATTTAAAGTTATTAAGTTATCTGCAATTTCTACTGAACTACCAGTTGCCGCTAATGCGCCACTAAGTGTAGTTGTTCCTGAGAATGTCTTGTTGCCTGCAATAGTTTGAGTGCCAGTAGTTCTAACTACTGTAGCATCTACTAAAATTGTTCCTGAAGTATTTGTAATACCGTCGCCACCTGTTATATAGGTTGCTCCGTCTACATAAGCCTTAGATGCGGCATCTGTTGCCACACTAGGTGCGGCTAAGTTGTTAATATGGTTACTGTTAACATTAATGTTTGAACCAAACTTAACACCACCACTTGAAGTAATAGTTTTAGCCGCTGTTAGTACAACGTCTGTTTTAAGTTGGATGTCGCCACCTGAAGTTAATTCAATATCACCAGTTCCTTGTGATAAGATACTAATGTTCTGGTTACTATCAGCTGATATTTGGATTGTTCCTGAGTTATCTTCAATAACTTTTTGTCCATTAACATATAATGATCCTGGTCCAATGTAAACATCTTTCCACATTCTCGCCGCAGTACCTAGTGTATAAGTATTGTCAGCGGCAGGAATAATATGTCCTGCAAGTGTGCCAGCGGCTAAGAAAGTTTGTACTCTAGCATTTGTATAATAAAGGTTAGATGAACCTTCTGTCATTTCATCTGTATTATCTTTTGTTGCTATTTGTGAAGTAACATAAGCCTTAATACTTTGCTGTGATGCAACTTTAGTAGCACTATCTGAAGCAAAGTTATCTTCATCTAAAAATGCTGTACCACTTACGCCAGTATTTAATACTGGTGAAGTTAAAGTTTTGTTTGTTAAAGTTTGCGAACCTGTTAAAGTTGCTACTGTACTATCAATTGCTATATCATTTGCGTTTGCAGTAATACCTGTTCCGCCTATAACATTAATTGTTGCTGATCCTGAAGTTGCACCGCCAGTTAGACCTGAACCTGCTACTATACCAGTAATATCACCCGTTGCCGCTGATGCTACTTCTGAATAAGTTGCTAGTCTAAATCCGCCTGCTGTACTACCATTGTGGACGATGATTGTATTTAAATCTGTATCTATCGTAATCTCACCAGCTAATCCAGTAAATGAACTATGCTGGGTAGTAGTACCTCGACGCCTTTGAATTGCTGTTGCCATTACATTCCCCTAAAATTTGATATGGTAATCGTTAAATTTGTATAACACATATTTATCATAATCACCTAATTAACGTGAGTTCTAACTCATCATTTATGTTTTTTAACACAATCCAGTTCGGATTAGTTAATTGCCCTTTGTAGACCGGTGTTGTTCCTACTAAACATACCACTGCCCACTCCTGTCTATCGTTCCTGTTCTTGTACTCTCTGCCTTCTTCAAATACTATACCGTTTGGCAGATTCCTGTATAATGCAGATCCTTCGCTGTCTGTCTGAAATTCAATTGCATTTTCAGGCAATGCCATAGCAGGATCTAAACTTGTTTTGAAATAACTTTCTAACTTAGTTGTTTCATTCTCTAACCACTCTACAATATTGTATTGTGATTTTGCTTCTTCATTAAACTTATCTGTGTAAAATTTACTTTTCCAATAAGTTTTTTCGTTACCTATAACTGCGGCATTTTTAACAACTACCCCAATTACTGTGTCTCCTTCATCTGCAACAACTAACATTCCGTTTGTGTCAACTGCAACAGTAAAACCTGATCTATCTTCTTCTTTATGATTACCATCTGCCCATTCAAAAAATTCTGCATATCCTACTTTATTTGAAAAGTAAGACTTTGCTGTGAATAATGAGCCTTCGCCATCAACGTTAAAAATTTCTGTTTTGCTAATATCATCATTGCCTGCTTCAGCATTTACTGTTATTGCATTCCAGTTTTTAGAAAATGTTGCCGCTGTATCTAACTCTAGAATAGCATTATCTTCAAATGCTTTAGACTTTGCTGAAACACTCAACCCAGGCATGTCATTAAATCTGTGATAAACACCTAGTGTAGCATCATTAACCTTGTCCATAGAACCTAATGTTAGCGATCCATCTGAATGGATATTTGTTCCTTGCCTATTCATTCTACTTGCGGCTTTAAAGACAAATGTTTTTTCATCATCTCCATCGCCTTCAACTATTAATCCTCTTGTACTGCCATCTCCACTTGTAGGTATGTCTGATTCACTTGGCTCTCCTGCCTTAAAGTGGACACTTCCTTTGCCAACTGTTCTTGGCGACTTAGTACCTGTGGATAAAGTACCAACTCTAGAAATTTGTAAAACTGTATCTTCTAATCTTTTAAAGCCTAAACCGTAAGTATCTGCGACAACTGAATATCCTACATCGCCACCAACAAGTGCTATTTCATCTTTCCTGTCGCTTGTTGCAATTTTAATTTGTTGTAATGCTACTTGCAATTTTCCTTCTACCTCTGCTATTAAACGTTTTGTAACGTCAGCTGTAATTTTTTCTGTCAATGCTTCTACGTCAATTTCCTGTTTAACTGGTTTAACCTGTTTAACTGGTTTCTTAATAAGGGCCGATGCTTCTATTTTCGTACCTGCCTTTGTTAATTTTTTTGCCATTGTGTGTGTTCCATGTGTGTTATTAGCTTACTATTGCTCTGTCTGTAATTCTACGCCAGTTAGACCCGTCACTAAAAGCCATTGTGGCTCCGCCAGTTTCGTTACTAACAAAAATCATTTGCCCAGTACCACTTACTGACGGTAATGCTGATACTAAAAATATATCATGTGCATTGCCGTGATTTTTAATTATGTGTTTAAAGTCGCCAATGGTGGTATCGCCATCTGCTACTTGACCGTAATCTATAGTTATATTAGCTGTTGTGGCTATAGAGCCGTAATCACTAATAGGTTCAAATAAAACACCTTTTACTACACCTGTCTGTAAAGTATCTGTTGCTTTATCAAATGTAAGAGATGCATCGGCACCTGCTGAACCACCATTATTAAATTGAATTTGTGTGTTACTGCCTGCTGGATCTACACTTACTGCTCCAAAACTTAACGTACCAGAACCATTAGTCTTTAAAAATTGATTAGCTGTACCGTCGGCGGACGGTAATGTATAAGCATTATTAATTGTGGTTGATGAGCCGTCTACTTTAAAAACTTCTGCACTATTACTAGCATTGTAAATTTTAAATACTGGATCAGTGCCGCTTGAATTATCTCTAATACGAATATTGGTGGCTGAACCATTACTATGTCTTAGATCTAAGTAAGCACCGGAGTATTGTAAACTAGGATTTGTTCCTAATCTTAAATTACCATTTACAAAAAGTTTTTCATTCGAACTTACGGAGCCAATAGAAACAGTATCATTTGTACTGTTAACAACTAATGTGGTAGTATCAACTGTCAAGTCTGGCAGATTTGCACTTAGGTTTTCCCAAGCAGAACCTGTATACACCTTTAAGGTAGTATTTGAAGCATCAATAAAGATGTCACCTGTTGATTGTCCGGAACTAGGAGCAGTTCCTGTTGAAATTTTACTTCCGGTACTCTTTCCGATCTTAAATTCAGAAGTAGTGGTACCTTTGAAATTACCAAATATAGCCATTTTATCTTTCTCCGCACTCGTTCAGAAGTTGTATAACCGCTGTCAGTAACTATTGTCGTTACTGTCTTGTACGCAATAAGTATTTATCACTTTGTGGGAATATAGTTAGTCTTAGTGTATTTTAAACTATGATTTCAATAACACCAGAGCCTGCATCAGTTTTATTTGATAACGCTCTACCTATTATTTGTAACGGACTTAGTATTGTAGGATCTGGTGCCACCATTGCAAAGCCTGGGGCTCCACTAGTAATTAACACATCACCTTTATTAACATTTCCTATTACTTTACATGGTACTCTACCACGTAATGCTACTGCAACACCTGTTGTATCTGCATTCATTAAGTAAGCTGGATCTGTACTAACAACACCTGCTACTGCATAACTGCCTGGTTGATCTGTAACTGTAACTTCTGTTTGGCCGCCTATAATTAAAACAGTACCTGCTTCGTAGTCAGCATCTGCATGATATTTTTCAGCCAAATCCGCATATCTTGCCGTTGTTGCTGTTGCTGTAATGACGCCTGCCGCAAAGTTACCTGAACCGTCTCTGACCACGGCTTTACTTGGCGTATTTGTACTTGTATATACTGCTGTATCTGTTAAATCTGTATTAAAAGTTACTTGGTCACTGTTAGCGACGTGTGTTAAACTTATTCCAGTGCCGCCAACTAACGATAATATATCATTGTGGTTAAAAGGAGAAGTATTCCCGGCGGCTGATATTGACCAATTAGACATATAACTATATGATTCAATTTTGTCTTTTATTGCCGCTGATGTCATTAATACTGATTCTGAATCAGTAAAACTTTCTGAACCTAGTTGTAAACTGCCTGCGGCTAATTCTGCAACTGTTAATCCACTAACATTTAAAGTAACTGCACCACCTGTACCACCTCCAGTTAAACCTGTTCCTGCTGTAACGCCTGTGATGTCACCAGTTTCTGTTGTATATCCGTAACTTAGAATCTTATCTTGAATTGCCGCTGACGTCATTAATGACGTATCATTATCTACAAATGATTCTGAACCTAATTGTAGACTGCCTGCCGCTAATTCTGATATTGTTAATCCTGTTACATTAAATGTTGTTCCACTTAAATTTAATCCTGTGCCGCCTGTATATGTTGTATCTGTCCATGGAACATTAACAAACATCTTACCACTTGATAATTCAATTGGATAATTTTTACCACTTTCTGTGAAGCCAGTTTTTACACCACCAAATAGTGATGATGTTGCTTCTATAACATCAAGTGTGACTGCACCTGACGTGCCGCCTCCACTTAAACCTACGCCGGCTGTAACACCTGTAATGTCTCCTGCATCATTAGTAAAACTAATAACACCAGTACTACTGTTATATGCTAAGTCGCCGCCTGCACTAATTAATCCTCTAATATGAGATGTATCTACTGCAATATCGTTTGCATTAGCAGTAATACCTGTTCCGCCTATAACATTTAATGTAGCTGATCCACTTGTACCGCCGCCAGTTAAACCTGTTCCTGCCACAACTTCTGTTATGTCACCTACTGTAGGTGTTGCAAAAACTACACCACCAGAGCCATCTGTTGTTAGAACTGCGCCAGCACTACCGTCTGCTGTTGGGAAAGTAAATGCACCGTTAATACTTAGTTGGTTTATTCTTGTTGTTCCTGCAATAGTCTGTCCGCCAGTTGTTCTTAAAACTGTGCTGTCAACTGCTATATCATCTGCGTTAGCAGTAATACCAGAGCCACCTACAACATTAAGTGTAACTGCCCCTGAATTGCCGCCGCCAGTTAAACCTGCGCCGGCTGTTACAGCTTCTAAGTCTGCTGAATTATCATTTCTAATTGTAACCGTGTTACCTGTATTAGTAACTGTAATATTTGTACCGCCAACAAATGAAAGTACTTCGCCACTGCTAATTGCTTCGTCGCCACCTACACCTGTATCTGTTCTTACAGTAAAACTTGAATAGTTATCTGCTGTTGTAGTTATTGCACCAGTACTACTGTTATAAGCAACTAAGCCTGTAGCACTAAGATTACTTCTAACCTGAGCGGCAGTAATACCTGAATATGTAAATTGTCCTGTACCGTTGTTATATGAGAAACTTCCATCGCCTGCTGAGTCAACAGCACTAAATAATGCTCTCACGTTTGAATCTGATCTAAATGCATCTGTTGTAACTGTTACAACGTTTCCTGTTTCTGCAAGTGTAACACCTGTTCCGCCTGCTAAACTTTTAATAGCGTGGTATGTTGTTGAACCAGATACTCTAGCACCAGCATAAATGTTTGTGCCACTAGCACCGACATCTTCTACTGTGCCAACACTTGATGCTGGTGTAATTTCTTGTGCCGAACCATTAACATAAACGTATGCCTTGCTTGCCGAGTTATCAACATATATTGCACCGTTAGTTGCTGTTGCACTTGCTGGAACAATAAGTGCTCCAGTGAATGTTTTAGTTCCTGTAACTGTTTGGTTTGCTGTTGATGATACAAAAATTGTACTTGGTACTCTGCTTAGTTCGTATGTACTATCGTTGTACATAGCAACTTTACCAGTGTCTGCTGTTGTATTTCTTAAAGGTGAAATATAAGTTGCACCTGCTGTTGCGGCCGCTGGGTATGGAAAAGCACTATCACCTGCTCTCAGTACAATACTGTCTGCGGCTTGGCTAGTTTCACCTGCTTTATGTCCAATAGCAATGCTATAATCGCCTTGAGTTGTTTCACCTGCTTCAACACCAATTGCAATACTGTATGCCTTCTGTCCAGTTTCACCTGCTTTTCTTCCTATAGCAATACTATGTTCTTGTTGTTGTACTCTACCTGATGCTGAACCAATTGCAACGGCATATTGGCCTTGATTTGTATAACCGGCAGTAGTACCTATAGCAACTGCTGAACCTGTTCCGCCTGAGTCACCACCTGCAATGGTTCTGCCACCTTGGTTATTCCAACCTGCTTTCCAACCTAGAGCAACACCGGCATCTATTTGACTTGTTTTACCTGCTTCGAGACCTACTGCAACTCCACCTGATTGTTGTGTAGTTGTACCAGCCATGTTACCTATTGCAATACTGTTTGCTTCACTAACGGCAAATGTTCCTGCACTTGGGCCAATACCAATACTGTTTGCATCAAACTTAACATGCCCTTGTGTAAAGTTAATTATTGTCGGTACTGTTGTTAATGATATCGCGCCGCTACTTATAGCTATTGCAGTTCCGGCACTAAAGTGAGCTCTAACATTACTTGCTGAATTATCTATATGAGTTTGTACTTCTGCGGCACTTGGTCCTGTAAATGTCAATACACCTGTGCTGTTATTGTATGCTAGTGAGCCATCGCCACCTGTATCAGTAACACTAATTGCCGCTCTGGCTAATGCATCAGTATATTGTGTAATTGTTGTTGCAATAGCGCCATTACTAAATGTAATACCTGTGCCTCCACTAAAGTCAGACATAAGTAACATGTTATTATTTGTTGAACCGTTGTTACTAAACATCCATCTATCTGATGTTTCGTTCCATCTTAATGTAACATTTGAACCTGCGCCTGTTCTGTCAACTTCTACTCTGGAAGCGTCTGCCGCCGAGCCGCCGCCAACATTTAAACTTAAAACCCTAGTTGTAATAAATGAATCTGTCTGTGTTGCAGAATTCAAATTACCAACAATAGTCATAGCACCTGTAACGTTTAAGTCACCTGTAATCTGTGAGTTTCCTGCAATATTTGAAATTACCGGATTTGTTAATGTTTTGTTTGTTAAAGTCTGAGAGCCTGTTAATGTTGTAACAGTATTATCAATATTAAATGTTCTCGAAGCGGCAATAGTACCACCTCCAGTTAAACCAGTTCCTGCTGTTAGTGTTACACCTGAGTGATCAATGTGCTCGTTTGCTACAAAACCACTTAAACTGTCATGCACTATATCTGCATCAGTTGTAGTTAGTGTATATGTATTGGCTCCATCGTTGTAAGTTTTTGTTATACCTGTTCCTGCAACAATTAATCCGTTAACTCTGTCATCAACTGCTTCACTAAAATCTGTAATTTGTGTACTTGGTACTGCAATGTTTACGTCGGCCGAAGCAGTTAATTGTCCTTGTGCATTAACTGTAAATGTTGGTATTGCTGTTGCACTACCATAACTTGCTGGTGTAATTGATGCTATGTTTGTTACACTAATTGCGCCACTGTTATATGTAATTCCTGTGCTACCTGTTAAGTAGGCATCTATATCTGTTCTAGTATTTGCCTGAGTTGCAAATTTATTTGTTGAACCTTCGACAACGAGGTCTGAAGTAAATTCTGTAAAGTCGACTGCTATTGTGCCCGCTGTTAAACTTATACCAGTTCCACCACTAAAGTGAGCTCTTGTCTCTGTAGCACTTGGGCCTGTATATGTAAATACACCTGTTGAGTTATTATATGCAAATGATCCATCGCCGCCTGCATCTACATGACTTACTAAACCTCTAATATGGCTTCCTGAAATTGCTACATCTGCCGCCGCTGTTAATTGTCCATCTATATTTACTGTGAACGTTGGTATTGCTGTTGCACTACCATAACTTGCCGCTGATACGCCTGTATTATCTAGTGCGGCATTTAAAATAATATTTGTTGAGCCATCAAACGATACTGCTGTGGCTGTTATTCCGCCACCTGCTATACTAAAGTTTCTAGCATTTTGTAATGCTACTGCCTGAGTTGCCAAACTTGCTGTACCAGTAAGACTACCTGTTATAACGCCTGATGATGTAATATCTGTTGCTGAAATATCGCCGTCTACTGTTAGTGTAGTTGTTATAGCCGGGCTTGCTGAGAGAGTTAACGTGCCTGCTACTGAATTAAAAAGTAATGATGCGTTTGCATTGCCTGAGCGTAATTTTAGTTCACTGTTTGTTGCAACTGGAGATGCCGCTTGGGTCCAACCGTCTGCGTTTATAACTAATAAGTCGCCATCAAAGTTTGTTTGACTGAAAGAGCTTGTTTCAACAAATTCTTTCTGGATCATCTCTCCTTCAATAGTTAGTTTACCCTGGATTACCAGTTCTTCATCTGCATTGATGTAAGTACGCTTAAAATTAGCCATTTATTTGTCTCTCAAAATACCTTTATTTGTTTATTACAACTATTTATCATAATTCCAAAAAAGAA
>Ga0302122_10001633_pt1 | contig 14224 bp, 9 predicted proteins | sample CB21_SCM_MG_FD_203115 | JGI IMG/M metagenome (GOLD analysis project Ga0302122, IMG submission 203115) | Marine microbial communities from Western Arctic Ocean, Canada - CB21_SCM | ecosystem: Environmental > Aquatic > Marine > Oceanic | place: Canada: Western Arctic Ocean | collected 2017-09-28
CGCCTCGGCGTTCAACCAACCGCTCGGTGACTGGCGGGTCGACAAGGTCACGACTATGAACTGCATGTTCGCCAACGCCTCGGCGTTCAATCAACCGCTCGGCGCCTGGAGGGTCGACCAGGTCACGAATATGAGCTACATGTTCTGGGGCGCCTCGGCGTTCAACCAACCGCTTGGCGGCTGACGCGTCGACAAGGTCACGGATATGTGCGCGATGTTTTTCGGCGCCTCGGCGTTCAACCAGCCGATCGGCGGCTGGAGCGTCGACAAGGTCACGGATATGTGCGCGATGTTTTTCGGCGCCTCGGCGTTCAACCAACCGCTCGGTGACTGGCGGGTCGACAAGGTCACGACTATGAACTGCATGTTCGCCAACGCCTCGGCGTTCAATCAACCGCTCGGCGCCTGGAGGGTCGACCAGGTCACGGATATGAGCTACATGTTCTGGGGCGCCTCGGCGTTCAACCAACCGCTCGGCGACTGGAGACTTGGATCAAACTGCTACACACAAGACATGTTTGCCGGCACGGACTTTCAAAACAGTCGTCCAGTGGAGTCGTGCTGCGCCATCTCGTACATTCGCCCGCGTCCGCCCTTCGCCGACCGCTTCGTTACTTCCTCTAGGAAATTCATGACATAAATTTACTACTTCTTGGCCCGCACATCCAAGCACAGCGGTGGCCCGCCGCGGCAGTCGCGACTACGGTCTGCAAGCTTCGGTTGGCTCGTCGTCGCGTGTTCGGGCAGCTTCGGCTTGGCAAAAAAAGCGGCCTCGCGCAGGACGGAGCCGCGCATCCGTCGCCAGGCCGCGGCGAACTCGCCCGCCGTCACGAGCCCGTCCCCACCAGCGTCGAGCGCGCCGAAGATGACGTCGAACTCGGCCGCGCCGAACTCGACCACGCCGAGCGTCGCCCGCACGACGCGCTCGAACGCTTTTCTGTCGCATCCAACTGTCCCGTCGGCCGCGAAGAGCCGGAAGCAGCGGACGGGGTCGAGGTTCGTCGGCCGCGGCTCGGGCGCGCCCGCGGCCCGCGTCTCGCTCACGTGGCGCTGAAGGTGCCACCAGAACTTGCCTTCGGCGTCGAGCGCCGCCGTGGCCCGGGCCGTTTGCGCGTTGGTCGATGGCACGGTGGACGCTTCCGCGGGCGGTAAGGGTTCGGCGCCCCTGATGACGGATACCGGAACGCCCGTCCGAAAACCCTCGCCCGGCACCGCGACGCGCTTGGAGAACGCGCGGAACTCGCCCCGCGTGACGAGCCCCGACGCGTCCCCGTCGATGGCATCGAAGAGGAACGCGAGGTCCTCCGCGGAGACGGCAGCGGTCCGCTGCGTGACGGCCTCTATGAAACCGGCCCGGTCCATGGCGTCGGTCTCCGGATTGAGGATCCGGAAGAGCCGAGAGAAGTTGGCGCCCTGGCCCCGCCGCGCGTCGTCGAAGCCGGGGGACCCACCGCGCCGCGCCACGACCTCGCCGAGGCGACACAGAATGGCCTCGGCCCGCGCGCGGTCCGCCACCGCGAGCCGGTCCAGCGGCGCCGTCACCTCCCGGCGCGCGACCGGCGCGTCGAAGGACCGGCCCCGGACCCGCTTCGCGAACCGCACAAAGTCCTCCAGGGCCACGACGCCCGTGTCGTCCGCGTCGACGGCCCGGTAGAGCCTCCGCAGCTCCCCGTCGGACACGTCGCACAGGTTGTCGAGGAAGGCCCCGCGGCACGCCCGCGCTAATTCCCCTGCATCCAAGGTCCCCTCGCCGTAGGTGCATAGCTCCCTAAACACGCGGCCATAGGCCACGTCTCGCGGGCCGACCCCGAAGCCCCCGGCGCGTTCCGCGTGGTCCGCGTCGATGCGTCGCGTGATGCGCTCGAAGAGCGCGGTCGCCGCGACCAATTCCTCGTGGGAGAGCGGCGGGCGCCGCGGCCGGCTCGCCGCCTCGACGAAAATATGCGTCCTCCCGTGCTCACGCGGCGCACTCGCGGGCCGCTTCTGCACCTCGCGCTGCTTTTGTGCGTGCCGTGCCGCCAGACTAAATGCCAGGCTCCGGGCGTAGGTGGCGAACTCGGCCTTTTCTACAAAGCCCGTGCCGGTGGTATCGCACGCGTCGAACAACGCGTCGGTTGCGAAGCGCGCCGGCGGCGCCGGCAGCAACCGGATGATCTGGTGCCGCCACTCGTCGCGGTCGAGGCGCCCCCGCCCGTGCGCGTCCAGCGTGCGGAACAGCTGCACGTCGTTCCCGTTCCCGCGCCGCGCCGCCGCCGCCAGCGCGTGGAAGAGGGCCCCGGCGGCGGCGCGCGCCATGTGGTCCATCTTGGCGGTCGGTGCCGGGGGAACGAGCGCTTTGGTCGGCTTCGGGCGCGCCGGGAGCGTCTCGGCGAAGGTCCGCTTCGCGGGCGGCGCGGGCGCTTTGGGCGGCGCGATCGTCAGGTCGACGCGCCGCGAAAACTGCGCAAAGTCCTGGAGCGTGACCACGCCCCGCTGCTCGACGTCGCAGCAGTCGTAGAGGCCCTGGATGTCCTCGTCCCGCGCGTCAGCGCCCAGCAGCTCCTTCACGCGCCAGCCGAGTTCCGTGCGGTCGGCCACGCCGGAGCGCGCGAGGCGCGCCCACACCCGCGCGGGGGTGATTTGGTTCGGCGGCGCGCCGAATCGCGTGACGCTTTCCCAGTGCCGGCCGTCCGTCCGCGCCGTCACGTAGCGCTGCGCGCCGTCATGGGACGCTACCGCGCGGTGCAGCGTTCGGAGCAGGTCCCGGGCGTGCTTGCGGGTCGCGGGGTGCGCGGCCCGCTCGCTCACGGTGATCTCGAGGGTCCAGATCCGCCGGCGACAAGGCGCAGACCGCGGCCGCTTTTTTGGCACAACTAATGTAGGCTTGGGCTTGGCGAAGGCGTCGGGCCGCTCCGCCGACCGCGCGAAGCGCGCGAACTCCTGCATCGTCACAACAAGGTTCGAGTCGTCCGCGTCCAGGGCGTCGAAGAGCATGTCGAGGTGGCGGTCCGTGGGCTGTTTTTGCCCGCGTAGGACTTCCCGGACCCGCCGCTTCAGGTTCCACCGCTCGATCGCGCCGTGGCCGGCCGCGTCCAGCCGCTTGAAGAGCAGGCCATAATTCGGCGGGCCCGCGCCGGTATGGAGCGCGGCGACGATCCGCCGGACGAGCTGCCGGGCCCGCCCCACACATTTGTCCCGCGGACCATCCAAATCGTGCCGGGCCGGGCTCCGCGCGCGCGGCGGTGACGGGACGGTGTCGTACACACCGTACGCGTGCTTGACGCGGCCGAGGCGCGCGCCGTTCCCGCGGCGGAGGTCATTCCTTCGTTGGGGCGGGGGGCTGCGCGGGCGGGCGGTGGCGGCCGCGGTCGGGCGCTGGTCGAGGGCCCACTGCATAGGTCGACGGCGTGGCTCGGGCAGCCCGGTGCCGCGCGGTGAAGATGTCTGCTGTGGTCAAGTCTAAGGCAGCCCGGCGGCGCGGTGGAGATGTCTGCTACGGTCGAGTGCCTGATCCCGGCGCGGCTGGGCCTTGTCTGAGAGCGTTGTTTGCAGCCCGCGCTGTGTGGTGGAGGTCGACGGAAAGCTGAAAGAAGTGTGAATGAGAGGATCACACTACTTGGAATTCCCACTTGACGAGTCGTGACTGTTGACTGTCGATGTCAAAACGGGTTTTCATAGCTTTCATCTCAGCCGCTGCAAAGTGCATAAAAGAGCGTGACACCAGCTGCGCGCGGTTCTTTCTACAGGCTGGTAATAATAGCGAGATTAAAAGCTGCTGCCTGAATGCCACCGAGCACCGGGGATCACTGAGGCCTGCCAGCCTCTGCCACAAAAAGAAGCCAAGCACTTTTGTGCTCGGAGTAAAAGCTGCCGAGACCCATGGACTCCTTCCTCAGCGGCCTCGCGGGCTACAACCCGCCGCCGCCGGGCCCGCAGCTGTTCCCGCCGCCACCACCAAACCCACGGCGGGCGTCGAAGCCCAAGGCCCAATCCCGCACGAACCCGCGCGCGGCCGACGCGGGCCCGCTTCCGTCGATCGGGGACCTCATCCGGCGCGTTGCCCAGGAGCCCGTCGCCCCGCCGACGGCCGAGGAGGCGCTGCGGGCACTGGGCGGCAAAGCGCCGCCGGAGGGGACCGTCCCGCCGCCGCCGGCGGAGCCCAGCGCCGGTCCGGTACGGCCCCCTCTAAAAAAGCAGAAGCGCGAGGCCAAGGCCGCGTTCCCCGCGAAGCTCCACGAGATGGTGTCCCGCCACCCCGACGTGATCCGGTGGGAGCGCGGCCGGCTCGTGATCGCGGACCCCCAGCGCCTCTGCGCCGAGCTCATGCTGCGCTACTTCACGGTCGCGACGGAGACGGCGCAGTTCTCGTCCTTCAACCGGCAGCTCAACTACTACGGCTTTGTGCGCACGAAGACGGCGGACATGGCCTACGCGAACCCGCAGGTGTCGTGCCTGGCAGACCTAGCGACCTTGGTGCGGAAGGAGACCGACGAGCCCGCGCGGAAGCAGCCGCGGGCGCCGCCGCTCCTCACGGGCGGCGAGTTCGCCAAGCCCCGCGGCCGCGTGCCTTTGAACGAGGAGGGCGCGCCGGCCGCTTGGGACTCGAAGAGCGGCGCCTGGGTCGGCGTGGACAAAGACGCGGAGGACGCGGCCGCCGCCCGGGTCTCCGCGGCGGACCACCGCCGCGTCGTCGAAGAAAGGGACGCCCTGCGGGAGGAGGTCTCAAAGTTGGAGAAAGCATTGAAGCGGGCCGAGGCGCTCCTGCCGCCGCCGACGACGTCCGCGGAGGCGGTCGTCCGGGGCGACCGCCCGGACCCGCGCGTACCCTTGGCGGATTCCGCCACGCGGAAGGACCTCTGCGCCTTCTGCGGCAAGCACCACGGCACGCCGAACGCCGACGGCACGCTCGAGGGGGACCTGCTCTTTCCGCCCTTTAGTGGGGACGGCGGGCCGGTCTGGGTCCACGCGCAGTGCGCGTTGTACAGCGCCGAGGTCCACGGCGAGCGGGAGGGCGATCTGTACAACGTCTTGGACGCGGTGAAAAGAGGAAGAAAAATGCGGTGCTCGGCGTGCGGCGAGCGGGGCGCGACGGTGGGCTGCGGGAACGCGCGCTGCCAGAAGAGCTTCCACCTGAAGTGCGCCGCGGCCCACGGCTTGCTCGGGGGAGAGGGCGAGGCGTCATTTATGTGTATGAAGCACATGGTCGTGGACGGGAGTGTTCAGTGCGACCGCTGCTTCAAATGGCGGAGCTGGAAGAAAGTGGACCCCGGCACGGGGCGGCCGTACCCCATGCCCGAGGGGGACTGGTTCTGCGAGCTCAACGAGGATAAAAGCTGCGCGTCGTGCTTTGTCAAAGCGGAGATTGGGCTAGCGACGCCGGAGGCACAGGATCCCGACGTACTCGGGGACGTGTGTGAGATTGCGGACCAGACCTGTGCGTTCTGCGGCTCGGTTGGATGCTCGTCTTTAGAGTCCGGCGCCCTGGGCGGGCTGGTCACGCGGCCGTTGAAGGACGGCGCGAAGGACGCCTTCTACCACGCCGCCTGCCTAATGCTGGCGCCCGAGGTGCGGCGGTCCGGCGGGCACGTCTTCAAGGGTTTAAGTGCGTTGCGGCGGGGCCGCAACCTGAAGTGCTTCGGCTGCAAGAAGCGGGGCGCCACGGTCGGCTGCGGCGTCGCGGAGTGCCCGCGGAGTTTCCACGCGCCCTGCGCGCTGTTCCGGAGCGGCGGGTGCGTGGACGCGGGCGACGGGGAGAGCGCCCCGGTCTTCTACTGCGCCGCGCACCGCGCGCGCGGCACGGACCGCTGGGTGGGGTGCTCCCTATGTGGCGCGTGGCGGCGCTGGGCCGGGCCCGTCGACGCCACGGGCGAGCCTCTGCTGGCCAGTGACGCGGAGCCGACCTGCGCGGACCTGGGGTCGTCGTGCGACGCGCCGGCGGACGAGGTCGGCGCGGGCGAGGTCGAGCTCACGGAGGCCGTCCCCGGGCCTCCGCCCGCGCGGCCGGCGCACCCGCTGCTCGGCGGGGGCTAGTAATATTGTCTTTTTTCGAACTTGACTGCTTCAATCGTGGAGCGGCATAGTACGACTCCGTTCGTGTCACGATCAATATACAATATACGGGTTTCCACGGGTTTTCATCTCGTTTCACCGCAGGGTATGCAGCGCATGCATTGCAGAATTAAGGTCGTAGGGCATTAGCATAGCCAAAACGTAGTGTCCGCTGAACCGTGCGCATCGCTGCGTTGTTACACGCAGCCAAGCTCACTACAGTGCCGCGCTCACTGCGAGCCCTCGCATGCGTGCGATTTACGCCTTACGCATCGCAGCGTTGCTCGCATATGTCGGTGCCGCCCTCAGTAGCACCACTACTACTGCAGAAGCGAAGTTTAGAGCGTGGGCGCGACCGCGCACGGATGCCCTGCACACGGTGGCTTCTGTGCCCGCGGACCGCGAGGCGCGGCTACGGATTTACGGCACGACGACGGCGTTCGCCGATGACCTCGTGACCACAAATGCGGCAAACATGGCGTGCAGAGCTGGCCGTTTACTGTGCAACGGCGAGAAGTCTTCGGGCGCGCGCATCGTAAAAGCGGGTGACGTGCTGACGCTGACACGGCCGGCCGAGCGACGGACCGCCGTGCCCGAGGACGACGCGAAGCGCGCTGCCTGGCTCTCGAAGCGCGAGCGACTCCTCGACGCGCTCCGCGACGAGGCGAGGCACGCGCCAACGCTGCGAGTGCTGTTCGAGGATGATTCTATGGCTATCGTGCTAAAACCGGCCGGTGTGCACGCGATGAGCTGGCGGAACACGCTGAAGCGGCGGCAGCTCTGCCTCGACGACGTCTTGCCTCTGGTGTTGGAACCGTCCAAAGCGGCGGACGCGCTCCCGGCGCCGCTGCCGCGCCACCGGCTGGACGCGCGCGTCGCCGGGCCCGTCGCCTGCGCGAAGACGCGGTCGGCGCACGTCGCGCTCGGCCGCGTCTTCGAAGAGGGACGCGTCGACAAGGAGTACGGGGCGCTCGTGGTCGGTGCTGTCGATTCGGGGACCGTCACCAGTCAAATCGACGGTTTGGACTGCGAGACAATCGTCACGGCCGGCGACAGCCACCCGTGCGCCGTCGACACCCTGCTCACGGACGTGGCGCTCAAGCCGGTCACGGGGCGGCGCCACCAGCTGCGGCGGCACTGCGCCGAGACGCTCGGCGCGCCGATCCTCGGCGACGACCTCTACGGGGGCCCGCGCAAGGGCATCGGCCTCTTCCTCTACTGCCGCCTCCTCGCCGTGCCGCACCCGCTCGAGCCCGGCCGGCTCGTCGCGTGCGAGATCGACGAGCCGCGGCGGTTCGCGCGCCACCGCGCCAAGGCCCGCAAGGGGTGGGCGTGGGCGCGCGAGCACGGCGAAGTGTAATGTTGCTTGTTATGTTACTGAACGCGAGGACCTATGGTTGGTCCGCCGCCTGCGCCGCGACGCTCTTCAACCGATACCCCTGCTCGGGCGACAGCTGGAGGGCCGCGAGGTCCGCGTCATCAAGGTATTGGACGTCGCTCGGCGCCCGGGCGCCCAGTTCCGCAAGCTGCTCCTCGATCTCAGGCACGTCTGCATCCGCGAGCACCTTCCGCAGCTGGGACGACGGCCGCGGCGTGCCGCGCGGCGAAAGGACGCGCCCTATTACGCTGTGATGCGGCAGCGCGTGCTCGGCCAACCATAAGAAGACAACGAAGGCGGCAGCGACGCCCCAGGCCGTGCAGCCCCCTGCATTCAATGCCAAGACGGCGCCGCCGCTGGCAATCCACTGCGCCGCCTCGTGGCCGTCGAGGCCCGCGAGCATGGCGTCGATCGAAGGGGAGCCCTGCGAGCAGTCCGCGAGGTAACGAGGGGCTGCGAATGCGCGCGAGAGAGAGGTGGGCGCCCAGATCTGTGAGAGCCAAAGTGAGAGTCAGAGAGAGCAAAACCCGGCGGCCCCGGAGATGGCCCCGGGCCCCACTCGCGCATTATTCCGCTCGCGCGTCGGTGACGTCGCTACCACCTGCAAGTCGCCCTATATATCTCTAGTGAGCTATCGTGCGCTTCGACCCAGCGCCGACGCCCGGACGCCATCGCCGCGACGTGATGACTAGTGAAGCTTATGCGGCCGAAGTCAGCGCCTCGAGCAGGTACGCGCGGTGCGCGGCGCGCCGCTCGGGTGCGAGGTCCGAGCGTATCTGCCGCGCCGAGTGCGCCTCGAGCTGGCCGAGGGCCTGGACGACAGGCAGCTCCGTGGCGCCGGCGTCCACGGCCTCCTCCATGGGCGCGTCGCCAGCGTCGTTGCCCCCGAGGTCGCCGTACAGGTCGTCGTCGCCTCCCCCCAAATCGCCGTACATGTCATCGTCGCCGGCGTCGTCCGCGGCGGCGGCGTCGTCGGCCTCCTCCGCCGCGGCCTCCTCCACGCCCTCGAGCAGCTCGTCGACCTCGACGTCCGCGGCGCCCCGCGCCTTCGACACCTCCGCGAAGAGCGCATCGTCGCCGAGGAGGGAGCGCGTGATGGGCGCTTGGAGCCGCGCCCGCCGGTCGCGGTCGCGCCGCGCCACCTCGGGGTCGACCGGCTCGGGCTCGGGCTCCGGCTCCGGCTCCGGCGCCTCGACGACCGGCTCGGGCGCCATCTGCTGCGGCGGCATGGGCGCCATCTGCTGCGGCGGCATGGGCATCATCTGCTGCGGTTGGGGCCGGCCGCCGGGCGGGAAGGCCGGCGGTAGCATGGCCTGGGCGCCCGGCGGCAGCGCCGTGAGGAGCTGCGCCCCCGCGCCGTACGGGGCGCCGAACTGCTGCGGCGGGTGGGCGCCGAAGGGCGGCGGGCCGCCCATGCCGAAGGGCGGCGGCGCGCCGCCGTTAAAGGGCGGCCGCGGACCGCCCCAGGGCGCGCCTCCGTAGGGCGGCACCTGGCCCGGCCCGCCGTAGGGCGGCGGCGCGCCCGGCCCCCCGAACGGCGGCGGCGCGCCTGGACCTCCGCTGAACGGCGGCGGCGCGTGGCCAAACGGCGCCGGCGCCTGGCCGTTGAACGGGGGGGGCGCGCCCGGGTGCGGCGCCGGCGGCGCGCCCGCCGGCGCCCCGCCCGCCGCGGTCCCTTTGGTCATCCATGCGGGCAGCGTCGAGCCGCGGCCGCGGCCCGCCGGCGCGGGCGGTGCCTGCGGCATCGCGGGCGGCGCGGGCGGCGCCGCTTTGTCGGGCGACGCGGAGCGGCGCCGCCGGCTCGATCGTTTCCGGTTCTTGCTTTTACTCCGGCTGCGGCGGCGGCGCGACGACGACGCTTTTTTTTCTTTGCTCTTGCTGCGGCTGCGCTTCCGACTGCGCGACGGCATTTTTTTTTCGTTTCCCCTTTTCCTTTGTTTCCGCCACGTGTTCGCTTTTTCCGCAGCCCCGCACGACCAGCGCCGCTGTGGTGATTCACTGGTGAATGTGCTAGCGCCGCTCAGCCGCAGCAGCGCGTCTCAAGCCAAGAGGTTACAGCGAGCAGCCAGTGGGTATGAACGCGTAGCAGTGCTATAAGCGCACGAGCTGCTGTAGCGCACGCGCTTTAGTGGCGCCGCGAATTCATTGGCGGCCCTCAAACCCGAATTTTAACCAAAAGAAAAAGACCAACGTCGCCGCCCCGACCCCTGCGATACGCGCCAACGACGCCTCCAACGCCCACCGGTCCCGGTTCGCTTTCGCCCCGACAAAAAACTGACGCTAGCAACGACCGAGCTGGCCGGGCCTCCGCCTCCGCCGACGCCAGCCGCTGCCCCAGTCGCTGCCCGACGCGCACGCACGGACGCGCAGCCCTCGCGGCCCACGCCGCCCACGCCTACCGGCCGCAGCAGGCCGCGACACTCCTACCAGCCGAAACTGAGGCCAGCCGCCGCTCGCAAGCGCGCCCCGCACACCTCCGAAACCATGAGCGCCGCCGCGACGCCGCTCGCCGCCCACCCCGAGCTGCGGCGACGCGGCGCCGAGCCCGCCGCCGGGGCCAAGCCGCGGGCGCGGGCGCGGTCGCCGTCGCCCCAGGGCGTCGACGAGCTGGACAAGAAGTTGCAAAAGCACAACTGGTTCCAGGACATCGACCATCTGGAGCTGAACCCCTTGTTTCTTGTAGAATTACCGGCCGTTGTCCTGCTGAGCATCTACTACCGCGCGCACTTCCGCGGCAACGTGATGCCCTACATGTTCGCATTATACATGGTGAAGGAGGTCATCGGCATGTCGGCGTGCCTGCACCGGTACTTCGCCCATAGAGGGTTCAAGTGTTCTAGATTTGTGCAGTTCCTACTTTATCTTGGTGGTTCATTAGCGTCGCAAGGAAGCCCAATCTGGTGGGCCAGCATGCACCGGAAGCACCACTCCAAGTGCGACACGGATGGCGATCCCCACAGCCCGGTAGTCAAGGGCTTCTGGATGGCCTGGCTGGGCTGGGTCTACGTGCCGGGCAACGAGGGCGCCTTGGGCGCCGGGACCGACCGAAGGCTGGTCAGGGACCTCCTCGCGTTCCCGGAGCTGGCCGTGATGGAGAACCTGCACTTCTTCGTCGTCTTGGCGGCGCACTACGCCTTCTACATCAAGGGAGGCATCACCTGGGCCCTCTTCGTGAGCGCCTGGTCGGGCGTCATCTGCCAGGTGGCCACGCTCTACTTCAACGCGGCCTTCCACATGCCCGACTCGGAGGAGTCGAGGCACCCGGGCGACTGCCAAGCTAGAGATATTCCATTGGACCCCCTGTCCAACCTGATGGGCGAGGCCTACCACCTGTGGCACCACCAGCACCCCAAGGCCTTCCACCGGCCCGGGTTGGACCTGCCCTACTACTGCTTCATCCTACCCATGCTGAAGCTCGGCGTCTTCCAGGGCAAGAACGCGCTCTGAATTCTCCTTTGAATCAACTAGCACCCTCGCGCATCGCCCGCCCCTGTCTAACGTCCGTGCCATACTTCACTCGCACACAAAATTACTCGTACAGGTCCGTCTCCGACCCGTCCGTCTCGGCGCCGGTTCCCGGCCGACACACGAACACGCCCTCGGCCTTCTGCTCGTCGTCGAGGTCCGTTTCCGAGTCGTCTCCGGCAGGCGCGGGCGCCGCGGCCGAGAGGCCCGTCTCCGAGCCGCCGTCGGCCGGCGCGGCCCGTGGCGCCGCCACGGGCGCCGCCTCGTCCTCGTCGGAGGACGTGTCCAGGATATCCTTCTTGCGCCGCTTTTTCGGCGCGGGCGCGGGCGCGGGCGCGGGTACGACCGGCGCAGGCGCTGGCTCGGCCTTCACCTTCGGCGCGCGCGGAGGCGCGGGCGCCGCCAGCGCGTCGTCGTCCTCCGCCGCCTCGCGCCACGGCCCTACTTTCACGCAGCCGCTCGGCACGCGGCCCTCGTCGCCGCGCTGGTCGCGCGCGAACCACCACGACTCGTCTGTGGGCCACACCTCGAGGTTGGCGCCGGCCGCCAGACCGAGGTGGTCGGCGTTGAGCGGCTCGAAGGCGTACCTAGCGGTCGCGCGCTCCGCGGAACCCTTGGGCGCAGCCGAGGGCTTTTTGGCCCGCGGCGGCACGGGCGACGCCGAGGGCTTCTTGGCGCGCGGCGGCGGCGCGGGCGCCGCCTCGTCGTCCGAGCTCGAGTCGAGGACGTCCTTCTTCCGCTTTGGGTTCGGCGCCGGCTCGGCCTTGACCCTGGGTGCAGGCGCCGGAGCGGGCGCGGCCGGCTTCTTCGCGGGCTTCCGTGGCGCGTCGCCGTCCGCTTTGCGCTTCTTCTTTGCGGCGGGCTTGCGGGGCGCCTCGTCCTTCTCGTAGTCCGAGGCCGCCTCGTCCTCCGACGACTCGGGCTCCGGCGCCGCGGCGTCGTAGTCGTCGTCCTCGTCGTCTGACGGTGGCCGCGGCGATGGCTTCGACTTCTTTGGCGGCGGCGGCGGCGCCGGCGGCCGCAGCACGTTCTCCGTGACCATGGACTCGACGACCTGCCGGATGTCGAGGTCCTCCACATCGCCGTCGAGCTCGCCCACTAAAAAGCGGACCTTGAAGAGCGGCGCGGGCTTGCCGTTCTCGTCCTCGTAGCAGTCCTCGACGGTCGGCGGGAGCCAGCAGTAGAGCGTACCGACGGACTGGGCCGTGGCCGACGTGCTGCGGACCACGTCCCTACCGACGAAGGCGTGGCCCTCGTCCCGCCAGCCCTCCTCGCGCTCGGCGCGGCTCATCTGCCACAACGCACCGCTGCCGCCGGGCGCCGCGAGGGCCATGATCGATCTGTTTTGCGGCGACGGGCGTCGCGCGGCTTGGCTGCAGAATGAATCGGCGCGCGGACGACGCGTAACGACAGGGCGCGCGGACGCGTGCAGAGATCGTGCAGAGCGATTTGCTCGCCACTGCAGGCGTCGCTGTGCGTCTGCTCGGGCGTAGCTGTCGCGTGAGAGTACGCGTAAGTGCTAAGCAATGTCAGCAAGCCGCAGATTCGTCTTGTGCTCATCGACCCGGCAGATGAAACCCGTTTTCAAATTTGACAAATTTGAAGTGAAACCCGCACGAACTCCGCGCGTTTGTCCTAAAAAGTCGCCGCAGCGCCTTGCATCACCTCCTTGAACCGCGCGCGTCATCTCTAGACGGCCTGTCAGCAGTTCTTATCCACCGCTGTGCAAAAACCGCGCCGCAGATCGCCGAGAGACAGCAAAACAGCAAAACAACGCCATCGAGGAGCAGCCATGGCGGAGCTCGACGCGATCCTCGGCCCGGACGACGGCGGCATGGACATGGCCATGTGCGACACCGGCGCCGGCGCGCCGCGGCGGAACCCGGCCTACGAGCAGCTCTTGACGGCGTGGCGCTCCGAGAAGGCCTGTCCGGAGTTATTGCAGTGGCGCGGGGATTTGGTGGATGGCTTGCTCGACGCGGCCGAACAACAAGAAGCCATGGTCAAGGCCACGGTGGAGCAGGGGGGCGACGTCGACGAGTGCCTCTTCTCCGCGCCGCTGTACGAGTCCGAGCTCGCGCGGTGTCGCTTCGTCACCGGAAGTTACGTGCGCTGTCGGTTGCGGAAGCTGGAGCGGCAGTGCGGCCACGTCGTCGCGGACGACGACGCGTACGCGCGGCTGTCCGACGCCGAGAAGGCGCACGCAGTGAAGTACTTAGATTTGATCGAGAAGCACCACCGGGCCGCGTTGCTCGAAGCTTTACCGGAGCCTTTTCGGGACGCGCGCCAGGAGGGCGACGAGGCCTGCCCCGAGGTGCTGGCCAAGGCCATCACGGCCCCACCATCCTTTGATGGTTTTGTGTTCGTGAAGGCCAACAAGGACCTGGGCGACGTGCAGATCGACGCCAGCGGCGAGACGGCTTTTGTTTCAAGCGGCGACACGCACGCTTTACGCTACGGACCCGTGCGGGACCTCGTGCTCGACGGAAGCCTGAGCCTCTTCTAAGCATACTAGAGTAATCTTACGTCTCCAGCCATCTCCACCTCGGCCCGCAATACCAGCGCGTCGTCCTTCACGAAGCCCAGGGCCTCGACCTGGGTCAGGACGACGTGCGCTAAGGCGGCCGTGCCCGCCGACGTCGAAACCTTCTTCACCAAGTCCGCCTTGGCGCCGAAGACGCGCTTGCCCTCGTGGCGCCGTGTTAAATGAGCGCCGCCGCCCTGGTGTAATAGAGACAACTCCAAGGCCGCGACCTTGGCCGTCGAGTCTGGAGAAGGCGCCGCGTAGTGCACATACAAGGACACGAAGCCCGGGCGCTCCTTCTTGATGCCGCCCTTGTACAAATCGAGGGACCAGGGGGCCGGGCCCGGCGGGCGGTACCGCGCCCCTTGCCGGAACCCGGCGGGGATCGACGACCACTTTTCGACGCGCCACGTGACCACGTGCACGTCCCGCCCGTCCTTGGTCTTGCGCATCAACGCGCCGGACTTGAAGGTCTTGGGCGACGCGTCACCTCGTAGTCTTGCCAAATAACCCCGGTCCTCAGTTAAAAAACCGGGGGACGTCCCCTGGCGCTCGCGCTCGGCCCACAGCGCTTTATGCGCGGCCGGCGCGGACGACACGTCGTTCTCCGGAAAGCGCTCGCGGAACCAGTCGCTGAACTGCGGGCCCCCATTCACTGAGAAGCCCCCCTCCCTCTCAACATAACGCGCCATGGCCGCGTCGTCCGCGGCCAGCGCCCGCGCCTTCAACTGCTGCCAGGACGGCGCGTCGTTCAACGGCGCGCGCCCGCGGTGCGCGTCGTCCCAGGCGCGCCGCGGCGCCGGCGGGGGCGCCGCCCGCCGCGGCTGGGC
>Ga0302122_10001635_pt1 | contig 14220 bp, 10 predicted proteins | sample CB21_SCM_MG_FD_203115 | JGI IMG/M metagenome (GOLD analysis project Ga0302122, IMG submission 203115) | Marine microbial communities from Western Arctic Ocean, Canada - CB21_SCM | ecosystem: Environmental > Aquatic > Marine > Oceanic | place: Canada: Western Arctic Ocean | collected 2017-09-28
TAACAGATACTCAAAAATCTGCTAAAAACCCGGATGAGCAAACAAACGAAGTCCTAGATTATATCAACCTTGAGAACGAGTACACACAGACAAGTTTATCTCATACGAAAAATTTTCAGGATGAACTATACAGTGAGATAGTGGGTCGTATTAAAAAAGATGATAAATCTGTGCCTTATCTTGATAATGGATACTACTATTATTCACGCTATGAAGAAAAAAAGGAATATGCGATCTACTGCCGTAAGAAAGGATCGCTGAATGGTGAAGAAGAAATTATTTTGGATGTGAACACATTAGCAGCAGGATATGATTATTTTGCTGTGGGGGGAATGTCTGTAAGCCCCGATAATAATTGGCTGGCTTTCGGTACCGATACCTTAAGCAGGCGGTTTTATGAAATTCATTTTAAAAACCTTTCTACGGGAAAAGTATTAAAAAAAACTATTCCGAATACCACTGCAAGCGTTGCCTGGGCCAATGATAATAAGACTGTTTTTTATACATCAAAAAACACGGTAACCCTATTATCAGAAATGATCTATCGCCATAAAGTTGGGCATAACTCAGACCAGGACGTAATGGTCTATAAAGAAGATGACATTACCTATTATAATGGTGTATATCGTTCCAAGTCTGGCAAATATATTATTATTTATAATAGTAGCACCCTGGTCAGCGACTATCATATTCTTCGTTCAAATAATCCGGATGGTTCCTTTGTAAATTTCTCCCATCGTGGAACTGAGCATGAATATTCCATTGAACATTTTAATAATAAATTCTATATCGTAACTAACCGGGATGCAAAAAATAACCGGCTTATGGAAACGCCGGACAATGCAACTGACATTTCTAATTGGAAAGAAGTAATCTCCCATAGAGATGATGTGCATTTATTAGAGATAGAAATCTTTAATAATCATTTGGTAATCAGTGAACGAAAAGATGGTCTGCGCGGATTAAGAGTTATCAACCAATCTACTGGGAATGATTATCAAATCGATTTCGGGGAAAAGACATATACAGCACGAATCTCCACTAACCGAGAATTCAATACAAATATTCTGCGTTATGGCTACAGTTCTTTGGTAACCCCAGGTTCTACATATGATTATAATATGGATACTGGCGAGAAGACGCTCTTGAAACAGCGGGAAGTTGTCGGCGGTTATGATTCTGAAGCATATTATGCGGAAAGATTATATGCGAATGCTCGTGATGGTAAACTGATACCTATTTCACTTGTATATAAAAAAGATCAAAAACTGGATCGCTCACAAAATTTATTATTATATGCCTATGGATCTTATGGATCAACAAATGATCCCTATTTCAGCAGCACACGGCTCAGTTTATTGGACCGTGGTTTTATCTTTGCCATAGCACATATTAGAGGAAGCCAGATCTATGGCCGTCAATCCTATGATGATGGAAAGCTGTTGAATAAGAAAAATACTTTTAATGATTTTATTGATGCAGGGAAATACTTAGTTGAAAATAATTATACTGATTCAGAACAGCTGTTTTGTAGAGGGGGCAGCGCTGGAGGATTGTTGATAGGAGCAGTCGTAAATATGGAACCTAGCCTGTGGAAAGGTGCCATTGCAGGTGTGCCATTTGTGGATGTAGTCACCACTATGCTGGATCCTTCTATCCCGCTTACATCGAATGAATGGGATGAGTGGGGTGACCCTCGGAAAAAAGAATATTATGATTATATGTTATCCTACTCCCCTTATGATCAAGTCAGCGATCGTGAATATCCAAATATGTTGGTCACATCCGGATTGTTTGATTCTCAGGTTCAATATTGGGAGCCCTTAAAGTGGGTTGCCAAACTCCGTGATCATTGGGATGGCTCAAATAAGTTATTTCTGCACATGAATATGGATGCGGGGCATGGCGGAAAGTCAGGCCGTTTCAGACGTTACCGGCAGACCGCTTTGGAGTATGCGTTTTTATTAGATCTTGTAGGTAAAGATATAAATTTTTAACAAATCTACCTCATCATCCCACAAACAAAAAACCCCACGAATGTGGGGCTGAATGTTGAGAAAAAGGTCGATCTATTTTAGTAATACCATCTTTCGTGTCTGTACAAAGTCTCCTGCTTGGATTCTATATAAATAAAGGCCAGCACCAACTGAAACGCCAGCATCATTGGTGGCGTCCCACTGTATTGATTTGTAACCCGATGTCTCATTTCTACATCTTTTTGTAAATAACCTTACCATTAAAAATTGTTAGGACCACTGATGTATTATGAATTTCATATGGCAGAATCTGGAACAGGTTCCTGTCCAAAATAATAATGTCCGCTAATTTGCCCACTTCCAAAGATCCAATATCATTTTCTTTGAATAGACTGTAAGCCCCTTCCAAAGTATAGGCACGCAACATGGTTTCCAATTTTACAGCTTCTTCAGGGAATAACGCATCTCCATCTTTTAAACCAGGTCCACGCCGTGTAACAGCAACCTCAATAGCATCAAGTGGGTTCAGGGAAGACACGGTCCAATCACTGCCACCGGCTATACGGGCGCCCGATAAGGCAACACTGTTTATGGGATAATTCCACTTGGAACGTACAGGGCCCAATACCGGCAATGTCAGGTCTGTAATGTATTTATCCGGATATGCCCAAAGGGCCTGGAAACTGGCAATGATATTTAACTCTTTAAAGCGGGGCACATCCTGAGGGTGAATCAATTGAATATGTGACATCATGTGCCGCTTATCTTTTAGCCCATTCTGCTGCCGTGCGAACTCAAATGCATCTAATGTGCTTCGTATTCCCCAATCGCCAATAGCATGGATGTGAATTTGGAAACCTGCCTTATCATACTCAGCTACGGCCTTTTTCAGCGTGTCGGGATGCCAGTTTAAAATACCGCGATCATCTGTACCAAGGTAAGGCTCTAACAGGGCGGCTGTACCACCTTCGATAACACCATCAGCAAAAAATTTTACAGTGTTCATTGTCCCCAATTCATTGGCAAACCTACGTTTCTTCATTTGCGTTAAGTCATCTTTCCAGAATGCCGGGCGGGCATATTGCGATGCTGCCACTCGCATGGATATTTTTTTATCAAATGTTGCTTCCCGATAGGAATCCAGGCCATCATAACGCCTGCCACTGGAATCATTAGACGCATAAGCCTCAGTGCCAGCATCCAGAATGGCAGTAACCCCTAGGCGATTAGCTTCTTTAGCAGCAAGCTGCAAACCGGAATCAATTTGATCTTTAGTATATAATGGCAAAAGCGGTTCTACCAATCCCATTGCATCCTCCCGCAATACTCCGGAGGGATCTTTACTCTTAGGATCGCGCTCGATCCGCCCATTTGGAGGATCAGGTGTTTGGGCATTGATACCGGCCAATGCCAGCGCTTTTGAATTCACCCAGGCAGAATGGCCATCAGCTGATACTAAATATACGGGTTTGTCCGGGCTGATCTCATCCAACCATTCCTTGCGAGGATTACCATCTGGAAAGATGGGAAGTTCCCAGCCGCTGCCGCGGAGCCATTCATTTTTTGGGTGGGCAGTAAAATAATCACGGAGAGCCTGGAATATTTGATCGGAGGTTTTTAAGTTGTGTAACTGGCAATCATGCATTTCAAGGCCGCCCCACAACAAATGGACATGTGAATCAATGAACCCAGGCAACACCATCCCGCGCGGCATATCGATAACCTGTGTTGCACTGGTTTGATACAATACTGCATCTTGCTCATCGCCCACAAAAATAATTTTATCCCCTTTGATGACCACTGCATCAGCCCATGGCTGCTCTGGATTCATTGTATAAGAGGGCGCGATTAAAATAATATCCGCTGATTTTTCCTGGCTAAAGACCGGTGAAATGAATGAAGAAAATATCCAACATGTAAACAAAATCATTACATGCCGATGGATTTGGTTTAACGGTAGATTTTTTGAGTTGATTAATGATGACATTTTTATTGTATGAATATATATGACAGGAATCTACTCATTAGCCCGGATACAAAAAACCCGCTACTTAGTGGGTCAAGGTTGAAAATATCTAGAAAAGACGAGATTCTATTTAGTAAAAATTGCTACTTGCCAGAATAGGGTTGTGGCATAATAACTGCGTTTTAACCCATTCCTAAAAATTATTTCTTCCACTTTTTTAGTAGGGTGAATGAATACTCGAAAAGAACTGCCCATTATTATGGAATAAAAGTTCATAAATAGAAGAGCTAGTTTTGTCCACCAAGCGTCACGAGGATAAATAACAGCGTATATTTTTCGAGAAAGCTTGGAAGACAGTCTTACTAATTCAGACATATTATCGTAACAACAAATAACCTTGTCCAGAGTTACTATATCAGCCGAGTCTACATCTGATGCGATTGCTGTAAAATCACCATGTTTAAAATCAATTATTTCAGCTAAGCTTTTTTTGTGTATCTCTTCTTTAACTAAATCAATATATGCTGGTGATGCTTCAATACTCGTTCCAGATGAAGCTCCTGCTTTGATTAAGTCATACTGGATTGCTCCAATTCCACCGCCAATATCCAAAAAATCCAAGCCCTGTACTCCTTTCTCATGTATAGCTTTTAGCAGCATGCCAGTTGTTTTGCTTGGACCTTTTTTAAGGTATCGTTTAAGCGCGCGCTTGGCAGCTTTTTTGTCAAACATATTTTCAATACCCTGACATTGACAACAACCCATAATTAAATACCCTTTATATAGATTACAATATTATTAATTATTATTGCTAACAAATCCATCCCATTTTCGCATATAATTTATAAAAACATCACTTAGATCTGCTTCCTTGAGGTGCTGCACCGAAAAAGGGGCTCGGGGTGGATTATAGTTTTCCTGAAAAAGTTTTTCAGCCCAATCAGGATAAGGAATGCCAACCCTCGCGACTCCAATGATGTCCGCACCTTGATTCATTAATTCCTGAGCGTCTGATCTAGACCAAACACTTCCAGTACTAATTATAGGAGGCAAATCATCAACACTCTGGGTAAACCACTCAGTTAATCTTCTAGGGTCATCTGGATACTCTTTTGATTTCGCGAATGCATCCCAACATGAAATGTGTAAATAATCTATTCCTTCATCTCTGAGAAAACCCGCAAGGTTAATACTGTCATCTAGATTTATTCCCAGATCACTAATCTCAGGAGAGATTCGAATACCAACAATAAAGGAATCTGGCACATTTTCTTTTATAGAACGATATATCTCAATTAAAAATCTCGACCTGTTTTTTAAATCGCCACCCCATTCATCTTTGCGCATATTCGTCTTTGTCCCCAAAAACTGTGATATCAAATACCCATGGGCTCCATGTAGTTCTATGCCATCAAACCCTGCTTTCACACAGCGAACAGCCGCAGAAGTAAAATCTTTGATAATTCTTTTTATATCTTTTTCAGATGCAGAGCGAGTAAATCCGCTCTTCGATTCATCGCAAGGGATTTTGCTTGCCGATATGGGTGTTTTTGCTGTCAAATATTGAGGGGCACGCATTCCGCCATGAAATAATTGTGCAAAACTCAAGCTTCCATGAGTATGAATTGAATCTGTTAGTGTTGTTAATTTATCAATATGCATATCATCAAAAAGGCCAAGCTCTCCGTCCCATCCCTGGCCATCTTTGGAAACGTGTGCTGCTGCAGTTGTAATAATTCCAAAACCACCCTTGGCACGGCGAGTGAGCCACTTTATTTCTTCGTCTGAAAGAGTACCATCAGAATGACTTTGTTTATTTGTCATTGCAGCAAGCACAGTTCGATTACGTAACCTGTGCCCCGTACGATTAAAAATAAATGAATCGGAAGGACCCGGCTGTTTATTCTGTACCATTCTCAAATCTACCCATCATCCCACCATACAAAAAACCCCACGAGTGTGGGGCTGTTCATTTGATTTGTAATTCTTAAAAAGATTGTATTTGGTCATTACCAATAAAAAATTGAGGTGACTGATCTACCGAGCCAAGTTTTACTTGCTCTGCGTTTCTTATCATTGCTGAAGCCAAAGTATCTACCCTAAGCCCAAAGCCTTTTGATTCAGAAAAACTCTCAAACCATGTTTGCTTACCCTGAAGCCGTATCAACATACCTGGCTTAAAAATGGAAACGTGGTTAAAAGAAAAATTCGACAATATCGTTTGTTCTTTTTGTCCCATAGTCCTCATGTACAATAATGGATGGATCCAGTCTTTGGCCCATGCTGTATGATTTGCACCTTTTGCTGATACAAGTGATGCATGATGTATTTTAGCATTTGAAGCCATTTTGGCTGCTTCATTTGAAATCCCCGCTTCAATATGAATAAACTCTTTTGCTCCTCCCGCACGCTGTCGCGTTGTGCCTATACAATTAAAAAAAACATCATTACCTTCCCAACTCTTTTCGGTGGATGACAAATTGGAAAGTGATTCAACAACAATATCCACAAGTTTATCATTTTTGTCACCATCCAAAACAGGCTTCCTTCCAATAGATGTCACTAATTCACAGTTTTCATTTTGGATTAGTTGATTCAACAGTTGTTTGCCTGTGGCGCCTGTAGCACCAATGATTATTGCTTTAAACATATTCGAATGCACCCGTCCTTAAAAATATAAACTCGTGAATGACATAGTTTGATTGATCTTTAACTGCAGTATTTTTCGGGTAAAGGAAATTCATCAGTTTCTTTATTCCAGTAAACATTCATAACCCACCACCTGTTCCCGTCATTGAGTAATTGAATACTATTTATTCCTCTGGTATGAGGCTTATCATCATCGATTAAGTTTTTACTTCCAAAAGTAGACCAAACATGAACCACATGCCCAAATTCTTCTACTTTTCGAGCAATTTCATACTCATAAAAACTTTCGCCGTCTAAAAAAGGTTGAGCATACTGAATAAATTCATCAGGCGTCATCACTTTTGTATCTAGGTATCCACTCTCTTCTTTTCTTATAACTATTAATCGTGCTTCGGGATGAAAAAGATACCGTTCTCTATCCCAATCTCTTTCTGCACCTTTTTCCCCAGAAATAACATCGTATAAAGCATCTATTATTGAATCAATTGATATAACATCATCTTTAGATTGGTTTGATAACTTATTCATTTTTACTTATAAACCTGCTCGTTCTCTTTTATACATTAACTATATAGGGGTTAAAAAACGCAGGGTTTTCCGATGTCAATTATAAATTTTTCTGCCAGAATTCCAGCATTGTATTTTGCCGGTGAATCCTGGCTGGCTTATCTCCAAAACCATGTTTCCGCATTGGATAAAACATCATATCAAACATGATATTTTCCTTTATCAGTTCATCAATGAAATGCCAGGAGTTCTGGGGATGCACATTATCATCATAAGTTCCATGGACTAACAGCAAGCGCCCGTGAAGGTTTTTTGCAGTTTTAATAAAAGATGTCTTTTCATAGCCTTCCGGGTTATCCTGTGGGCGCTTCATGGCAAATTCTCCCCACTTGGTATCGTAGTAATGCCAATCAGTAACTGGCGCTCCGGATATGCCAGCCTTGAATTCCTGGGTATTGGTCATAGCGTTCAAGGTAAAGCTTCCGCCACCGCTCCAGCCCCAGATTCCAACCCGATCCGGATCAACATAAGACTGTGATTTGAGCCAGTGGATTCCATCCAAAATATCAACAATTTCTATGGGCCCGGACATCATCATTATAAGTCGATTTTCCAAATCCTTGCTTATTGCGGTAGCGCTGCGGTGATCAAATTTCACAACCAGGTAGCCTCTATCCAACAGCATGTTATCAAAGAAAAGAGATGAGCCCTGCCATTGGTCAAACACCGTAGGCGCTGATGGTCCTCCATAAATATGGAAAATAAGAGGGTAGGATTTACCAGGATCAAAATCTTTTGGTTTCAGAATCTGGGCAGGCATTGGGAATCCATCTGATGTGGGGATAGTAAAAAGTTCCGGGGTCTGCAGATTCAATCCCTGCAGTAGTTCGGGGCGCGGTTTTGCGAGCACATGCAAATTTGTCCCATCTTTTTTATGGAGAGTAAGCGATGGAAGGGTGCTGCTATTTGAATAGGAGTCCAAATAATATTGCCCATCAGGGCTAAATCCAACCTTGTGTATGCCTTTTTCTTTTGTGATCCGCTCCAGACCACTGCCATCAAACCCTATTCTATATAAATGTCGTTCAATGGATGATTTTTTCAACGCAGTAAAATATACCTGGCTATTTTTTTCATCAATATTAACCACGGATCTCCTTAGCCAAAAGGGGCCTCCGGATGAACGCAATGCCCAAGGTCCACTGGTGACCTGATTAATCAGCTGGCCATCTTCCCTGAAGCGATATAGGTGTGCATACCCGTCTCGCTCGGACTGCCACAAAAAATCACCTGATTCCAAAAAGTAAAGATCATCATTAATATTGACCCAGCCTTTATCGGTTTCCTTTAAAACCTGGTCAAGGTTTTTTCCGGTTTTTCGATCGATATAAAACAGGTCCAATTCAGTTTGGGCCCGGTTCATGGTCTGTACCGCGAATCGTTTATTATCCGGATGCCATTTTATGCGACAGATATATTCGTACGAATCCAGTTTGACCCATTTTATACGAGGATGGGCAACTTCCAAAACACCCACTTTCACAATGGGATTATCTGTTCCCGCTTTCGGGTAGCGCTGGGTAATCAGCCGTGGTTCCACAGGCTTGAAATCCACATAATGCATTTTTGTCACTGGAGATTCATCGGTCTGTAAAAAAACCAGTGCCTTAGAATCATCCGACCACCAATAGCCAATATCCTGCCGGCCAAAGATCTCTTCCCAATAAACCCATGAGACAGTACCGTTCAGGATATTTTCAGATCCGTCACGGGTTAGCCGAGTTTCCCGATTTTTTATCAAATCATAAACATAAAGGTCGTTTTCCCTGACAAAGGCCACCTTTGACCCATCTGGTGAAAAGCGTGGCGATTTTTCAGCTGATTCCGTTTCAGTAATACGCCTGAATTCTGAAGTTGCCATATCCAGAATAAAGATATCTTTTTTATAGATGTAAAGTGCCTGCTCCCCATCTGAATCAAACTCAATGGGCCAGACTAGGTATTTTGTGGAATCTTCATCGCCAATATTTCTTTGCAGACTGGCAATTGCTTTTTCTTTGTTAACTGCAGGGTAGAGTTCACCGGATTTCCGAGGATCCAGTTTCTGGAACGTTCTTTCTTCCTTCGGCTGGCGAACATCAAACAAGATGGCTGTATTATTATCTAGCCATTGATATTGGTGGACTGCCGCGATCGTATTGGCTTCATCGCTTTGGATCCATTCGACAGTAATCTTTTCTTTGCGCTCTTCACTATAGACACGGGGGATTAAGGATAGAATCAATAGAAGTGGAATAATGCGATTCATAGGTAGCCCAATTGTTTATTGGTTTTTAATTTAGCTTATTTCCTGTCATCTGCCAGCGCACCAGTTCTACAGGAATATTCCCGGTATCGTTAAACGCTCGGAAAAAATCCTTCATCACAAAGGGATTTCCCTGTTCTTCCTGCTGCTTAGCCCATTCAGTGACAAGCTTCTCTACTAAATATTTCCCAGTGATATAACTAGTCCCATATCCCGGTTGACGAAGATAAAGGTGCTGTTCAAATTGCAATAAGTGCGGTTCACGTTTCATCCAGCCACGGGGTGTCCATTTAACGTGCACCTGACCCGCTTCCGCCATGGTCATTTCGTTGGCGTGAGCGTAAAGAGATCCTAATCCCCGAGCAGCTCGCTGGGCGATCATGATCCAAATAATTTCTCTGGAGCGGGGACTATCTTCGTAGAGACCGGCATGCATGAACATTTCTTCTACACCAGTAGCCATACCTTCACTCTTGGAATCAAAAATATTATAAAGCAGGGCACCGCGGCGGATGGGACTTTCGTGGGGTTCATCTCGCACCTGAGCCAAATCAAACCAATGGACAAAATGAGAATAGAGTGGCAAGGGGTCGTAATGCATACCAATGGCAAAAAAATTACGCTGATCCGCAGGTACAAACTGACCCATATGCTCCCGAAGTGCCGGTTCCATATTGGCCTTAATAGGCATGATCTCTTTATCTCTCAAAAAGTTCATGAAGCGCTGTACTCCCTTCTCTGTGAGCTGGGCAAATTCTTCCGGTGTGTTGGCAGCAGACATGGGTGGCAGATCCATATTATTCTGCTCCTCCAATTTTAAAGATGTCCAAGCGCGGTCTAATTCTCGCTGAAGCAGCCGTACTTCATCTTCCCAGGTTAAGGGCAATAGATGGACATTTTGCTGATACCAAGTATAGTTTTCCTTACCAATCCCGGATGGGCCTGTCTTATCAGGCGCCTGCTCTTCCAACCAAATGATAAAATCTTTTGTGGATGTCTTGGCATTCTCTAGTGACACTGAAAGGGCAACTTGATCTTTTGATAGTTTAAGTTTTTCAGCAATTTCATTCAGGTCGACAACCTGTTGCTTGAAATTCTCAATTCCAGCGACCCACAGGTCTCGAGCATTTCCGGTGAGATTCCCTCGGGCCTGATCCAGCAATAAAGGGATGACCTTAAGGTCATTTGTTAGGTGCGTTTGATCAGCGCTGCTGAGCGGGAAGGCGTAAGTCCAAAATTCCAGCGTTGCGTGGTTAGTGGGCCCTTCGTGGGCAGGGACATCGCTCTGATACATCCAGACCGTCTGATAATAGGCCGGATCCCGTACCCAAGGACGAAGTACTCGATAGTTAAAATCATAGCCGTTCATTTCCGCCCTTACCACGTGCCAATCTACCTGATAGGGAATTGGCCAATCATCAATTCCGATTTGGACTAGTCGATTCTGGAGATCTTTGAAAGTAGTGTGGTCTTTTTTAAAACGGTCTGCTGTATAGTCTGGCGCTCCATTCAGGCGCGGTGGATTTTCAAAATCTCGCCAATCGTTAAACAGCTCCACCAGTTCCCGGTATTCGATGGGCTGGGGATTGTTTTGTTGACCATACATTTGGTTTGTCCCCATTAATATCACATAAATTATAATTATAATTCTTTTCATTGCTGGAATCTACTTTTTTTCATTCAAATAAAAAACCCCATCACTAGGCTTGAAATGATACAATAAATCATTGTTATTGAATATTTACAAACAAGCCCATGAATGAAGTATGTCATAACTACCTTAATCCTTTATCAAATAAGTCAAGTTTTCCTTCAGAACTGCTGATGCGGTCAACAGGCCCGAAAAAAGTGCACTGGAAACACCAACTGTTGTGATATCCTGCCCAGTAAAAAAAAGATTCTTTATATCAGATTTCGGACGCAGCCAGCGCTGGCGAAAACGATCCGGCGTATGGCTAATGCCGTACATTTCACCTTTTTGGTAATTGGCCAAGTCGCGGACGGTCAACGGTGTTGAAAGTTCTTTATAAGCCATGGCATCACGAATACCAGGAACCTGTTCAAATACAATATCAAGGATTCGATCTGACAGTTTATCTTTGGCATCTTCATATTCATGCCCACGGTTTTTCCATGCAAGGTCCTGCCATTTGGTATACCAGTCCCAGGTGCTCAAAGTAATGGCTTCCATGGTTGCATAGCCAGCATGATTTTTGTCCCAAGCCTGGTCCTTTGCTGATGGAAAAGAAACATATATGACTGGAAAATCCGCTTCTGGATTATTGGTATAGTCCTGAACATTTTTATCATGATCGTAGCCGGGGTAAATCCATAAGTTGGTGTTAGTGATACCTAATTCATCTGCAGATTTATCGAGCCCAATATGTAGACAAACATAGCTTTTAGTTTGCTCAACTTTTTCCAGACGTTCTTTTAATCTGAAATGACCATCTCCATTCTTGAGCAGTCTATCAATTGTATTTACAACGCCAGCATTGCTAATAATGGTATCTGCTTCAATCTCATCGCCATTTTCCATAATAACACTTACGGCGGTACCATTATGTGTCTTGATTTGCTCCACACCAGCATTGACCATCAGAACGCCATCATTGCTTTCAATCAGATCTGAAATTGTTTCAGCAATGCTTCTTGATGATCCCGTGGGATAGTTACCGCCATCAAGGTAATGGCGAGCTACAAGGGCATGCATGGCAAAACTGCTTTGGGCCGGAGGCAGACCATGATCTCCCCACTGACCAGTAAGAACACCAATCAATTGCTGATCATCAGTCAAACTAGACAGAACATCAAGGGTGGTGCGATCAGAGTAAGAAAAGAATTTTCGAGTCATAAAAGGATAGGTGATATTTCTCAAAATCCCCGGAAGAGCCTTGTTGCTGTAATATGGTCGCGCACTGCGGGCAGCCTGATCCAGGAGATCCATGTAGGTCATAATGCCCGATTCTTCCTTGGGAAAATAAGAAATCATATCTTCTATAAACTGTTCCCGCGGTGCAACAAAATTATAGGACTTATCAGGGAAAATAATCCGGTCATAATTTTTATCCATGGGTGACCACTGCAGTTTTCCACCGGAGATTAGGTCAAACAGACGCCGTATGGGTGAATAGGAATTATGAACCTGACCAATATAATGGATTCCCACATCCCATTCATAATTATCCCTGCGGAAGGTATGTGTCCAGCCGCCGATCTTAAAATGTTTTTCCAGCACTAGGACACGTTTCCCTTTCAGGCTCAGTAAAGCAGCTGTGCAGAGACCACCAATACCGGAACCAATGATAATGGCATCAAATTTTTTATCAGCTACACCTGGTTTATAACTTTTCCATTTCTTCATTTAGAATTCTCAAGGTTGCCTGAATCTAACTATCATCCCACAAACAAAAAACCCCGCTGCAAAGCGGGGCTTGTTACCATTGAAAATTTTATTTACATCTCTTTCAATTTAGAAATAAAGTGATCATACTCTTTACCCAGATGCACATAGCACCTGACCCAGGGATGCATAATATTGTCGCTATCTTTTAAGAAGCGCCAGACGTGACCGGCGCCATCCAGGTCTTCCGCCAATAAAATATCTCCCCGTTTAATGATCATAAGATGTTCTTCGTCCAGCTCATCCACATCGCAGCTTTTAAACTCTAAATAGCCATCCAGGGTAATCACCAATTGACGTCTTGGAGCCGTATGGGCCAGTTTCGGCCCTTCGCCTTTGCTCTGGTCCGGAACCGGTGTAACCGCAAATTGCATTTTTACATCCTCGGCATTATCATCTAGGATTGGATTGACAAACAGGCTGGAGAATAAACCCACAGAGCCTAATCCTTTTTTTTCGGCTAAAGGTAAAGCCATTTTCTTAAACCGCGTGTGTCCGCTTTGATCCGTATACATACGGGTGACAGTAATATTTGAATCCATGTTCGACCCTTGGTCAAGGTTAAGAATTAACTGGTTTAATCTACCCATCATCGCTGGCAAATATGAACCACTCCTTTGTGTGTATTAATTTGCAAGATTGAAAACCAGTACGTACTGGTAGGGTAGTTCCAGGACATGGGATACCTGCCGGTAGCCGGCATCTTCCAGTTCTCCGGTTACTGTTCCTGATGGTAGTTTATGGCCATCCGGGGGCCCCACCGGCAGATCACCTTTCTTAAAATCAACAATAACCAACCGCCCATCTGGCTGCATATACTGTTTCATATTCTCAAAATAATCACCTCGGTCCTGAATGTGATGATAGGTGTTGCAAATAAAGATCAGGTCCGATTTTTCCGGGATCTTGGGGTCGTCCGGTTGTCCCAGTATGCTCACCAGGTTGGAGAGGTTTTCCTTTTTTGCCCTGTTATTCAGGTAATCCACCAGCGTTTGCTCAATATCAACGCCGTACACCTTCCCATCCGTTGCCACCCGGGCAAAGCGCACCGGGAAATAGCCGGTGGCAGAACCGATATCGGTAATCACAGCATCAACAACGATTCCCAATGAATGAATCAATTCATCCGGCTTCTGCCAGTCATCCCGTTTGGGTTTTTCAAAAATACCCGCCCATTTTTCTGCATCATTAAAGCGGTGGTGTGCGCCTGTTTCATCCCATTCAACTTTATCGGTTGTTGATTTTTGATATTCCATCATCATAAACCATTTGTTATTCTTTGCAACCCAAAGAGATTCAAAATGAACATAGCTGTCATTTTGTTTACCATCTTTATCAATGGTATAATAATGAAAAATGCCTGTTTCGTGTGCTGTGGTTTTATCGGTGAGTCTTTGCGAAAACTTGACATCTA
>Ga0302122_10001638_pt1 | contig 14211 bp, 8 predicted proteins | sample CB21_SCM_MG_FD_203115 | JGI IMG/M metagenome (GOLD analysis project Ga0302122, IMG submission 203115) | Marine microbial communities from Western Arctic Ocean, Canada - CB21_SCM | ecosystem: Environmental > Aquatic > Marine > Oceanic | place: Canada: Western Arctic Ocean | collected 2017-09-28
GCCTTGTCACTAATCAAAGCAGGACCCGAACAGAGACATACTTCATCAAGAAGACCCACAATCTGCCAGTGGTCTCGATCAGTGTTGATCCCAAAAGGATGTTTAATGCGGCTACTGGCATGTATGCAAAGGGTCCGTCTGCAAGTTCCAGTTTTCCTTATTACGGGGCCAATTTCTGGAAGGATATTGAATTACCGGCAAATGTCACCCTGTTTGAGTCGGATGGGGTGGTTGGCTTCAACATGGATGCTGGATTGAAGATGTTTGGTGGTTGGTCCAAGGGCTATCCACAAAAATCATTTGCCGTTTTTTTGAGAAGAAAGCACGGCTCAGGTCGACTCGATTATGAGCTTTTCCCTGGAGAAAATGTCGATGGTTACGAATCCTTTACCCTCAGAACCTCAGGCAATGACAACCCGGGGTCACATCATGTCAGAACCTATTTCACCGATGGAAGCTATACGCTGTTCCGGGACGCGTTGATGCACAGATTGCTGGAGGGAGCGGACCTGGAAACGCAGGCATATCGTCCCGCTATTGTGTACATCAACGGGGAATATTTTGGCCTGTACAATCTGCGGGAAAAGATGAGTGAACATTACATTGCATCGCATCATGAAGTGAATCCTGATAAGTTGAATATCATTGAATCGCACTCGGGTCTGGTGAAGGGAAGTATGAAGGACTACAACTACATGGTTAATTACATCCAAAAGGAGACACGCTTCTCGGTAAAGTTGAAGGGAAAAGTCTATCGGAAAATCCAGACCCTGATGGACACCGACAACTTTATCACGCATCAGATCTCCGTCGCGTATTTTCAGAACTTCGACATAGGTAATATCAAGTGCTGGAAGGAGCAGACGACTGGTACGCGATGGAGGTGGATGTTGTTTGACCAGGATTACGGTTTCAACCTGTGGAATCCCGACAAGTATATTTCGGCCATGCGCCGGGATTATTCCGACTACGACAACATGTTTGAGTTTCTCACGGACCACACGAAGTCCAGAGAGTGGCCCAACGGTTCCAAGAGGACATTCCTCCTGCGTACCCTGCTCCGAAACGAAGAGTTCAGGACCGACTTCATCAATCGCTGCGCTGATTTCCTGAACAGCCGATTCCAGTCCGAAATGGTACTAAAAAAAATCGACTTAATTCAGACAATGATCCGTCCTGAGATGAAGGAGAATCTGGATCGATGGGATGGAAAGATGCCCGACTGGGAAAAGCACCTCAACGTGATGCGTGATTTCGCCCGTGATCGCCCACAAAAGCTCCGCCTGGATTTGATGGATCATTTCCAGTTGGCGGGGCAGCGAGCACTTACAATCCAAAACAATCAGCCGGTTAGAGGCAAGGTGCGAATCAACTCACTGATGCTTGGGGAATTTCCCTGGAGCGGAGTGTACTTTGACGATGTGCCGGTCCGACTGGCCGCAATGCCAAATCGAGGCTATCGCTTTGTGGGTTGGAGCGGCGATGTCTCGTCGACGAAAGTCGAACTACAGATAAACCCAAGGCAGGCACAGGCCGTATCGGTCCGCTTTGAGCCGATCGAGTTGACGTCTCCCAAAGTAGTCATCAACGAAATTAACTACAACCCGTCCAGTAAACAAAATCCCGGCGATTGGCTGGAGTTGCACAACCCGGGGACAACAGCGGTTACGCTAGATGGCTGGACCTTGACTGATGAGGCCGACCGAGGACATTATGTGTTCTCATCGCGAGCCACCATTCCACCCAACGGCCACGTTGTCGTGGCCCGAGAACCATCGAGTTTCAAGCAAGTTTTCCCGGGTATCATGCCACTTGGCCCGTTCCAGTTCGGACTAGGTAACGGCGGCGATCGTTTGTTTCTCTACGATGCCGCTGGCGCGTTGGTCGATCAAGTTGAGTACGATGACAAAAGCCCTTGGCCAATCGAGCCGGACGGCTCCGGCTTCACGTTGGAACGAGTCGATGACATTGGCCATGAGGGTAGCCACGAAGATTGGGCGCCGTCAGTCAGGCGCCTTGGTACCCCCGGCAGCGCCAACAGTGCTGTGCTTGACCAATTCCGACTCGTGCTTGCCGCTCCGGTGATCGATGCCAAGGGCAACCTCGCCCTGAAAGTGACCGGTGCCGTCGCAGGTGGCTACGCCGTTGAGTCATCCGCGAATCTTCGGCAGTGGACTCCGGTCGAAGAGGCAGCTGTCGCTGGTGACCAACTGCTGATTCCGCTGAACGCCAAGCCAAACATCTGCCGTTTCTTTCGACTAAAAAAGAATCCGTAACCGCCCGTTCGACTACTTAGTTTTTTTCATTTTTCTGCTTTGCTTTTTTTTGCAACCACTCGGCCCTCAATGTGCCAACGAACAAATCCGTGCCACAAACAGTTCAATGAAGTTTACCATGCCGCCTTTGCCCTCCCTATGTTGCAGCATTGACTTACTCTACGACATTGAGCAAATAATCAACCCGTCCAGACTAACGAAAGCACTGGACCAGTGTGGATAACTTGATCAGTGCCAACAATACTAGCGGTTTGAGGGTTACCAGGTGGAGCAGCCCGGTGGTTCGTCAGGATCATAACTTGGCGTTTTTTTGTAAACGTTGTCACCTTCTGTGTCTGTGTAGTCGCTATCTTAATTTAGCTATGATGACCAATAGTAAAAAGCAAAGTTGGAATGGGAATAGGATATCAGGATTTTTCGCAGCGAGCCTGACTCTTATGATCGCCATGGTGGCTTGTCTGAACTCTGCGATAGGAGCAGAGCTGAAGGTTGATGATCTTTTCCGCTCCGATCATCTTCTTGAAATTCAGATTAGAATGTTGCCATCTGACTGGAGCAAACTTCGTAAAGAAAGCGATAGAGGCAATGGAGGATTCGGTCGCATATTTGGTGGTAGCCGTTCAAGTGGCAATCGTTTCAACTTGTACAAGGCAGATATCACTATCGATGGTAATACGATCTCAAGCGTAGGCGTACGAACCAAGGGGTTCATAGGTTCATTAAATCCGGAGCGTCCATCCATAAAGGTGAAATTTGATGAATACCTGGATCAATCCCCAGTTGCAGGACTCGACCGTCTTACCCTCAACAACAATGTACAAGACGAATCACTTGCCAGCCAATATCTCACTTACAAGCTTTTTAATAAAGCGGGCATCCCCGCCCCAAGGGTTAGCTATGCAAAAGTAACCGTTAATGAAGAGTATCTTGGGGTCTATACCCATATTGAATCAGTAAGGACCCCATTCATTAAACAGCATTTTGAAGACTATTCAGGTGAGCTCTATGAGGGTACAATCGCTGATTTTTATCCGAAAGCAGTTGAAAATATCGAAGCCAAGAACAAGCGCACTGAGAAAGATCGGACTCAGTCAAAAAAACTCGCTCAGATCCTTGAGACCAAGGAGAGCTTCAACTTGGCCAAGGCGGAGAAGTACGTCAACGTCGACCAGTTCATCAAGTTCTGGGCAATGGAGAGTCTTCTTGGTTTTTGGGATGGCTACACCAACAATCAAAATAATTATTATGCTTACGCTAGTCCTAAGGATGACATGCGATTCCATTTCATGCCATGGGGTGCGGACGGTGCTTTTACCGAGAGTAGGGGGCCATTTAGTCGATTCAGAGGAGATGGCAATGAACCAAAATCAGTTTATACGCAGAGTATGCTCGCCAATCGCCTCTTTCAACTCGAGGGGGTTCGCAACCGTTACAAGGCGGCACTGGAGGATATCTTAATTGATGTATGGAGAGAGGAGGAAATCAAAGATGACGTGAAACGTATCCACGCTTTGACCCAGGATCACCTTCATCCCCGACAGGACCGTATAGATCAAGGTATCAGCCGATTGATTGAATTCGTTGAAGATCGACGTTCCAGTATCGAATCAGAACTTCAGGATTGGCCTGTCCAAGTTCAAAATGGTCCGAGGATCCCAAGATATTCCGTCGAAATCGGAAAATTAAAAGGATGGTTTGATACCGCTTGGAAAAGTGAACGTTTGAGGGACGTCAATGGCCTAGGCAAAGCCGAGCTTGAGCTTACGCTTAATGGCGAACAAGTGACTTTTTCCAGTCTGGGAGTTTTAGGTCAACCTGAGGAACCTCGGAGAAGGTTTGGGGGAAGGGGTAGGGGACGTTCTGAACAAACGCAGAAACTAAATCCAACTATTACTTTTCAGGGTGTCAGTGAAGATAAGAGTCAACAGGTGAAAATAACGCTGACAATCAACCGTAAGGACTTTGAATCCGGGAAAAAGGACGTGCCATTCCAAGGTTCCCTGACGGTGTTAAATGCCGATGAGGATCAAAACGAATTTGGGTTCGGCAGGTTCATGTCAATGAAGACCCTAGATGGTGCATTCAAACTGAGTGAAGCTGAAATGGATGAGGGGGGTTCCGTTGCTGGTACATTAAAGATGAATATAAATGAAAGCCGGGGCGGGTTTAACTTTGGAGGAGACCGCAGCAGGGGCACAAGACGCTGACGGTCGAGAGAAGATCGGGTATTCCAACTTACTCCGTTCAGGAATTATAACAACGCAGTTCGGAGCTTCAGCCAGGGAGGGGCTCGGCAACTTTCGTTCCCTGTCAAATTACCGAAGCGAGGTGTCCAAGTACAAGCCGCAGGAGGGTACCATGGTGAACACCCCCGCTGTCATCGTCGGTGAATACGGCAACGGCCGGGTCCTGTGTATCAGTCCGCATCCAGAATCCACGGATGATCTTAATCGTCTCGTGCAAAATGCCGTGCGATGGACCGCCCGGCGGAGGTGAATCGGTTCAATGCCCCTCGGTTCAGCGTCAGCAGGGTTTTGGAATCGAGTTGAACAACCATGAATTAAGTATCTGACGATCCCAGCTGTGGCACGTCATCAGGTGCGACGATGTGAAACACCCGGTGGAGACGGTTCACCTTGCTGGCGCTGCCATCATTGAAAACTCAAACGAGCGGGATCCAGACAAATGGAAAGTAACCGTTGCCCCCTCACGGATCGTGAACCGGCATGGGGGGTCGGTTCATGATGTTGTTCGTTGACGGACATGCCTCGTCCATGAAGGCAAGTGAGGTTGGGTTTCAGTATCCCAAGGGCCACCCCTTGGCCATGGTGGGACAGGGACTGAATCAGGTTAACCGCAGATTTTTTTGTTGCGATTGGCCAAGTGCAGTGATTCAAGCAAGAATCTTTGTTGCGGCTTCGCCATAGACATCGGTCAGGCGGTAATCCCTACCGGCATGTTCGAACGTCAACTGGGTGTGGTCTAGTCCCATGATGTGCAATAATGTCGCATGCAGATCGTGAATGGTCATTCGATCCTCTACGGCATGGTATCCATATTCATCGGTTGCACCGTAGCGAAAACCTCCCTTGACCCCGCCGCCCGCCATCCAGACCGTGAAGCCGTCCGGGTGATGATCCCGCCCACGCTCACCACCTCCTGCCTGGGCGGTTGGCGTTCGACCGAATTCACCTCCCCAAAGAACCAGTGTATCTTCAAGCATGCCAAGACGTTTCAAGTCACGAATCAATCCCGTGATCGGCTTGTCGATTTGTCGAACGTTAATTGAATGACCTTTTTCCAAGTGGGAATGTTGATCCCATTGCTCGTTATTGAATGGAAGGCTGTGGGCATGACTGACCTGAATGAAACGAACACCCCTTTCTGCGAAGCGCCGCGCGAGCAGGCACATCTGCCCGAAATTTTCGGTCTTTGAGTCGTCCATGCCGTAGAGTTTCCGTGTGATCTCAGATTCTCCTGAGAGATCGGTTACCTCCGGGGCCTGCGTCTGCATGCGAAAGGCAAGTTCGAACGACTGAATTCGAGCTTCCAAGGCTTCGTTAATTGTTGAATCTGACTGGTTCCGTTCGTGCAATTTACGTAGTAGCTCCAGTTGCAACTTCTGCTGGCGCGGGCTCAAAGAATTGTTGGTCATGTAGTTGAACTTGGCATCCTTGGCCAATGTGTTGGGATAACCAGGTGCGCCCAATGGAACTCCCTGATGCCTTGACGGGAGGAATGCTGCTCCAAAATTATTCACTCCTCCATGAAGGGTGGTGGGGCAAATGGTGATAAAGCCGGGAAGGTTGTCACTTTCCGTTCCCAGGCCGTAACTGACCCATGAGCCCATGCTGGGACGAAGGAATGCCTCATCGCCGCAGTGAATTTTCATGCAAGCTCCGCCATGAGCGACATTTGTTTCACACACGGAATTGATGACACACAATTCATCTGAGACTCCCGGGAGATGTTCCCATAACTCCGACATCCATTGCCCGGATGCGCCTACTTGTCGGAAGTCCCAGGGCGGTTTCATGATATTGGCCCGATTTGCAAACTGGACTTCGCGCTCCTTGAAGGGAAGTGGTTTGTTGTGCTCCTTGTACAGGCGCGGCTTGTAGTCGAACAGATCCACGTGTGAAGGGCCTCCATGCATGAAGAGAAAAATAACCCGCTTGGCTCTAGCCCGAATATGGGGTTGTTTCGGTCCCAGTGGAGAATTTGATGCTGTCCCTGTCCGAGTGGCATGAGCGGAATTTGGCATCAGTCCCTGCAAGGCGACTCCGCCAAACCCAAGGCACATCTGCTGTAGCAGTGTCCGTCGTGAATAAGGCCGGTTCATTGATGATAAATATTCATTTTGTTTGATGTTATGGAACCTCATGACTAGCCAGTTTAATCATCTCACATGAATAAAATCATTCGACATCACAAGGGTGTGACAAAGGGCATTCCACGATTCAGTCTTGTTCGGGTCTGAATCTTCAGGCGAAAAATCCTCCAAAAAATCTTTAGCCCACTCCAATTCATCAGGAGTAGGGGAGCGCGTCAATAAGGCTTCATAGAGCAGGTTAAGTGAGGGTTTCAAGGCTTTGTCAGTGGCGTTTAACCAATTTTTTGCGATGCTCCGGGATTCATTCATAAGATAATCCCCGTTCATCATCAATAGCGCCTGGGTTGGCACCGTTGTGGTAACCCTGCTGCCGACCGGTGTCGCCGCATTTGGGAAATCAAGTAGGGTCAAAAGATCATAAACATTGGATCGAACAACCGGAAGATAGACGCTCCGCCGATCGTTTTTCTCATAGAAACCCTGGTTATTGGCCAAGTCCTTTGGAGACGGATCCTGCGATTTAACCCCCATCGGCCCGCCACCCAATGCCCATCGAAGTCGACCGGAGAGGTGAAGCAAGCTATCCCGAAAAACCTCGGCTTCCATCCGGCGCATCTCCCTTTTCCAGAGTAAAACATTGCTTGGATCCCTTTCTATTGCGGCTGGATTCTCCACGTTTGATGCCATCTGATAGGTGCTGGAGTTGAGAATTTCGCGGTGCAGCGACTTAAGTGACCAACCCGATCGCATGAATTTTAATGCCAAGTGATCCAGCAGCTTAGGGTGTGTGGGTCGTTGCCCCTTTGTACCAAAATTGTTTGGGGTGGCAACAATTCCCCGGCCAAAATGCCACCGCCAGACCCGGTTTACCATCACCCGCGCTGTTAGGGGGTGATCGGGACGAGCCAACCATTTGGCCAGCTGTAATCGACCGCTTTGGTCCTTGGGAATATCCGGGATGCCCTCGAAACCAAAGCCAATGGGAGCACCCCTGGGAATCATGTTTCCAAGGTCCCGATGACTGCCACGAACATGGAGTTTGATATCCTGAATTTTTCCATCCTTTACTGCCATGACCATTCTTGGTTTTGGTGCGGCCTTTTGTTTCTCGGCCAGTTGCTTGTTTAATTCCCTGATTTCAGCATTCACTATTTCCAATACGTTTGAATCTCCCTTAAGCGGTGTCAGGCGTATCTGGTCTATATGGGACATCATGGGTTCGGACTCAATTCGCAGCGTAAACTGCTTGGCTGTGATTTTGAACAGGCCTTCTGAATGCCACTGTTGATGCTCCGGAAGCCATCCGCCGGTCGTTTTTGCCATCGCGTTCTCCCTTATCACCTTGCCATTCATCAGAATGCGTCCTGGTCTAGAAGATGCTGCGGCGTAACGAAGTTCCAATTGGAGCAACATCGGCGATTTGAAGGTCAGATCGTATTCCACAAAATTTTTCTGTGATCCGGGGTCGGATATGACCCCAATGCCTTTCCCGTAATTTTCGTTGTCTACAATAACATTACCACGGTCAAATTTTTCCGCCTGCAACTGGATTCGGTTTTCTGAATCAAGGACACCTTCAATTTTTTTCTCTGCGTCTTTAAGGCGGCTCTTGAGCGTCTCGGACACCTTTTTGAAAGCTTTTTTTCCGGCAAGAAACTCTGGGGTTTCTATCGGTTGATCATTCACATTGGTGCTATGCAGGATTCCGGCCAGGGAGTAGTAGTCCTTGCTCGGAATGGGATCAAACTTGTGATCGTGGCAACGAGCACAGCTTATTGTGAGCCCAAGGATGGCCTTGCTGAATGTATCAATCTGTTCGTCGATGCTGTCTGCCCTTTTTTTCACGGGATCCTGTTCTGCAAGAATTTTGGTCCCGATGGAAAGGAAGCCGGTGGCGGTCAGGGCCGCGCTTCTGGAATCGGAACCTTCCTTGTGGTTGAGGAGATCACCCGCAATTTGCTCAGATAGAAACTCGTCGTATGGCAGGTCACGATTGAGTGCGCCAATGACATAGTTGCGATAATGGTGCGCGTGTGGGTAGGCATGATTTTCATCGCTCCCGTTCGAGTCGGCGTAGCGCGCCACGTCCAGCCAATGCCGTCCCCACCGTTCCCCGTATGAAGGAAGAGCGAGTAATTTTTCCACAACCCGCTGCCATGCTTGCGGTGATGTGTCTTCAATAAACGCCCTGACTTCTTTTGGCGTTGGAGGCAGGCCGATCAGGTCGAGATATGCCCGTCTAATCAAGGTTCGTCGACTGGCTCGCCTTGCCGGAGCCAGTTCGACCTGCTCGAGTTTGGCCAGAATAAAGTGGTCCATCGACTGACTTGGCCAGGCGTTATCCCTCACTCTTGGCAGTTGTTGATCGGCCACAGTTTCAAACGCCCAGTGTCGTTGATAGGATGCGCCCTCATCGATCCAGGTTTTGAGCGTTTCGATCTCAATTTCACTTAATTTGGGGCCATTCCCGGGCGGCGGCATACGCTCATCTGGATTTTTGGATGTAATCCGCTCAACCAGGAGGCTTTCAGCGCTGTTCCCCGGAAGAATAGCGGCAGGCTTCGATTTGCGGGGCGAGATTGCCTTATCATAAATATCCAGGCGCAACCGAGCCTTACGCTGATTGGCATCAGGACCGTGGCATTCCAGGCAATTCTTGGAGAGGATGGGGCTAATGGCCTGATTGAAATTAACCGGACGCTTCTTTGTCGCGACTGTTTTCGCAATGCTGTTAAGCGGTAGTGCCAAGATTGCGGTGCCGAACAGTAGCGACATGATCAAGCTGAATAGTTTCGGCTTTAAATGGCAGACATAGTCACGCTCATTCTGTTCAACTCGAATCATCTTGTAAGGGAGCCAAACTAAATCCTAGAAATTGGGATTTCAATTGAAAAGATTGATGGCATCCAAGGGCATCCTAACTCCAGTGCCTTTTCAGGGTAGGAGTCTTGTTTTTGAGTAGTCGTGCGCGTAGCCCCGTTTCATGTATTGCACATCCCTGTTTTCCGGAGGTCGCGCTGACATGCCGTATTGTCCCAGCCCCATGTTTTGGATGGCCATCTTCAGTGTGCTGGAATCGAGCCAGCCATGGGTTTCGGCACCGAGTAGGTCGATGGGCTTGCGCTTGATCAAGCGGTTCAATAGTTTCCCGAAGTTATTGTGACACTCAAACTGATCAGTCTATTGGGGATTGTCTCGTTTCTTGGCTTGGCATGGGGCTTGTCGGCCAATCGCCGCCGAATTCCGTGGCGCGTGGTGACTTGGGGCATGGGGTTGCAGTTGATCATTGGCCTGGTTGTTTTTAGGACGCCGCTTGGCCAGGGGATGTTTGATGCGGCCAATGTCGCCATTGCCAAGTTGAACGAATTCGCCGGCGAGGGGGCAAAGCTTGTTTTTGGCGCACTTGGCGATGGGGGGAAAATGCAGGAGACCTTTGGGGAAGGGGTCATCTTTGCCATTTCGATTCCGGCCACGATCATCTTTGTCTCAGCCCTTTCATCGCTGCTTTACCATTGGCGCATTCTACCATGGGTGGTGATCGGTATCGCGTGGGTGATGCGACGGACGATGCGCACTAGTGGCAGCGAGACGCTCGCCACAGCGGCCAATGTTTTTATGGGGCAGACCGAGGCGCCGCTGGTGGTGAAGCCGTATCTGGACGGGATGACGCGCAGCGAGTTGATGGCGCTGATGGTCGGTGGGATGGCGACGATCGCCGGCGGCGTGGCGGCTGCCTATGCCTCGCTGGGGATCGACCCCGGGCATTTGCTGACGGCGTCCATCCTAAGCGCGCCGGGCACGCTGGTGATCGCGAAGCTGATGTTTCCGGAGGCGGAAAAGAGCGCTACGGCGGATGAAGCGTGCGAGCTGCCCAAGAGCGCGGCGGCCAACAGCATTGACGCCCTGTGCCGGGGCGCATCGGATGGGATGCGACTCTCGATCAACGTCATCGCGATGCTCATCGCGTTTGTTGCATTAGTGTACATGGCCAATTCCATTCTCGGTTGGGCGCTGTCGTGGACGGCGTGGAACTTCACAATTCAGGAGGCGGTCGGCTGGCTGAACGTGCCGTTCGCCTGGCTGATGGGGGTGCCGCCGGACGAGTGTGTGCGGGTGGGTGCGGTGCTCGGCGAGCGAGTGGTGCTCAACGAGTTTGTCGGTTACCTGCACCTATCGGGCATGATGGAGGGGGAGGGCGCTCTCAGCCCGCGAAGCAGTGCGATCGCGACCTATGCGCTGTGCGGTTTCGCGAACTTCGCCAGCGTTGCGATCCAGATTGGAGGCATTAGCACGCTGGCCCCGGGTCGCCGGGCGGACTTGGCCAAGCTCGGCCTGCGGGCGATGGTCGGTGGGCTGCTGGCTTGCTACTTGACGGCAACAGTGGCCGGATTGTTGATGCGTTAGCCGGACGTTTGCGACTCCGCTGCTTCCGGTTTGTGGGGAGGGAAGGTGAGGTGGAAACTTGCGCCTTGGCCAAGCGTGCTTTCGACCCGGGCGGTGCCACCGTGGAGTTGGGTGATATGCTTGACGATGCTCAGGCCGAGGCCGGTGCCTCCCAGTTCCCGGGAGCGTGCCTTGTCCACGCGGAAGAACCGTTCAAAAATCCGATCGCACACCTCGGCCGGGATGCCGGGGCCGTCGTCCTCCACGCACAGGTCAAGTTCGCCGTCCGACTGGCTGGCTGAGACGCAGACGCACGCGCCGCCGTATTTGATTCCATTTTCGACCAGGTTGTTGAGGGCCTGAAACAGCCGCTGGCTGTCGGCATATAAGGTGAGATTTACCGGCACACTGTTTTTCAGTTCTACCTTTTTTTTGTCGGCCATTTCGTGAAGGCCCTCGAGCACACCTTCGGCGAGTTGGCTGACGTTCACTTCCCTCTGGTCGAGACCGGTGTCGCCGGACTCGAGGTGGGACAGCGTAAGTATGTCCTCGATCAGGAAGGTCAACCGATCAGAATGATTCTCGATCTTTTTGAGGAACCGATGGGGGAGAGATTCTGTGTCTGTCTCGGTGTCGAGCAGCGTCTCGACGTATCCCTTGATGATCGAGAGCGGTGTTCGCAACTCGTGGCTGACATTGGCCACGAATTCCTGTCGAAGATTCTCCAGTCGCTTGAGTCGGGTGAGGTCGTGGAAGACAAAGATGGCACCCCGGTGCTTTTCGTTCCTGTCGCGGATGGCCACCCCGTTGACCTGCAGGAACTGCTGGTTGAGGCTGGGCAACATGATTTCCTCCTGGACGACTTGGTTGTCCTGCTTCAGGAGATTGACCAATTCGTATACCTCGTGGATACGGATGGCCTCCATCACGGTTCGGTTTTTTGGATCGTCGGCCAGTTCGAACAATTTGCAGAAGGACGGATTGGCAAACTCGATGATGCCCTTCTGGTTAGTGACGAGCACGCCTTCGGCCATATTCTCAAACATGGCGGTTACGCCAAGCGCATCAGTCAGTCCTGCAGGTTTGACCGTTTGGGCAAGCGCCAACGAGCGGTAGCGCCGTCGCCACCCAAGGTGTAGCCCGATAAGCCCAGACAAAAGTAGTATGGCAACAATCCAGCCGGTCATGCGTTCAAGTCGATCAAGCGATAGCCGACGCCACGAACCGTCTCCAAGTGGTCTGCCGCTTGGGCAAGCTTGGCCCGGAGACGCTGTACAGTGGTGTCCACAGTGCGGGTGTCGAGCGTGGGTTCGTAGCCCCAGACATCGCGCAGGAGGGTCTCGCGCGGTTGAACCTCGCCGGGACGACTGGCCAGGAGGCAGAGCAACCTGAACTCGGTGGCGGTGATGTTCAGCGCCTGACCATCGACCGTGGCTTGGTGCCGGACGGTATCCAGCTTGAATGGGCCAACCTCGATGAATTCGACTCCATCTGGAGTTGCGTTGCTGAGCCGCAGGAGGTTCTTGACTCGCAGTACCAGTTCACGCGGGCTGAACGGCTTGGTCACGTAATCGTGCGCCCCCAACTCGAGCCCCTTGACCCGATCCTCCTCGGCGGCGCGGGCGGTGAGCATGAGAATGGGGATGTCGCGCGTTTTGGGATCGCGTTTGAGCAATTGGCAAATTTCAAGCCCGTTGATTCCCGGAAGCATTAGGTCGAGAACCAACAGACTGGGAAGGTTCTCACGTGCCATCTTGAGGGCCTTGTCACCCGTGTCCGCAACAGCGACCTTGTACTGCTGCTTTTCTAGATGGAAAACGACCAACTCCAGCACATCCGGTTCGTCATCGACCACCAGGATTCGGATGTCGTTTTTTTGAGGCATGAAATTACTGAACGCCTGCGTGCCGAATGTCCTCGGCCTCGTGCAGCATGACGGCGTCCTCGGCGATGTTTTTTGCGTGATCGGCAATCCGCTCAAGGCACTTGCTGATCACGGCCAAGTGGCGGCAACGCTGGATGTTTTCGGTGGATTCCTCCATCAAACCTGTCAGGTTGTCCTGATAACTTTTGTTCATTTTGTCGATCTGTTTGTCGCGGGGAATCACTCCACGGGCGAGCACAGTGTTGCCGTTGACAAAGGCGTCGAGCGCATCCTTGAGCATGGCGTTAGCCAGGAAAGTCATCTTGGCAATGTCGAGCGGAGAGGAAAGGGGCGGGAGGGCCATGAGCTCGACTGCCCTTCGGGCGATGGTGGTGGCTTCGTCGCCGACGCGCTCGAGTTCACGGGCAATCTTCATGCCGCAGGTGATCTGGCGCAGTTCGAATTCACCCGGGGCTTGTGACAGCAGGCCAAGCGCGATGCGGTCAATTTGGATTTCGAACTGGTCGATGGTCTCGTCGGTCTCAAGTGTTTGCTTTGCCAGGCTCTCGTCGCGGTCGAGGTGGGCGCGCACTGCAAGGTTAACCACACCCTCGGCGTGGCTTGCCATGATGAGGAGCTTTTCCTTGTATTGATCTAGTGTTTGTTGGTCGAAGGTCATAGCTCAGCCGCAACTGCGCTTGGCCAATGTATCCCCAGTGCTCAATTCAGTGCAAAAACAAAAAGGGCCCGGCCGAGGCTGGACCCTTTGGGTTAGTTTAGTTGGTGGTGTGAATCTTATTTCACCGCGCGGCCAAATTGTGCCGCCTGGTCTGAAGGAATCGTCAATGGGCTGGTCGCACCCTCGACATCGGCCCACGGGCCATTCACCGAGGTTGCGGCCTGCAGTCTACCTTCATAGGTGACCGTCACCGAGCCGTCACCGTTGTTCACGATGCTCAGCGCCGGAGTGTCTGCAGCCTGGCGAATCATCATGCCACTGACACCGCCGCTGCCGTCTTCCAGATGCATGTACCAGAGCGGTTCACCCACACCCACTGTCACAGTTACTGTGGCACTGCCCTTGGCGAAATCCCCCGTGTTCTCTGTTACCGGCTCTTCACCGCTCCAGACCTTGGCGAACTGGCTTGCATCCGTCGTCCGGCCTTCGAAAACCGTCACGTTGTAGGTGCCCGCCGCAAGACCATCAATCCGCATGCGCGCCGTGGTTCCTGCTGCATCAGCAATCTTGAAGAAGTAGTCGTTGCGAGCCTCCTGCGGCACGCTTATCCCATCGTATTCAGCTCCCTCGCCTGGCTGCGCTGGATTGTTCGGGTTAAAGCCATCGTCCAGTGCTG
>Ga0302122_10001640_pt1 | contig 14207 bp, 9 predicted proteins | sample CB21_SCM_MG_FD_203115 | JGI IMG/M metagenome (GOLD analysis project Ga0302122, IMG submission 203115) | Marine microbial communities from Western Arctic Ocean, Canada - CB21_SCM | ecosystem: Environmental > Aquatic > Marine > Oceanic | place: Canada: Western Arctic Ocean | collected 2017-09-28
CGCCCGCGCGCGCGCGCGGCCCACGAGACGCTTGCGGCACGCGAAGTCGAACTTCTCCTCCATCGCGCCGAGCCACGCGCCGCAGAGCCGGGCGATGGACGGCACGTGGTAGACGTGGTCCGGCGAGTAGAACTCCGGCGCCATCTGCTCCAACAAAGGCAGGCGCACCCAGGGCACCCAGGGGAAGTCGTGGTGCTCCAGGTGCCGCAGCTCCTGGAACGTGAGCCAGTGCCAGAGTGTGGACCCGCAGTACGAGAGCGTCGGCTGGAGCCGCCCGAGCGACGGCGTGTTCGCGCGCCCCTTCCGGGGCCGCGCGTAGGCCGGCGCCATCTGGGAGTGGATATCCAGGTCCGTCGCGCAGGCGTGCTGCATCAACCAGAAGCCGATGCACGGGTGGCACAGGAAGCCGACGCTGAAGGCCGAGGATAGAGCGAGGTAGAGGACCGCCGCGCGCGCGTGGGTCGCATCCACGGCATAGTACATGAGCGTCCTAAAAAGGACGTAGGACGCGACGGACTCGCTTAGCCAGAACACCGTTTCCCGCCAGTTCGCGACCCAGTCGCGGACCAGGCACCTTAATAACGCGTAGGCGTACGCGATGGGCAACGCCGCCGCGACCGCGGACGCCCAGAGGACCCCACCCAAGACGGAGTCCAGCCACAGGAACTTCGTGGCTTTCTTGTTCTTCAAACTGTACAGGTCGGCCTCGTGCACCGGTTGGCGCTCCCACAACCAAAATAAAGCATCCGCGTCCGCGTCGCGCGGTGTCCCGACGTGCAGGTGGTGCCGCTCGTGGCCGCCAGCGAAGTAGTAGCTGAACCAGGGGAAGGTGGTCGTGACCGAGGCCAAGAGAGCGCAGGGCGCCGCGACCAGCTTCCTTCGATCGTGCGAGAGTTCGTGATTCAAGGCCTGCGCCCCGAAGGCCGCCGTCGCGCCCACCGTGGCCGCGTACACGATCGCGGTCCACGTGGACCGCACCAAGTACAAAGCCACAAACACCTGCAGCGCAAACAGGCCCAGGCAGGAAATAGCCGAGGCCCAGGACGGTGCGAACAACTCGGCGACCTCCGGGTGCTTCTCCAGAATGGCCTTGCGCCGCCGCGCGTGCCACTCCGCCACGGAGGGCCGCCGGACCTCGTTCTCTACCGTCACGGCTTTTGCCGCCGTCGCCTCGAAGGCGCTCAGGGCCGCGTCGCGCTTCGTCGTCGCCGCCCGGAGCGCCGGGTCGTCGTTCTCCTTGTCCAGCTCGGCCACGTCCCCGTCCAGGACCCGCAGGAGCGCGCCGGCCGCTAATGCTCGACCGGCCAAGTACCGCGCCTCGGGCGCGCACCAGTGCTGCCGCCGCGTCAGCTCCAGCACCTCCGCGGCCGGGGCGGGCGGGTCGCCGTAGACGGCGTGGCGCAGCTCCTCGAGGTCGACGCCCATGATTCAATGCGTGCGGCGCGTTTGCTGCTTTCTGCTGGGTGCTTCTTTTTGTGCCTTTTGGCGTTTGGCTGCGCGGCGACGTTGCACCCTTTACGCGTCGGACCGCGTTTATATCTGTCTGCAGGAGTGTTAGCCACCGATGCGGCTGGGGAATGCTAGTGCGCCCTGGCGTTTTTGCGGCGGCTGCTGGTGGCAAAACCCGTCTAAAATCGCGCCAGCACGGACCCGCGACCCGCGAAGCGAAGAGCCGTCGGGGGGCTGCGTAAAAGAGAAATGCCGTGTGCCAGTGGGGACTCGGGACTCTACTTTGTTGGTAGGTACACATACTCATTTACACTTCCGCCCTCGACGCCACCGACGCAACACATATCTTCACTAGTAGCCGCCGCGGGTAGCCGCAGCTGATGGACGCCCGCGATGTCTTGCACGATCTGCACGGGGAACGTCCGCCACCATCGACGCAGCTGGCCGTGAAGCGCAAACGTCGGGCAAGATCTCCCGCGCCGCGTCTACTCAACCTCCCGCACGACGAACTCGTCCTCGCTCGCGCCGGAGAGCCAGGGCGTCGGCGCGCCGGGCCCGAGCATCGCGGCCGTCTCCACCGCGTCTATAAGCTCCGCGTGGAGCGTCGAAATCTTTGCCGACGACGCCACCACCTTCGTGGCGCGGTCCCGGTCGAAGTAGCGGATGCGCCCGTCCAGGAAGGCGTGGACGCGCTCGACGGGGGCCTCGACCTCGTTCACGAGCGGCACGACGTGGATCTCGTCGGCATGTGCGTAGACGTGGGTGGCCCGGCCGTTGGGCCGCGTCACCCGCAGGTAGCGCACGTCCTCTTTCGAGAGCGTGTCGACGTGCGGGCACGCGGCCTCGGGCTCGTTCGAGAAGACGCCCGGGAACTCGAGCCGCAAGCAGGTCGCGGTGAAGAGCTGCTGCCTCGAGGCGCCGCCCGGCAGCGGCGGCGACGTCCAGCCCTCGTCCAGCGCGCTGTCCGACACGCGGTCCGACACGCTGTCCGCCGCGCGGTCCAGCAGCGCGAGCCGGTGCTTCAGCTCGCGGACCACGTTGCGCGCCGCGACGAGCGTCGGGTCGTCCTTCGGCGCGAGGTCGACGCTCTCGTCGTCGCTGCTGTCGTGTATGCTGTCCCATTTGGAGTAGTTGGTGAGGGCGGACATCAGACTGTGGATGCGCGCCAATTGATGAGTGAGACCTGCACACTTTACTAGCTAAAAGTGAGCGAAGCAGCGCGTTTTGTGGCATTGCCGGCAAAGCAATAAACCCGCATGATTTACTTTTAATCGTTTTATATATTAAAGAATTGACGGGTTTTTCCCATCGTATTCAAGCACGCATCCTTGGATGCATCTGTGACACTGTGGCCGAGTGGTTAAGGCGATTGCCTAGAAAGCAATTCTCGTTAGAGTCGCAGGTTCGAGTCCTGTCAGTGTCGACTTTTTATTAATTTTTGCTTCGCACACGCGTGGGCGTGCTCGTGAGAACATTTTTATTGAAATCGGAGGACAGGCCAAAAACGCTGGCCGAAACGACGGCGAGAATGAAATGACGTGACATGGGCCGTAGGCGGGGGGCTGCCAGCTAGACCATCCTCGATGATCGCCCTCCGCGCCCGAACCTCAAGAAGCTACTATATTGCACGTAGTAATACCGATCCTCGCCGGCCCCCACGCGAAAACGCGTTTTTGTGACACCGAGAGCTAAGCTCCCAGACCGGCCTCGGAGACTCCCCCAGGGTGTAATGTGCTCATCTAGCGCGCATTGTCCCCAACTACGCCTCAAGGGCTGGTCAACATCGACGTCCCGGGCGCGTCTACTTCTAGTACCAGCCGGCCCATGCGGGGCTGCCACTCTCCAACCGCCCTGCACGCCCAGGCTTCCAAGGGCGACCCTTGAGCCACAAAGTCGCACTAGTAAAACACAAACGTTACGAAGACCCCGCCCCGTCCTCGCTCGACGACGAGTAGGCCACGAGCCCCCCGACCTTCGCCTTCTTCTCGACAGGCGGCGGCGCGCCCGCCAGCCGCCGCTTGAGCACGACGGGCGCGGGCGGCGACGGCGGCCGCGCGACGGGCGGCGCCGCGACTTTCGCGATGGGAGCGGGCGGAGCCGCCTCGTCCGACGAGGAGCCCTGGACCGGCGCCAGCGTCGGCGCGCGCGCGGACTCCTGCGCCCGCTTGAACGCGTCCATCTCGCCGCGCTCTTTCGCCGAGAGCGCGTCCGCGTCCGGCTTCTGGGACCCGAGCTCCGCCCGGTCGACGTGCTCGTGCCGCTCGTTGTAGGCCTGCGCAGGGGTCGCGTCGAGGGCGTCCACGCCACTACGATGGAAGTTGCAAGGGACGCCGGCCGCGGACCTTGATCTCGTCGAGCGCGTCCAATATATCCATCTCGATCTTGGAGTCCAGGGTCTTGGACTCGAGCGCGGACATGGCGTTGGCCGCGCTCTTCTCCTTGTTTTCGTCCGCGAACTTTTCCTCCGCCTCGTCCTGCTGGCGCCACGACTCGAAGTTCCGCGTCGCGCCGGACTCGCAGACGTAGTCCTGGTTCTTCGGGTCCGTCTTGAAGGCGATCTCGTTGTTGCACACGCAGCACTTGATGTAGAAGCGGTACTTCTTGATGCCGAGGTAGTCGTCCCCGATCACGTCCTCCTTCCGCGAGTTGAACTTCTTGCCGCGGTACATGTACTCCCCACATTTAATGCACTGGAGCGAGAAGGGGATCATCATGCGCACCTCCACCTGTTTGTAGGGGTCGAACTTGCGCTTCGGGACCAATAACGGGTCGAAGTCCGGCGGGAAGTAGCGGTTCAGGACCTTGCGCTCGCCCATGGTGTTTACGTGGCGCGGCGGCGGCGCGCGGGTGTCTTAGAACGGCGGCGTGGCGTCGCGCTGTCGCTGGCTTTAGCTGGTCTTTCAGGCAGCTCTGTGGGAGGCGCCTCGTCTGGCGCCGGCGGCGGCGTTGAGCTGGGGCGGAGAGATGCTCTGTAACGTGTTGGACAACAGCGTTTAGTGTAGCGTGGATGCGGCGCGTTCGTCGACGCGCATCGAAATCGACGGGTACGGGTTTTGCGCGCAAAACGGGTTTGCCTGCAAACGCAAGCAGGCTACACGTACGTGCACTATAGAAACTTGTGACGCCGTGTCGGAGCACCTCTTGACGCGTTGCGTGGCGGCCTGCAACACCAACCAATTGCACAGCTGCAGAGCACAGCAAGCTCTGCCGGACGCGCGTCGCGGGGATACCGTCAGCCACGGCACGCCGTCACGGCGACAAAGGAATCACTGCGGACAGCGTACACGAATAATGCGCTGGCTCCTCGCGCTCGCGACCGCGGCCGCACTCCGCGCGCCGCCGAAGGACGACCGGTCCCTGGCGCTGTGGCTCCTCGAGCCGGCGCGCACGGTCGACGAGGTGCGCGCCGGCGCCGAGACGCTCGCCGAGCGGCCGCCGACGCAGCCCTGCGACGCGCTCGCGCTGTGCATGGCCTCCTGGGCGGCCGCGCAGAAGCAGCAGGGCGACCTGTTACAAACGCTGGCCGCGAAGCTCGCCCCGCGCCTAAGTGAGGCCGCCGACTCGCCGCGCTGCGCCGAGGTGCTCGCGAACACGGCGCGCGCCTTCGCCGTCGAGGCGTCGCGGTCCGCCGCTCCGGGCGAATACAAGGGGCTCTTCGCGGCCCTGGAGGAGGCGTGCCGCGCAAAGCGGCTGGCCGTCGACGCGGGCAGCTTCGCCACGATCTCGCGGTCCTTCGCGGCCGCGCGGGAAGTGGGCGCGTGTAATAACGACGCGGCGCCGTTCCGCGGCGCGGCGCCCGCCGACGTGGCCGAAGCGTGCTTGCGCTCGCTGGAGGCGCACGCGGATAGCACAAAACTCGGCGCCGACGGCGACTTCGCCGTCTACGCGGCTTCGGACGTCATCGACCAGGCGGACGCGGACGAGCTGCTGCGCCTCGCGGCAGACCAGTGGACGGCGAGCGCCGCGTCGGGCGACGAAAGCAACTACCGCACGTCCGAGACGGCGTCGCTGCGGGACGCCGCGTCGCGCGCGTCCGAGGCGGTCGACCGCGTCTCCGCACGAGCGGCGGCTTTATTTGGCCTGCCGCGGTCGTGCTGCGAGACGCTGCAGCTCGTGCGCTACGCGTCGCCGGACGCGTTTTACAAGCCGCACCTCGACTGCCTCGACGACGCGGGCCAGGTCCTGCTCGGCGGCCAGCGCGTCGGCACGGTGCTCGTGTACCTGAACGATGTCGACGCCGGCGGCGCGACGCGGTTCCCCGCGCTGGACCTCGCCGTGGCGCCCCGGGCTTTGAACGCCGTCGCCTGGGCGAACGTGCGCGCCGAGGGCCTCCCGGACGTGCGCGCGCGCCACGAGGCGCTGCCCACGCCGCACCGCAAGGTCGCGGTGAACTGCTGGGTGCGGGCGTTCCCCGGAGCCGATGGCCTATAGCCCCCTGTGTAACTGAGGTGTGTTGTCATTCGAAGAGCGCCGCGGGCATTCGCAAAAGTCGCGTTTTTCTTTTGGGCCCGCTCCTAGCCCTAGAGCGACGTCTTGTCGTCTTTACTCTCGCGATAGCGTGGTGTCACTTACTTGAGAGCAATCGCGGGTGAAATAAGCCACTAGGAATCGTTACCCCTTCGGAGAGTCGCCGCCCACCACGCGCATCGCAGCCTCCGACGCTGCCGCTGCTTCACAGCAACCCACGCCACCGCCGCGCCGCCGCCGCGCCGCCCGCAAACGCACGCCGCGCTCGGGCCGCACACCACCAGCACCAGGGACCAGGCAGCCCCCGGGGCTCCGCCCGAAGCCGCGCCCATGGCCGACGACCAGAGCACCGCGAGCGCCTACGACCGCGTGGAGCGGGAGCTCGACGCGGTGCGGGCCCTCGTGGCGGCGATGAGACGGGACGTGGCCGCGCTGCGCCGAGCTCGGGCGCGACGAGGCTCCCCGGCACGTCGCGCCGTGGCCCTCGGGCGCCTCGGTGCACGCCTCTATCCCCACCGCGTGCCGGCGGTCGTTCTAAGTGGTCATTTTAAACCTTGTCGCGTGGCGCGCCGCGCCGCCGCGCGGCCCAACCCGCCGGAGCCTCGGGGCCGCCGGGCGATATACGAAGGCTCAAGGGGGCGTGCCCCGCGTGCGATGGCAGGTTCCGTAAGAATCGGTCTTTTTAACTTGTCGCGGCGGCGAGAGCGCCCGCGGCCGCTCATTTCGCGCGCCGGCACGGGGCTTTGATGCTCGTATCTATGACGTACGTTCCAACCGATCGCTATTCTGGTGGACCGACGAGCGTGCCGTCAACGGATCCGTGCGTGAATTGCTGGAGCTGGAGGGGTTTATACGGGTTTTCTCCCCCAAACAAAAGGCAAAATAAGGGGGGCGCAGCAGTGGTGAGAAGCCGCATTGATCGTGAGCTATCGATTTTAGTTGCTCTCGATGCCTATGAGTGAGCCCTAATTACTCACGACGGCCGCAAACAGTGGACAGCCTCAAACACTGGCAGCACAATCAGCCACCGCCACAGCGAGAGCAATGGCATCAACCGACGTCCTCGCCAGCGCCAAACGCGGCGACCTCGCGGCCCTCCGATCGGCCAGCGACGAGGCGCTGCGCGCCGTCGACGCGTTCGGCTCGAACGCGCTGCACTGGGCCGCCGGCCGCGGCCGCCTCGCGTGCGTGCGGCACCTCGTCGAGGACCGCGGCATGGATGCTTCAGCACGAGCGGAGCCGAAACGGCCGCGCGACGCGCCGACGACGCGCGGCCGCACCGCGCTCCACTACGCGGCGCGGAACGGCCACCTCGCCGTCGTCGAGTACCTCGTGGCGCGCCCCGGCGTCGATGCGGACGCGCGCGCGGAAGGCGGCGTGTCGCCGGCGCAGCTCGCGTGCTGGCGCAACGAGTTCGCCGTGGTCAGGCGCCTCGTCGACGGCGCGGGCGTCGACGCCTTGCAAAAGAACGCCGCGGGCTGCGGCTTCGCGCACTGGCTGGCGTGCGCGCCGCGGGACCGCGGCGACCTCCTGCCGCTGGCGACTTGGTTGACCGCGCGGCTCGGCGCCGAGGCGCTCGCAGTCGAGGCCAACGGCCACGGCCACACGTGCCTGCACAAGGCCGCGTTCGCGGGCCACGCCGAGCTGAGCGCGTATTTGGTTTCGTGCGGGCGCGGTGTCTTCGTGTTTCGCGTCGATGGCGTCACGCGCCACGCCATCGATGCGCTCTGGGGTCGCGTCGATGGCGTCAAACGTCTCACGTCACGCAGGCTCGGCGCCGACGACGGTCTGCTGGACGCGATGGGCGGGCGCCCCTCCGACGAGGCCGACGCGGCCGGGCATGGCGAGCTGCGCGACTTCCTGCGGCTGCGCGCGGACCGCGGCAAGGCGGCTCAGAGCCGCGCGGCGCTCGGCCTGGCCCCGGACGGGGCGCTCGACGCGGCGGCCGTCCGCGACGCGTTCCGCGAGGTGGCGCTCGCGACGCATCCGGACCGGGCGGCCGGCGACGACGACGACGCCTTCCGCGCGGCGCGGGCGGCGCGCGACTACCTGCAGGGCGTGCCGGAGGACTACTCGCGCGCGACGCGGCGCCTGCCGCTCCTCGTCGAGGCGCTCGGGCCCGCGCCGGGCGATCCGCGCGTGCACATCTTCGCGGCGCAAGTCGTCGCCGCGATCCTCGAGCACGGCGACGGTGGGTTGGCGCTGGCGCACCTCCCGAAAAAGTTCCGCCTGTTGTGGCGGACCGACTTTGGCGACGCGGCCGCGGCGGCGGGCCTGCCGCAGCGGGGCGTGAAGCGCGTGCTGTGGCGGATGAAGTACGCCGTCCGCGTGGGGAAGGGGGAAGCGCCGCTGGCGTTTTCTCGCGTGCGGTGCGCGGAGGTGCGGGCTCGCTTAATGGCGCCCGCCTGATCGACGTGTCCCGTTTGTTGTTCTGTTCGTGTTTTGCGAGTAATCCCTGTGTGTCTCTTGTAAACTTGGCGATTCCTCAGTCCGCCGGATCCTTAGGGTTTTCGCCGGGGATGGTCGATGCGTCTTTATAGACTACTCCTGGCAGCGAACCATTTCGCTAGATGCGTGCATTGCGCTTAGGAAAATGCGTGCGGGGTTATGTGCCTTCGGCACCGGGGCCGAGTTCCTATCTGGCGCAAATTAGTGCTCCCCCGCCCGCAAACAGCAGCCCGCAGCACGTGTAAAGTCCAGCGCACACCCCTCACCCTCGCGCTGCCCCAGGACACTGCGCGGCGCCGCGGCGCGCGAACTCACGCTGCCGACAAACTTTTGCTCTCCGCTGCGCAAAACGCAGCAGCAGTGCGCATCGGTGCGCTCACCATGTACCTGTTGGCGCTCGTCGATGAGATGGCCAGAGGCATGCACAACGCTGGTTCTTTGAGAGACGCGAAGCAGCTTGTACGGCTCGCGGCCGCCCGCACGGAGTTGGGTTATCTGCTTTCAATAGACAAGGATCTTTTAACAGTACCCTTGCTCGAGAGGCACCCCACGCTCGACAGCTTTTGGTTCCGGGATTTCAAGAAGAAGACACTGTATGAAGTTTCCGAACTGGAATATTACGAGTCCCGAGAGGAGTATATTTTGAACATCAAGGTCCGAGTTGATACATATCAAAAGATGATTGACTCCTACGAGATAGTACGACAGCATACGGCAGCGCAAGAGGCGTTCAAGGAGGAGGTGCGGGCATCGGAGGAGGCGTACACGGAGAACCAAGCTAAACGAGCGGCGGACCTGAAGGAGGACCGGAAATGCGCCCGCGAGATGATGGAGGGCGATCAATGAGACACGAATGGGCCGCGGCGACAACGCCAAGGGCAAGCGCCGGCCGACACTGGGTTAAAAAAAAACGTTTTAAGCGTCTCAACCCGCTCGCCGCGGCGTCCTCGCCCCAAGAAGAAGCGCCATCGCAAACGTCGCGAGCGCGCCGAGCGACGCGACGGGCCGCGAGAACGCCGCGGGATAGAACTCGCGGAGGCAGGCGCGCTCCACAACGAGCTTCGCGGCGACGGCGACCCATTGTGCCGTAGCGCCGCGTGCAACGCCTCGGCGGAGCACGTCGTTCTCCGCCGTCGCGAGCGCGAGCGCCGCCGCCGCGTAGAGCAGCGAGAACGCGCCAAAGGCCCGCGAGAGGCGCCGACCCAGCATCGTCGGCAGCGTCGCGAGCGGGAACGGCGCCGCCGCCGCGATCAGCGCCCAGCCGCCGAAGGCACAGGCGACGGCGAGCCAGAGCCTCGACGGCGCGCCGCGCTTCGTCGTCGGCGCGGCAGACGCGTAGGCCGAGCCGCAGAGCAGCGCGGCGCCAGCGTGCGCAGTAGCGGCCGCAACTCTCAGCGGCGCGGGATAGGTGATGGCTGCGGAGTGCGCCATGTGCGCGAGGCCCGACGCGCGCGCCGCCGCCGTGGCGGTGAAGTGCGGCGCCAAGAGAACGGCCGCGCAGAGCCAGGCCGACGCCGCCGCGAGGCCTAGGGCTATGGTGCGGTCCTCGGGGGCGGCCTCAAAAGACGCCATCAATAGCGGAAGGGGCGTCAACGCCTGGAGGATCGAGAGCCGCGCATGCGCCGCGGGCAGCATAAGCGTCGGGTGCTTCGACAGCGCCGTGACGGCGCACGCGGACCAGGCCGCGACGGACGCCGCCGACGCGATGCGAAAGGCGGACCGGTCGCTCGGCGCGGCGGTGCTCGCGGCGTTGCGGCGCGCTGCTGTTCGTCGGCACAGGCGCCGCGGCGGCGTCGAGAGGAGGCCTGACGCGGCGCAGAGCAGCAGTAGGTTGGCGGGTCGCATGGTCTCGCTGTGTGCGCGTTTTCGGTTGGCGGAAATCTGGTGTGGCGTTGCTAGGGCATGTGGCGAGTGCTATTCGACCAGCGCTGTGAATTCTTTGTTCGCCAGTGGTCAGCGGGTCAATGTGGCAGTGACCCGGGTCAATTGCACGGGTTTCTGTCTAGCGTTCTACATATCTAGTTCTTGTTTAGGTAGCGCTAGTAGGAAAAACATATCCACACATGCATGCGGACGTGGCCGAGTGGTCTAAGGCGCTAGTTTCAGGTACTAGTTTCTTCGGGAGCGCGGGTTCGAACCCCGCCGTCCGTATGTTTTTTTATTTGTATCCGTCGTGCGTGGACCCGCCGGCGTTTTTTTGTATTTGGATCTGTATTTCGTGCCCTAAGGCGCCACCCAGGCCGCCAGCCCGGTCATGGCCGCAGTGGGCACACGTCAGGCACCCGACTCTCCTGGGCCTCGTCCCGTAGCCAGATTATGACCGTGGATTGGCGTTGCAAGACGTTTGGCGGTGGAGAAGGGGAACGACAGTGGCGTGACACTCGCGTCGAAGCTGGCGAGGATCGGCATTAAAATGTGCAGTAGCTTCTCGAGGCTCGGGCGCGGACACGGGCCATGAAAAATCGGGGACGGTGCTGTGCCTTCTGCCTACATACGCGATCCCATCGTGTTCAAAAGAACATCCGAAGTGTTTTGGCCCTCACGCGCCAAGACACCGGGCGTCCGCATCGAAAATTGGCGCGTTGGAAGCGCACGGGTCAGCTACAGCAAATTTCAGCAAAAAAATGGCAAAAGAAAACGTACACTCTGCGGGATTCGAACCCGCGCCCGAAGACCAGTGCCTTAAACTGGCGCCTTAGACCACTCGGCCAAAAGTGCAGATGTTCCGCGAGGTCTCAAACGAGTGGTGTTTGGAATTGCGTTGTAAGGATCTAGCCAAAAAACTATTATAAATGAAGTTAAAGTGACCCGGGTCATGCGCGATGAGGCGTGACTATGACCCGGGTCACTGCTGTTACGTCGCGCACCTTTTAGACGCGCGTGAGCTGCAAAAGCACGACGAGAAGCATTTAGCACGAGACCTTCACTCCTCAACAGCGACTGGCCAAGAGCACGACGACCCAAGCCAATCTAGCTCTTTACCAGTGAGCTGGCGGCGCAACGGGTTGCATCGCTCGTGCAAGTCCGACAGTGGCAATCGTATTGCAACGCAGCGACGGGACGCATCGATTCCAAGCTATTGGTGCGTGCACACCGTATTAGAGCGAGCGCGAGCGCCGACCCGCATGGCACAACTCACCACCACCCCCCAAATCGAGGCCCTCGTGCACACGCACATCGACGCGGCCCGACGACGAACGGTTGCGACGACGATCGCGCTGGATCGGCTATCGGCGTTCCTCGGCGCCGCCGCCCCGACGCTCGCGCCGCCCGCGCTGCCGTGGGTGGACCTGGAGATCCGCCCCACGTTCCGCGAGCCCGTCGAGATCTGCATCGACTGCCCCGAGAAGGCGACGGCCGGCCCGTCGTTCAAGGTGTTGGTGCTGCTCGAGCCCGAGGAGGTCGCGCCCGGAGTTCTTCCTTCCATGTCTCCTCGATGGCGTGGACTGGTGGCTCGTGCGGGAGTAACGCAACGTTGCGCGAGTGCTTGACCGCACCGGGCGCACGATTTGTGTGAGAGCTAGAACGCGATGTGTTTGAGGCTGAAAGCTTCTGAGTGAAATACAAGGGCGGAAGGGAGGGGGAAAAAACAAACAACCATCGCAGGTCTCAAAAGCAGCACAACGCACGGAAGCGGGCCGCTTCGACCTCGTGCTCGGCCACGACGCCGCCGCCGTCGCGGCGGCGCGCGGCCGCGCCTCGGCGCCCTTCGCACACGGCGGCACGTGGGTGCCGCGCGCAGTCTGGGCCGCGCCGCCGGGGCGCAAAGCACATAGGGCGTCCATGGTCTGCGGCGACAAGGTGTTGACGCGCGGCCACCGCCTCCGCCGCGCGGTCTGGGACGCGCTGGCGGCGGACGCGCGCGTCGTGCGCTTCGCGTCCGAGCGGTCGGCCCTGGCGGCGCAGGGCGGCGTCCGCGTCCTCGCGGGGGCGCCCGAGGCCAAGGCGACGGCCGTCGCGCCGTTCGCGGTCCACGTGGCCGTCGAGAACGTGCGGCGCCCCGGCTACTTCACGGAGAAGTTGCTGGACTGCTTCTTGTGCCGGACCGTGCCCGTCTACTGGGGCTGCCCGGACCTGGCCGCCCACGGCTTCGACGTGGCCGGCGTCGTGGTCCTGGACGAGTGCGTCGAGGCCGCGGCGCGCACCGCCGTTGAAGTAGTCGCCCGGGCCCTCGACGCGCCGCACCCGGACCTCGCCGCCGCCGTCGAGCGCAACTTCGCGCGCGCCCAGGACTTCCTCGACCTCGAGGGCCGCCTCGTGCGGTCGGTCGAGGCGGCGCTCGACGCGAGGTAGTAATGTGTTGTTGTAGTCATTACGGCGTCGAGTTCGCGCCATCAGGTGAGCGTCGACTGATACCGCGGCGTAGAACCGCGGCGGCGTCGTGCCGCGCGCGCCGACTCTAGGACATAAAAAGCCTAGGAAAGCTATCGTTCATCCGGTACAGAAAAGGCCCACAAGCCCAAGCCGCGGTCTAGTTCGCCATGCCAGCTCCTTCAGGCGCTCTAGAGGTGTTTCACTGTGGGTTAGAGATAACAAGCACGAGAAGACGATTGGGGACGCTTGCATCCGTTGCCGCGAGGTGGCCGCTGACGGGGGAGCGCTGAACTACGGGCACGAGAGCTCTGAGGGAACAGTAAAACGTACTAGGTCCTAGTAGCGACAGCGCTTCACTGGCGCAGCGTACCTGGCCAGCCCTGTTGCAGCCGGGTGCGCCCCGAGGAACCTTACCATGGACGCCGGGCAGCCTAATAACAACAGCACTACGCACGCCGCGAACGCGTGCTGACGGACACTCTCGCACATACTTGTTACACCAGCGGAGCGCCATGGCCGACGCCGCTTGCTTCAGCCTGGACAAGCTCAGCATCAAGAAGCTCAAGGCCCTGGCGGGGCGCAACGGCGTGAGTTTAAGAGGCTGCTTCGAGAAGTCGGACATTATAAAAACGCTGAGAGATGCGGGCGTCAAGGAGCACGCCGGGCCCCCGCGCGACGCCCCGTCCTCGTCCGAAGTGACGCCGCGCCACGCGCAGCAGTATGGGGTCCCGGCGCCCGGGCAGCCGCCCGCGCCGAACTACGTCTCGTCCTACTCGTCGGGCCCGCCGTCCGCGCGGAAAGCGAGGAGCAAGGAGGCGGACCTCATGGCCCTGTCCATCTCCCAGCTTAAACGGGTGGCGCGGGAGCGGCGCATCGACACGTCGCACTGCTTTGAGAAGTCCGACCTCATAGCAGCCTTGAAGCCGCCGCCCTTGCCTCCGCCGACGGCCTCGCTCCTCCCGTGCGTGCGCGTGCTGCCGCGCGTGCGGCCGGCCCCGCCCATGGGCGCCCCGCCCAAGACCACGCCGCGCGCCGCGCCGCCGCCGCGCCGAGAAAACGGCAAGCCCATCACGCCGCCCCAGCGGCCCTCGTTCTCGAACAACTTCGACGAGGTCTGGGACCTGCGCCGCCAGGGCGACAAGCTCACGCCGCGGCTCACGCCGCGGAGCGCCGGCGGCCAGCTGGTGCGGCGCGACTCGTGGCGCGACCGCGACCCCTACGCCCGGCGCGACCCATACCGGCGCGACCCCTACGAGCGGCCGCCCAACTCGGCGCGCAGCGACCGCAGCGACTCGTCGCGGCGGTCGAACACGTCGCTCTCGTCGCTGCGCCGGCCCAAGCCGCGGCGCGCGTCCCTCGACGGCGACGACTTCCGCGACTACCGCGACGGCCACGACCCCCCGTACCGGGACCGCGACCCGTACCGGGACCCGTACGCCCGCGACCGCGACCCCTACGGGCCGCGCGACCCGCCCACCTCGGCGCGGGGCCGCGACCCGTACGGGCCGCGCGACCCGCCCACCTCGGCG
>Ga0302122_10001641_pt1 | contig 14207 bp, 10 predicted proteins | sample CB21_SCM_MG_FD_203115 | JGI IMG/M metagenome (GOLD analysis project Ga0302122, IMG submission 203115) | Marine microbial communities from Western Arctic Ocean, Canada - CB21_SCM | ecosystem: Environmental > Aquatic > Marine > Oceanic | place: Canada: Western Arctic Ocean | collected 2017-09-28
TCGGCGACTGGAACGTGGACAGCGTCACGATTATGGCCTATATGTTCGAGTACGCCGCGGCGTTCGACCAGGACCTCGGCTGGTGCGTGGACGACGGCGTGAGCCTGACGGAGGCGTTCGAGAACACCCAGTGCGAGTCGACGTCGTGCGGCGTCACGCAAGCGCCCGGTGGTTGTGCGCCGTCGCCTGCGCCGACGACATCTCTCGCGCCGACAGCAACGTTAGCGCCCACAGTTACACCCCTTGTCGCGGATGACAGCACCATTAGAACGGCCGTAACGGCTTGGTTCGACGACCGCAGCGGCGCCGAGGCGACGTATGCCGCGCTACATCTGCGCATGGAGGCGAAGGACCAGAGCGGGGACTCGAACATTTCCGAAGAGCGCCCGAGGGGAGCGAACGTAGCCACCGCGAGCCTGGGTGGAGGCAAAAAAACGATTTTGGCTGTGGGCCCGGGGCTGGTACTAGTGGGGGTTGCGCTGGGGGGTTGGCGAGGGCGGCGTCGGCAAGGGGGGTAGCACGCCAGACATATACTTATTATTTGAAGCGGAATCGGCGCACGTAACTCTTCCCGCACCCTTTCTAGAGCCCCGTGAAACGCGGCCCCAACTCACCAACGCACGACTCCGACGCTCTACGGCACCGCGAGACCTCGGAGCACCCATTGCCTGTTCTTACTACACCTGGTTTAGGTCCACGCCCAGCAGCGCGCCCACGACCAGGTCGTCCGCCGCATACTTCGAGGGCGGCGGCGAGTCCTCCAGGTAGGCCGGCACCTCGGCCAAGCGCAGCACGGGGTCCGGCAGCGCGGGGCACTCGTCGCCGTCCTCCGTACTGGCGCAGGGCCGGAAGAGCAAATCCTGCGGTGGGGCGACGGCATCGAGCAGGCGCCGCGTCGATGGCGCATATGGGTGGCCTTCTCACGCAGCACGCCATCGCGCGAGTGAAGAACGAGACGCCGCGGCGCGCCGACGCCGTCCCGAAGTTCCACCGCGCCAGGGCCTCCGCCGGATCTATTGGATAGCGCCCATCATCTAACAACCTCAAACACCGCCGCTTCACGTCAAACACCATAGGAAGCCCGGTCGGGATCTCCACCTCGGCGATGCGGTCCGAAGGCACATCGCAGAGGTGCATGAGCAACCCGCGAATGGCGTTCTCCGACGACGAGACTAAGACGCTCCGCTGCTGGTCCACGACGCGTGGGTAGATCTCGTTCGTGAAGAACGGGATGGTGCGGTCCATGCAGTCCTTCAGAGATTCCGCTCTAGGTATTTTTCTCGCGAGCACTAAGGACCCCGACGCGAGCGAGCGGATCAGCGACTCGCGCAGCGAGTAGCGCACATCGGTTAAATAACGTACATACCGCTCGTCGTTGCCCGGGTAGCTCTGCGAGAAACTGGAGGCCGCGGGCGGCCGCGTCGTGTAGCCCCGCCGCCACTTTTTGAATTGGCTTTCGCCGTACTCGCCCAGGATGGCCTTCTTCGAGAGACCGGTCAGGGCGCCGTACATGCGCTCGTTCAATCGCCACGATTTGATGATGGGCACCCATAAAGCGTCTAGTTCGGACAGGGCCAGCCAGGCCGTCTCGATGGACCGCGAGAGCCAGGACGTGTAGACCACATCAGGAGCGAAGCCGTGCGCCTTCAGCAGTTGCCCGGCTCTTTTCGCCTCGGCGCGGCCCTCGGACGCCAAGCCCGCGTCCTCCCAGCCCGTGAAGAGACCCAACTTGTTATGCTCCGTCCGTCCGTGCCTCAGAATCACGATGCAGTCCTTGGACGCGAAGGCTGTTGGAACGCACGCGGCGTCCGTTGGTGGCACGCGGGCCCGGACCCGCTCCGCGGGCAGGCCCATGTACAGAGCGTCTACACTGGGCTGTTTCTTCTTCGACCGCTCCACGGCCCGCTCTAACCGCGAGGGGTCCCCCGCCAGATCGATCAGGCGCCTTTCTAATTCGAGCTTGGCCAACGCCCGGACGGCGGGCTGGTCCTTCCGGCGGAAGTGCCCCGGCACGCGCCTGACTAATTCGGCCTCGGCCTCCAGCGCGGCGCGAAGTAGCCCCCGCTCCTCGAGAAACGCGCCCGAGACGTGAGGACTCACACTCTGTTGAGTCCGGTGGGGCACCAGGTCACCGGACGGATACCTATCAAAAGAATACACCAACGGAATGCCGTTGGGAATGCTGACGTCCACAATGGCCTCGTCGCTGACACCGTCAACGTGTTTTACGAGGCCTCTTAGGGAGTTGCCATGAGCTACGACGAGCACGGTCTTGCCGCTCCGCAGATCGGGTTCTATGCGTTCTCTCCACAACGGCAACGCTCTTTGCATCGTATCTTCTAGAGATTCCGTTCGAGGCGTGGATTCGAGGTCCGCGTAATTCCGGTCACTGGAAACGTCCAGGGGGTGATTCGCGGGCATGGGCGGCGGTCGATCCCTTAAACCGTGGCGCCAGGCCTGGACCCGGGCCTCGCCGAGCTCTTCGGCCAACCTGGGCTTGCTCAGGCCCGTGAGGCCCCCATAATGCCTTTCATTTAAACGCCACGACTTGAAGACGGGCCTATAGACGCAATCTAGACCTTTCAACAAAATCCAGCTCGAGCGGATGGCCCGCCGCAGGCGCGAGGTGTAGGCCACGTCGACGGTGAGGCCCGCTTCTAACAGTAGGCGCGAGGCGTGCTCCACTTCTCGTTCTCCGCGTTCACTTAGATCGACGTCCGTCCAGCCACAAAACGTCGCGTTCCGGTTCCAGGAGGACTCGCCGTGCCTGACTAACACCAGCTTGCCCGGCTTTGGCGGCCTTAGTTGATTGCGAGCCCACGCCAGACTCCATCTCTTTTCGCGGTGGCCGGCCAGTAACTTGTAGCCGTCGTCCTCCGTGAAGGTGTTCGCGTCCGTCTGGATGGGTTGCGGTGCTTTGCGGAAGAGAGAGGGCCGCAGCGCGTTCACGTGGGCGGCTGCGAGCAGGGTGAGGGCAGTGCTATGCATGGTGCTAGTTTTCTATGCGTCGATGGCGAGCAGCGCAGCGATGCGTGCCCAGAGACTGCCGCGAATTCCGTTACCTATTACTACGGCCCGTGGTGCCAGCCGTTAGGCTGGACGGCGTCCTTGAAAACCAAAGCACCGATCGGCTGGGCTAAACCCGTGCAGTAATCATTCCGGAGCCCAGCGGTCTAGCGGTCTATTGTGAGCTCTCCGGGGGTGTCTGGGAAGCGACCTGGTACGACGACGAGAACGTGCCGGGTTTCTCTCAAGCGCCACGTGATTGCGATTTCTGCCGCGCGCTGTGCCGTGGACCACATAAAACGCAAGCATGGCCTTAGCAGGCCGCTCCAGACGACGGTCACCGCGCCCGGGCCGCGTCGCTGCGCTCTCCATGCTACTCCTGGGCTTCGCCGAGGGCTGGGTTTCAAAAGGCAGCTGGTGCGCGCGCGCGCCGACCGCGCCGCGCCCGAGCCGCCGCTGCGCCAAGCGCGTCGTGGTCTCGAGCACGCCGAGCAAGTCCTGGAAGCGGGGCAACGCCCTGGGCTACGCCTCAGGTGACGTATATGCTAAACATGGGTTGGAGAGCATCCTGTCCACGCCGTTACTGACCAAGAGCGAGGAGTTCGAGCTGGGCAACAAGGTGCAGAAGCTCATGATGATTGAGAGCGTGCGGAAGGGGTGCCGAGAAAATAGGACGGACGCGTCGGACGACGCGGTCGCGTCTTTACTCGGCTATCAAGACCCTATAGACATCTTCCGGGCGGAAGTGGCCGGCCGGGACGCGCGAGAACACATGATCCTGGCGAACATGCGCCTCGTTGTGTCCACGGCGAGGAGAGCCCAGGCGCGGTTGCCACGAGCGACGCAACTCGCCGTCGATCGGGACGGGGGCTCCCAAGCTTTGGAGGACTTGGTGGCGGAGGGCACCCTCGGTTTAACCACCGCCGTGGACCGCTACGACCCGGGGCGGGGCTTCCGCTTCTCGACGTACGCGGTGTGGTGGGTCCGCCAATCGATTCAGAAGGCCTCGCGCAAGCGGCAGATCGTGGCCGTGCCGCGGCACGTGCAGGATTTGAATCGAGCGTGTGCGAATGCCACGAAGGAATTGAATGACATGCTGGGCCGGAGCCCGTCGATCGCGGAAGTTGCTGCCTATGTGGAAACAACACCTAAAAAAGTGTCGAACGCCATTCGGTCCGGCGCGGAGACGTTTAGCATGGACGTACCTTTAGGTCGTTCTAAGACGTCGAAGGGCTCCGGGGCGGGCGACTCGGGCGACGCGGCGTCGCTGCAGGACGTGCTGGAGTCGCCGGAGCCGCAGCCCATGACCGCGGCGGCGTTCCACGAACTACGGGACGCCATCGATGTCGCGATGCGGCGAAGTCTAGAGATTACCGAAAGAGATGTTTTACGGTTGCGACTGGGTCTGGACGATGGCAACAGTAGAACTAGACCGCAGGTCGCGACCATCGTCGGCCTGGACACGCGGCGGGTGCGGGCCATCGAGCAGTGCGCCCTCACGAAGCTGCGGAAGGGCCCGTCGCGGCTCCGGGACTACCTCCCGCGGGACGGCGGCCGGGCGGGGCCGCCGTCCGAGTTCTGAGTTCATGGTCCGTTTATAATAACCTTTCGTGTAGTTTCTTTGAAGCGCGGCGATGGCGTGGGCGAGGGTGTGGCATTCACTGCGGACGGCTAGGCCTGCTACTTTTGCTGGCGCGCCGACGCGACTTGTGAGCGGTGATGCCAGCGGGCAGTCCCCCGCCCGCGAATAATGTTACGGTCTTAGGACTATGTACAGTAGTGGGTGCCGGGCGCCACTGGCATCTGTGCCGCCACTAGGTTGAGGGCTCTCCGCTGGCGGCGGCGGGGCCCGGCCAGCGGCGGGGGGACTCGGAGGCTGTCCTTCGCCGATTCATCGACGGCGCCCGGCTCGGGTCGCGTCTTTCTAGTACTAGACTACTAGTAGGGAAGGTGCGGGGTTATCAGCGACTCGGGCATCGCAAATCGACATAACACCAGCTTTTGACGTCCGTAGCGGCGTCCTGAAGCGCTAAGCAGCGAGCGAACGTGAGACATGAGCTCTGGCAAGCAGCTACTGCGAAAATTTCGGTCGCGCGGCGACGAGCACGGCTGTAGACGCCGGTCCTGCGTGCTGCTCATTTGCCGCGCCGCGCGGCCCCGCGGCCCGCGGAGCACAAAAGAGCCATGCTCCAGACGCCGGACGACGGTCAGCACACACACGAACTGATGCGAGACGCACCAAAGAGGAGCAAGGGAGACGCGGCGCGCCGTAGGACCACGGTCTGCGTGCGGCTCTCTTTCTGCCGCCCGCGCGCTGCCGCCGCGAAGGAGCGCATCACACGCCAGCACGGAGAGAGAGTAGAGACGCACACGCGCAGCCGCCGTAACCCGCTTTCCCGCACAGGTGTCGAGCGGAGACGAACCATGGCGACGCCCATCCAGTCCGTCCAGGTCTTCGGCCGGAAGAAGGCCGCCACGGCGGTCGCCTACTGCAAGCAGGGCCGAGGCCTCATCAAGGTGAACGGCTGCCCCATCGAGCTCCTCGAGCCGGAGATTTTGCGGCTGAAGACCTTCGAGCCGGTGCTGCTGCTCGGCCAGACGCGGTTCGCCAACGTGGACATCAGAATTCGGGTGAAGGGCGGCGGCTTCACGGCCCAGATCTACGCCATCCGGCAGGCCATTGCCAAATCCCTGGTCGCGTACTACCAGAAATTCGTCGACGAGGCGTCCAAGACCGAGATCAAGGACATCCTTATGCAGTACGACCGCACGTTGTTGGTGGCGGACCCGCGCCGGTGCGAGTCGAAGAAGTTCGGCGGGCCCTCGGCGCGCGCGCGCTACCAGAAGTCCTACCGCTAGGTCTGGTAACTAGTGTCTCTTAGTCTGGTCTCTTGACTGTTGCGACGGCGGCGTCTGCACGGGAACTCGCTTGGCGTTACGCGGTCCCCGGTGCCATTTCCTCAAACTTCCCGCGGAGAGCCTCGACGTCGCCGCGGGCGTCGATCACGACGCGCGAGTCGCGCAGGGATTTCCCCATATATACTACAATCGGATGAGCGCCACCCAAAACGCGCCGCGCGGTCCGTTCAGTCTCCTCGAGCATCGTCACTGCCTCGCGAAGATCGTCGAACGTGGCCCCGTCATCCTTGTAGAGCATCTTCGCGTAAGTCCACCACATCCTGAGCGTGACTGTACTGCCCTTACCGAGTACGCGTCGCGCCACAGGCATTATTTTCTGCAACAGAGGCTTCGCTTCTGAGCGCTGTAGATCGAGCAGGGTCACCTTAAGGTTATAGGCTGCTGAGAGGATCTCTTCATGTACTTCACCGTTGAGCCTCAAACGTTCATAGTATATTTCTTGTCGCAGGCTTAGGGTGCCGGGCAGTCCAAGTATTTCGTACGTGCTCGCAAGATTGCTCTGCGCGATGAAGATGTGTTCTTCTGGTGCGTCAATGCGCCGCAGCATAGCCAACTTGGCCTCGAACACGGACGCTGCGTCAGCGTAATATTGAGCTTCGTATAAACCATTCCCAAGGATCCCAATTGCCAAGCCCAGCGCCACGTCCACCTCCGGCCGATCCAAGTACGTCTTCCAGCACGCCCACCCGAGCGCGCACGCCACGACCCCGTGGTATCGTTGTTCACATAAGCTGCAATTGTCCCACCGCGCCCACCTCTCATAAGACGCCTCTCTGCCCAAATTGTTCTCCTCTGTCTCTGCGAGCAAAATCTTCGCCTGCTCCGCCAAGCATGACACGTGCGCAAAGCCCGCCGTCCCGCGGCACGCGCACATACGCACGAGGCTTTCCTTCGTTTTCCAGTGTTTGGCCTCCGTGCAGATGTAGCACGTCTGACCTTTCGTGTCGTCCGCGCACGCCTTCGCCGCGGCTATCACGACACCCTTATACTTCTGGTCGGCATGGTACTGCTCTGCGTCGCCGCCCCGCCTAATATTTTTACACAGGTCCTTGTGACCACCTTTCCAGTGCTGCTCCTGGCAGGCCTGCCCGCAGTAGCGCGTTTTGCAGCGGCTGCACTGCTTGGCCAGGTGCGGTAGCGGGGCAGCACAGGCGGCGCACTGCGTGAGGAGCATGCTGCTTGCTGACTGATCACGGTCGGGCAGCCTTACGCCGTCGATGCGGCGCCTGGGCTGTGAAACCCGTACGGTGTCTCCCCGCGAGGATCCGCCACGAGTCCCAGCACCGTAACAACCGCCGACGAAGCCTAGAGTCATGCGCCGTCGACGAAGCATAGGCCCATCCCTTACCCCGGCGGCGCCCTAGAGCGCCCTGGCCTCGGCCGTGAGCTCGCGCAGCCTTTTTTCGATGGTCGCCTTCTCGGCCGTGATCCGAGCTAATTTCTTGGCGGAGGACCGGGGCGTCGCCTGGGCCCGCGACGTCACGCGCGGCGTCCGCGTCGGCGTCCGCGTCGGCGTGTCAACACCGTTTTTAGGGAAGCACTCGTCGCACAGGACCTGGTAGGGCATGCGCTGGCTGCCGTCGACGCCGTACCAGATGAGGAGCTCGCGCATGCCGCCCTCCGTCAAAGTCGCTTTGATGTCTCTGAAGACGCGGAGCATATCTTTCTCATCAAGCAACCCGCAGCCGCTCTTGTCCAAGCGTACGCACGTGGACAAAAATAAATCCCGCGGCTTCATCACCTTCGTCCTGCGAGAATGGGCTTGTTGGACCGTCGCTCTATGGACCCCCGCTAAGATGGAATCCCGGATCTGCCCCACCAACAACTTGACTCTTTTCGGAGTGTCCACCACGACCGCTTTCGTCGGATCCTGGAACTCGTTCGCCTTGGCCGTGGCCATGAAGTGCAGACACGTCTTGCCGAGTTCATCGATGAGGTCCATGTAGTGGATCTCGCCATCGCCGAACCGGCCCTTCTCACCTTTTCTATCGTAGTATTTTACTATCTGATCGGCGGTGGCATGATCTACCGTAACACCCACCCTTCCACAAGCGCCCATGAACTCCCGCGTGTCCAACTCGCCCGAACTATCCGCGTCCCACGCCAGAAACGCATCTCGCAAGATAGAAGTAACAGTACCACCTTTTTTCACCATAATAGCAAATAAAGCCGTCTTCAGCCGGACTTTAAATTCTTCAGCAACTTTACAAGGCACCTTCTCGAGCGGTCGATTGGTGAACATGAACATCATCATGCGCTCGTCGTCGTGCGCCTTGGAGTGCGTCTCGGCCTCCGCGCGATCGACCGTTTTCAGGTGTTTTTTGATTTTTTCGTCGTCGAACTGTTTGGTGAAGTGCGCGACGCCGGCACAGACGTCTCGTACCAACTCCTCGTACTTGATACCGACGCCTGCCGGGTCGTAGCAATCTATTATATCTCTAGCTTCTTGGTCGGAGATGGCCAAATTCAACGTCCACATCGCGTTCTTGAACTCGTGGTGGTCCAACTTGCCAGAAGCGTCCTTGTCCCAGGACAAAAAGGCTTTTCGTATCAAAAATTGTTCGTTCTCGCCTTTGCCGGTGATGTAGGTAAATAATTTCTGGCGGACCTTCTTGATGAACCTCCGAAGGACGGGCTGGAAGGGCCCGTCGGGTCGTGCTGATACCGGTACTTTGGGTTGCGGTTGGAGGAAGTGGACCGAAGAGCCCACGACGTCGTCAATGAGAGAATGGTAGGTCATCTCCGAGGTGTTGCCGCCCTGGACGTACGCGGACTCGACGCCGCCGTAGTAGCCTACTAAGTACTGGGCGTCGCTCAAGGAGATCCGCAAGCCTAAGGAAAAGATGGCCTTTTTGAGTTCCACGGCGTCGATGGTGCCCGAGCAGTCCGCATCCCAATTGAGGAAGCATTCTCGTAAATAAGTGCCCTCGGTGCCGCCGTGCTCCCGCGACTTCAGGTCGAGGACGCGTCTTAGTCTTCGGACGAAGTCGCCCGCCCGCTTGTCCGGGTGCGCATTTTTAGCCCGTAAGGCCGCCTGCTTCTGCTCGAACTTGACGGCCGCGTAGTCCTCGTGCCTCCTCTGTTCGCCGAAGGCGGCCCATTTGACCTGTGTGGGGTTTCGGTGGCGGCGCCGCCGCGCGGACGAGCGGCCGGCACCGTTCAAAGGACGCCGCGGCGGACCTCGGGCAGGAACTGCTCCTCCCTATACGCCTTGCGCCGGGCGTCCATGATGAGCTTGGGGTCCGTGGGTGCGTCGGGGGCGGCGCGGCCCATCTCGTCTAACACTGTCTCCGCTCGGCGGCGGTGCTTGTCGTGTCTGTGGGCAGCCTCGGCTGCGGGCGCGGAGTCCTTGGTCGGCTGCTGAGGTGCGCGCGCCTGGCCGGACCCGAGCTGCGCCGTTCTCTCGTTAAATTGCAATGGCCAGAGAGAGCGCTGCGCTAAAATGGGCCGGACCCCGGAGGCGTCCCTCGGCGGGCCCCAGGCGTCGGCAGCGCTGGGCCGGGGAGGGCTGGCGGGCTACGGGTCCGGCGGTCGTAAATAACAGCCCGAAAAAACCCGCGGCTCGCTCGTCGCAAAAAATCAGTGATCACGTCTTGATTGCCGCTGTATTGACCCCGCTGCCTCACGCCAGCCGCCGCGGACGCTCAGAGACCTCGTCGCCAGCCGCCACCAGCCCTACAGCAAAAAACAGCGACCATGGCGCCCACACGCGTGATGAAAAACTTTGCGACGACCAAGCTGGCCAAAAAGCAGCTTCCCAAGCACCGGAAAGGCCGGCCCTCGAAGCGCAACGTCGTGGTGAAGGAGGTCATCAGCGAGGTCGCCGGGCTCCTCCCCTACGAGAAGCGGTTGTTGGACATGCTGTCGGGCGCGGGCGACGGCGCCGACAAACGGATGTACAAGTACGCCAAGCAGCGCCTCGGCACACACAAGCGCGCCGTGAAAAAGCGCGAGGACATGAAGGACCTGCACGCCCAGATGAAGGCGCGCCAGGCCATGGGCAACTAACTTATTTCCTGTCACTCGACGCTGGGGGTCCGCCAAGGGGTCGCGTCGGCCTGGCGCGTCGGCCGCGTAGGGGTGGCCAGCTGCCGCTCCCCATCCAACAACGTCGCGAGTTACTCCTAGTCTTAGTCCGGCCCCAGCGCGTCCATCAACCGGTCCGCAACTAGTAAAGCAACGGCGTCCTGGGCCTCCCGTGTTGCCGCCCCGACGTGGGGCGTCGCCGAGAACCCCTCGCACCCGAAGAGCGGCGAGGCCGTGCAGGGCTCCTCCGCGAACACGTCCGTCGCGTAGCTCTGCAGCGCGCCGTCGTCCAATGCGACTGCGACGTCGCCCTCGACCGCGATGCCCCCGCGCGCCACGTTCACGATGTGCCGCCCGCAGGGGTCGGCCGGCATGAGATCAATGAGCGCCCGCCCAACTAAATCTTTGGTCCCCGCGTTCAGCGGACAGCTCATTACAATGTGCGAGGACCGCGCAAACAGCGCCTCCGGACTTTCGGCGAAGAGCACGCCGCTCTCGTAGGCCTCGTCCGCATCTAACGAAGGCGAGTACGCGGCCACGTCCATGCCAAACGCCACGGCGAGCCAGGCGATTTCCTTGGCGATGCGCCCGAAGCCCAAAATACCAAGGGTCTTCCCGCCGAGCTCGTGCGCCTCGGCCGCCGCGGTGCCCTTGAAGGCGGTGAACGCACCGCCTTTGACGGCGGCGTCGGCTTCTACAATACATCGGGCACACTGCAGTAAGTGGGCCATGCACAGCTCCGACACCGCGCGCGTCGAGGCGCCGGCGCTCGTCACCACCGGTATGCTCCTCGCTTCCGCCGCTTCGAGATCGATGTTATCGAGCCCGACGCCCGCTCTCCCAATGCACCGCAGCTTCGGGGCGTCCTTAATCAGCGCCGCGGTGAGCGTCGTGGCGGATCGCACGATCACGCCGTCCACCGTCTCCAGCGCGTCACCCAGTTCTAAACCTTGCAGGTCGACGACCCTCGCGCCCCTTTCGACGAGCCGCGCGAGGCCGCACGGGGCCAGGCCGTCCGTCACCAGCACCGTGGGCCCGCTGCCGCTGCCGCCGGCTGGAGTCGCTTGGAGCGCCCCGCCTCGTCGTGCCAGCGCGTTGCGCACGCGGCCAGCACCAGTGCTCACAGGTGCCCTGGGCTGCAGGGCCTGTGCCACCGCCAGGAGCACGAGCGCGCGCAGCATCGCGTAGCGGTCGGTCTTGCCGTCGTGCGCACGCGGCGGCGGCGTCGGGTTGGCACTTTGGGCCGGCACGCGTCCCTGTTTCAAGGATTCAAAAAGACTCTGGAGTGTCGAGGAGCGAAGCTGAGCAACCTAGCTACAGCGCTGCTCAGCCGCAGTCGCTAAGCTCTTAGCTACCGGTCCTCAGAGCTACGAGCTCTAACGTGCACGAAACTTCCCGAGCTCCGCACCCAACTCAGCTCAGTGAGAGCACACACATACGCTGCCCTCCTCTTCGCGGCGCTCGCGTCCAAGCCGTTGCCATGGCCCCCTGGTCCGCCGCCCCGCAAGCACCGCAAGCAGAAGCCATGTCGCCCGGCGTCGAGAAAGCTTTAGCATTCCTCTGCCTCGCGGTGCTCGGACGGCTGCTCAAGCCGCGGTTCAGCGCGCCGCAGCTCGCCGGCGTGCAGCGCCTCGTCATGGACGCGACGCTGCCGTGCACGATCTTCAAGGCGCTATCCGCGGTATCCTTGGACGCGGAGTTATTGCGGTGGCCCGTGCTCGGGGTGGCGTTCATAACGGTGCAACTGGTGGCCGCCGCGCTCGCGTCGCGGTTGTTCTTTAGAGACGACACAAAGCGGACCACGGCGCTCTACCAGCTCGCGACGGCGGCGCCGGGGCTGTCGGCCTTTGTGTTTATCAAAGAATTTGTTGGAGATGAATATGCGGGACCCGCCGCGTTGTTTGACCTGCCCTTCAAATTGTACCTGGTTTTGGTATTACCGTACCTCCTGCAGAAAGGTAGCGGGTCGATCTCCGTCCGGAACCTGGCGACAGATCCATTGAACGCCTCCATTGTCGGCGGGCTGCTCGTCGCCGCGACGCAAACGCCCTACGCCTCACTCGGCGCTATTGGAAGAGCCGCGTCGCTGCTGGCGGGGGCGCAGACGCCCATTCTGTTCGTGCTGATTGGCGCCAAGATCAAGTTGTCCGGGGCCACGCCGCTCATGTGCCTGGCGCTGCTCGCTCTTCGCCACGCTGCGACGTACCTCTTTTTCGGCATCGCCCAAGGTCTCCTCGCATCAAGCGAGGAGCGGATGACGCTCTTACTGTTGGCCCAGGCGGCCGTCTCCGTGGTCGGCTGGGGTCAGATCGCGCGCGCGAAAGAGGCGGGCGGTTCTTATGATGTCGACCTCGCCTTCGACGTCGTGGGCTACTCCATGCCCCTGACCATGGCATTGCAAACAGCGGCGTGCCTGGGCGTGCTCCCGTCGCCGACGGCGGCGATGCCCTTGGCCTGTCTGGCGTTCAGTGGCGTCGGGTGGGTCCTGCTGCGGGGGCGACCGGGTGCCGGGGACGCCCTCGCGAAAATGGCGTGAGGGGTAAGTATTTCCAAGTTTCTCGTGCACCTCGAGGGTCTCGAGGTTGCGGTTCGAGAGCGCGGTTCCTATCCGGCTCGCCGCCGCTGCGCATTTTTGCAGCGCTGCATCTGCGCCCGGCAGCGGCGAAAAGACCGCCACCGGTTCTCGTCCAGGACGTGAACAGCCACCACCGAAAGGAGGAGCCACCGCTCAACAGCGCGCCACCCCGTGTCAAGGACCCGCGGGCAGCCATGGCCGACTCAAAGGGCCAAGTGCCCATGGCCGCGACGACCGTCCGGGACGCGACGGAGGACCTCTGCCAGTACGGGGCCAGTGTCGCCGTGAACGAGCTGCTCGGCGAGTACGCCATTCGCATCCTTAGAGATAGACCGCCGGACCCGGTGTCGTACCTCATCCAGGAACTTTCCAAAAGGCCCTTCAAGCCGAAGAACATTGCCGGTCGCAATGTGTTCTACCGGGACGCGCGCAAGGATTCAGAAGGAGAACGCGAAACGCTCTCGGCGTCGGCCGCGGCCTTCTTCGCCACGTGTCAAAATGAATGCGCTCGGACGGCCAGGGCTGCACAAGACGCCGCCGCGCCGTCGACGCTGCTGCACGGGGCGCCCATCGCCCAGAACCTCGTGAACACCGCGACAGGGCCGCGGCTGTTAGCGCCCGGCGAGCAAGCGAATGAAGGAGGTGCTCACTACGCAAGACAGACCGGCGCCTATTCTGTGGACTTCGTGGCCGCCTTGGTGTCCGCGTCTTTGTGTTCGGAACACACGGACCGCTTCGACCTGGGCGTGCTCGGGACCCATGTTTTAAGGGGCTATCTGCGCGGGGCGTGCGTGGTCGAGCCGCCGTCGAGGGAGGACCCCCACCCCCGGGCGCCGCGGCCGTCCATGCTGAGTCCGCCGCTCGGGGGCGAGCCGCTCTTCGAGGAGGACGCTCCGGACTATCACTCGATGCTGGCCCTACCTCGGGCCCAGGTGTCCCGAGACAACCCGATCGATGACGACCTCGTGGCCAAGATCATGGGTGCGTACGGGGGCGACGCTGTGCTCGAAAGCGGCATGGTGTGCGGGCGGTACCATGTCGCCCTCACCTGCGGCGACGACGTCAAGGTCGTGGAGGCGTGGCCGGCGCCGGCGACGCAGGGCCTGGCGGGCCTGGAGCGCATTTGTTATGCATTGGATGCGCCATTGCTCCGCCCGCTGGACGGCTTCGTGACCCAGGAGTCGGAGCCGGCCGAGCGCCACGGGGGGGTCTGCGCCTCACGAACCGAGGCCGAGCGCCTGGCGCTGTGGCTCGGCGCGTCGTTGGGCGTGCTTCACGCGGGCGGCGGGGGCGACGTGCACGCCCTCCGGTCGCACGCGCAAGCGACGTACCGCGACCACGTCGCCACAGCCGGCGACGTCGCGGGCCTCGTGGCGGCGGCCTGGGGGAGCTACCGGACGCAGGTCCAAGGGTTGCGTAAGTAAGCTGGTGCTCCCTAGTTGCCCCTCCACGGTCCCGTTCCGAGTTTGCGCGGCGTGGTGGAGGGGGTGTCGTAGTAAGGGTGGTGGGAGATAGGTTTTGACGAATTGTCGAGCTAGCGTTTCGGGCACCCAGGTGTGCTCAAGCTATTAGTAAAGCTCTTATTATTATTTGCCCAGTGTAATCTTCAGAAAGCCGCCGGTCTGGCGTCCGTGCCGCGCGTTTCGCCTTTGCTTACTTTGACGAGATAGGTTTTAGTTTT
>Ga0302122_10001644_pt1 | contig 14194 bp, 7 predicted proteins | sample CB21_SCM_MG_FD_203115 | JGI IMG/M metagenome (GOLD analysis project Ga0302122, IMG submission 203115) | Marine microbial communities from Western Arctic Ocean, Canada - CB21_SCM | ecosystem: Environmental > Aquatic > Marine > Oceanic | place: Canada: Western Arctic Ocean | collected 2017-09-28
GCGGCGGCGCCGCCGCCGCCGCGGGCCGCAGCAATTGGCGTCGGCGAGGCGCTGCGGTGCAATTGAAGAGACGCTGCCCCGGACCCGAACAGCGCCGGCGCCGTGATCTCGAGCACATCCTTGGAGTCGCTGGTCCACCCCATGGCGGTGCTGTGTCTAGCGCAGCGCGAGGCAGCCCTATACACGTAGGCAAGCAGAGCCCGATACGCTCTTGATGAAACGTGCAAGCGAGCCGTTGGGGGGAATCGTGCGTGTGGTCGTGGCGGTGTGTCACGCGCGCGAGCGCCTCGCGAGAAGGCGGAGACTCTTCTGGCGTGCGGATGCTCCGAGTCTTAGACCCGCACCCTTCGAACCCGACCAAAAAATATTTAAGCATGGGCGTGGGCTCTCCGCTTGGCTCTGCGCGCTCGCACTCCGGACCAGAGGAACGGGTGGTAAGCGCTGGAACTGGCTCTCGCCAATTCATGCGGCGTTTCCGCGACAGCCTGGTCGTGCGCAGCACCATGAGCGCAGACAGCGCTTACCTAAGGTCCCTGCGTCGGCGCCACCAATGCGACGCGTCTCCATCACCACGGGCACGGAAGGTGCCCGCCTCCGCCACACGCTCCGGTGATCGCGTCTCCGGCGCCGCATATGCCCTCGTCCTCCGCGTCGCGATGGTGGCCGTCGCGGCTCTGGTCGACGCCCGGAAGCCGGGCGGCCTGCGCTACACGGACGTGGACTACGACGTGTTACGGGACGGCGCCGCGGCTGTACTAAGGGGCGGCAGTCCCTTTGAAAGAGCCACCTACCGCTACTCGCCGTTCGTCTCGTATTTACTACTGCTCGACCTCCGGACTAGTTTACCAATAGCCAAGCTGCTCTTCTGCGTCTGTGACGTGTTGCTGGGCCAGAGCGTCGGAGTTTTAGCGCGGGAACGGGGCGCGTCGCCCTCCGTGGCGGCGCTGTGGCTCTGGAATCCCATCTCTATTATCCTCTGCACGCGCGGGAGTTGGGACGCCCTCACGGTGTGGCTCGTGTTGTTAGCGCTCCGGTCCAAGCGCGCGCCGGTCCGCGCGGGTTTATTACTGGGCCTCGCCACGCATTTACGGCTCTACCCGGTCATTTATTCCGTAGCGTTTCTCGGGCACTTTTTTTTTGAGAAGCGGCGACTCGCGTTCGGGCCTTCGATGAAGTTTGGGGTGACCTTCGCGGGCGGTGTGCTCGCGCCCACGCTCTACGCCCATCGCACGTATGGTATGGTCTATGTGGAGGAGGCCCTCGCCTACCACCTGACGCGGGCGGACCATCGGCACTCGTTCAGCGTGTTCTGGCTGCCCATGTATCTGGCGCAGGCGGTCCAGAATAATCATTTGCGGCGCCTCTTAAAGCTCGCGCCGTTCCTGGCGCACCTCGCGCTGCAGGCCTCGGCTCTACTCACGTTACGGCGGGACCTCGACGCCTGCGTCTTCGCCCAGACCTTACTATTTGTGGCGGCCAACAAGGTCTGCACGGCCCAGTACTTCTGCTGGTGGCTGCCTTTACTGTGTGTGGTCGCCGCCGACGGGCCGCGGCGCATTATAAGGCCGGCGCGGAACTGGGGCGTGGCCTGCGGGCTCTGGTTGGGTGTGGCGTATGCGCTGGAATTCCGCGGGCTGGCCGCGCACGCGCTGCTGTGGGGCTGTTCTTTGCTCTTCTTCCGCGCGAACGTGGACCTCCTGCTCGCGGCCGTGGCTTCTCCATCGTCGGAGAAGGAGGCGCCTCGCGTCCTTGTGACGCTGTCCAATGGGTTGGCGGAGACGGAGTCCTGGACGGACGACGGCGACACGGACGAATTCGAGGACGACGGCTCGGACCCGGGGACGGCGACGGGCTGGGGCGTGGCGTTGTAAATATATTTTTGTTGTACTCAATGGGCAAAAATTCTTAGTCACAAGGGGGCAGTTCACACGGCCTACGCGCCGAAGCGGCGCTTCTTGTGCGGCGTCTCCGCGAAGACCTCCGCGAGGAACGCCGGCGGCGCCGTCACGCTGTACACGCTATCGAGGTACTGCTGCATCTGCTGCTGTTCCGCCAGAATCTCGCGCGCGCTGCGCTTGTCGAACTCCGACATGATGACACTGAAGTTCTCGTACGGGCCCTGCGGCGGAAACTTGTGGGCATCCTGGGTCATTTTCGGAATGCGCTTGTGACAGTCCCAGGGCAGTCACAGCAGGAAGAGGGTCTTCTGCGGGGTGCGCGGGGTTCGCGGGCTTCCCATGATTGTTTTGCGGTGCTGTACTTGCGTGGGTGGGGCTGCACGGGGCAACTGCGGTGTGTGAGAGCTGGAGAGTCAAAACTTGATTCTTTCTTTTTAAGTAGGGTTCGGGTTCGGCTGAACCCGTCGAACGCAGTACCTGTTGTATTCCACACGTGGTAGGGCGTCTATGAGACGCAATCAAGGGCATCGCGGCTGAGACAATAAATAGGAAGTTAGTAGGAACATACTAGTTTCCTGGTGATTCCTGGGAATTGAGACGCTCGAGTGGAGTTGTACGGGCCGCTATACGGTCGTACGATGATGCCACAGTAGATTGAGGCCGTACGCTGGCAGCAAACACCCAGACGACGCATCGGCTGCAAGTGCAGCCAATTCGACGGCGCTCGTGCTGACCAATTTGACATGAGGCTGTCGATAGTCCTGTTCATCGCCACGACAACGGCCGCAAAAATCGTCCCACGCGCATACAGCACGGACGCAGACGCCCCGCTGCCCCTGCGCCCGAGCGCCACCGCTGCGACGCAACACGCCTCCGCGCCGGGGACGCCGCGCCGCGTCGGCAAAACTGCGACATGGACGCCGCGCCCCGTGCACGACCACCGCCAACTGAGCCACGGTGCGCCCCACTGCATCCAAGACAACGAATTCGTGGACGAGGCCTGCGACCTCTGTTTTGGGGGCTGCGACACGTGCTACGTGTTCCTACAGGACACTAATCAAGTCGCTTGCGTGGACGAGAACTTCCACGCGTCCTGGGACGGCCGCGAGACGTGCCTGGACGAGGGGCTGTACGTGGAGGACCGATCCACCAAATGGTGCGGCTCCTCGACGCCGACGCCGGCGCCGACTTACATGTACTGTCCGGCAGGGTACGTGCAGGACTGCAACGGCCAGGACACGCACTGCTGCCCCGAGGCCTGGATCGGGAATGACGACTGCGACGACCACTACGAGTATCTCACACACTGCGACCTGACCTGCTACGAGGGCGACGGCGGCGACTGCGCCGAGACGCCCGAACCGTCCGCAGAACCGACGCCGGAGCCGACGCCCGAGCCCACGCCAGAACCGACGCCGGAAGCTTCGTCGGAGCCCTCGCCGGAGCCCACACCGGAGCCCACGCCGGAGCCGTCAGCAAAGCCCACCCGGCGGCCCACGCCAATACCGACGCCTCAACCAACGCGACGCCCGACGCCGTGGCCGACGCCGGAACCGACGCCCGAGCCCGGCGACCCAACATCGAAGCCCGCCCCCGTGCCGACGCCGCGGCCGACCGTGGACAGCGTCATGACGGACTCTACCATCCGAACGGCCGTCCGCGCCTGGCTCGACGATGCTCCAACCGCGGAGGCCGCGCACGGCCCCATCTCGGCGTGGGCGACCGGCGAGGTGACGGACATGTCGTACTTATTCTGCGGCCGCGGCGAGTGGAGCGAGTGCCACGTGAATGCCGGCACGTTCAACGATCCCCTGAATAATTGGGACACGTCGTCCGTCACGCGGATGGACTCCATGTTCACGGACGCCCACGTCTTCAACGAAGCCCTCGATGCCTGGGACACGTCCCGCGTCACGCGCATGGACAGCATGTTCCGGCGCGCCCATGCCTTTAATAAACCGCTCCCTTGGAATACGGGGAACGCCAAGGACCTGAGCGGCATGTTCCGGGAGGCGGACCGCTTCAATCGGCCGCTTGATTGGGACACGGGAAGCGTCACGTCCATGCGCCAGATGTTCCTGGACGCTGGGCAGTTCGACCAGGACCTCAATTGGGACACGTCTCGTGTGAGAGACATGGCCGAGATGTTTGGCTACGCCTCCCAGTTCAACGGGAGAATCGAGGCTTGGGACGTGGGCGCCGTGACGGACATGGCGTCCGTCTTCGTCCACGCATCACGATTCGACCGGGACCTGGGCGGGTGGGACGTGGCAGGGGTCACAAGCACGCGCGCCCTGTTCGATTCGGCCGCGGCGTTCAACCAGGACCTCGGCGGGTGGGACCTTGCTAGTATAGGGGACGCGCGCGACATGTTTTACGACGCCTCGGCATTCGACCAGGATTTGGAGTGGTGTCTCCATGAGGAAGTGGCGGTAGGCGGCGCGTTTTTTGGTGCGCCGTGCTCTTCAACGGCCTGCGGCGTCCTCGTCGCCGACGCCGACGGAACTTGCCTGGCGCCGGAGCCGTCCGCGGAACCCACGCCGGAGCCCACGCCGGAGCCCACGCCGGAGCCGTCGTCCGAACCCATGCCGCGGCCGAGCCGGCGCCCGACGCCGGCCCCGACGGCGCGGCCCGGCGACCCCACGGCCGCGCCCGCGCCCGCGCCGACGCCGGCGCCCTCGCCGGATTTCACGCCGAGGCCCTCGCCGCGACCTTCGTCAAGGCCCTCGCCGCGACCGACGCGGCGCCCGACGCCTCGGCCCTCGCCGACGCCGACCGCAACGGCCGGCGACCCCACGGCCGCGCCCGTGCTCGCGCCGACGCCGCGGCCTAGCCCAATGCCTGAGCCCTCGCCGGCCCCGACGCCGGAGCCCTCGCCGGAGCCGACGCCGGAGCCGTCATTCGAGCCCACCCGGCGGCCCACGCCTCGACCGTCGCCAGGCCCAACACTAGTGCCTACGCTGGAGCCGTCATCAGCACCGACGCCGAGGCCTACGCCGCGACCGTCACCGCAGCCTAAACCTAGACCGACACCGCGACCGACATCGCGACCGACGCCGACGCCGACGCTGACGCCGACCGCGACGCCGGGCAGCCCCACATTTACTCCTGTCTTCGCGCCGACGCCGGGACCGACGCCTCGACCGACGCCTCGACCGACGCCCGCGCCGTCGCCCAGGCCGACGTTTGTGCCATCAACAATGCCCTCGGCGCCGCCGACGCCGAGGCCGTCCCTCGCACCGACCACCGCCAGACCGACGTACCGACCGACGCCGGCTCCGACCGCGACGCCCGGCAACCCGACGGCGGCCCCGCAGCCCAGACCCACGGCCCCCGCGCCGTCATCGAGACCGACGCCAAGTCCCTCGATCTCCTCGAAGACTGTGGCCGCCTCGGCGCTCGTGCTGGAGGGCATTTCTGCAACAGACTTCACGGAGAACGACGCCCGCGCCGTAAAAACTGCGCTCGAAGCGGAACTCCCGGGCAGCACAGTGACGGACGTCACCGCGGTGGAAGATAACGACGCCGAGGTCCTGAAGGCCATCGCCGCAAAGCGCCTGGGGCGGCGCCTGGCGGACTCGTGCGTCGTGTCTTTTTTAGTTGAGGCGCCGGGGAGCGACGGCGACGCGTTGCTGGAGCGCCTGGCGGACGCGGTGGCGTCCGACGGCTTCTCCGAGCACCTCAGCGCGGACCCCCTGTACGCCGTGGTCGACATCGAGCGGTCCCAGAGTTATATAAGGGAGCGGTCCGAGGTGTCCGTCATCATACCTTTGAATGAAGAAGAGGAGGAGAAGGAGTCGAGCGAAGGCTTCGACGCGGCCCACGTCGGCGGCGCCGCCGCATTGATAGTGGCCCTCCTCGTGGTGAGTGTCGTCCTGAGACGGCGACGTGTTCACCAAAAGCGCTTCGCGCTCTCGACGATTACGTCTCTGCTGGACGTGGAGGCCGCCGAGGACGTCGTGGAGATCGACGTGGCCGACGAGGTCCGCGTTGACCCGCTCGGGCGGATCCGCGAGCGGTCGCGGGAGATCCTGGTCGAGGCTCCGACGGGCTCGGTCGCGTCGCGGGGCCGGACGCCGGAGCCGACGACGCCCGGCGCGGCGCGCGGGTTCCTGGACAGCGCGCGCGGGTTCCTGCTGGAGACGTTCGGGCGGCGGATCACGCGCCAGGTTACGTTTGCCGAAGGCACCGTCTCCGTCTGCTGGCCGGGGTCCGAGGACGTGGTCGGGATCGTGCAGGACGCGTGGACTCTTGTTAACGCCGCGGACGGCTACGACCTGCCAACAACGCCAGCGCAGCATATGGCGCTGGAATTGGTACGCGGCGCACCGCTGGTGCAGCGGGCCAATTGTCTCAGAACGTCCTTGGACCAATTGCGGGTCTCGTGGGAGACGGGCCGCGTGCAATTTACAGTGAGCAGGGCGAACTGTTTTGGGGACGCCATTCAAGCGCTTGGTGATTTGCCGGCGAACCGGTGGCGGGAGCCCTTCTTCGTGACGTTCCGGGGCGAGCCGGGGTTGGACGCCGGTGGTGTCTCGCGGGAGTTCTTCCACCTGGCCATCGCGGAGTTGCTGGACCCGGCCAAGGGCGTGTTCCGGAGTGTGGAAGGATCGACCTACTACCCGAACGACGACTTTGTTGTAAAAGACGCGTTACAGGGGCACCAGGACCGCGTGCTGACGTTCGCGGGGCGCTTGCTGGGCAAAGCCTTGCTCGAGGGCCACCACGTGCCGGCCGGTTTCAACGCGGTCCTGCTCAAGCATTTATTGGCGCTGCCTATCTCCTTGAAAGAGGACCTGCGGCTCCTCGATGCCGAAGTCGCGCGAAGTCTGGAGCTCATCAGCGCCATGTCCGACGCGCAATTGAAGGACCTCGCCCTCACGTTCTCCGTGGCGCGGCCGACGTTAAATGGCGCGCACGACGTCTCTTTGCGCGGCGACGGCGGCGAGGAGGTCTGCGAGGGTAACGTCGCGGAGTTCGCCCGCCTGCGCGCGACGGCCGTATTAGGCAGGCAGCAGGCGACGACCATCGGTTCTCTCGTGAGAGGCTTCCGCGACGTCGTTCCGGTGACGCTTTTATTACTGCTGGAGGCCCCGGAAGAACTGAGAGAAGCGTTGGCGGGCGTCGAAGCGCTCGATGTCCACGAGTGGCGCGCTGCTACACAACTAAGAGGCGCGTTCAAGGACACGACGCACGTGGTCGTGGAGTGGTTCTGGAGCTACGTGGCTTCGTTAGACGGGGCGCAGAAGGCCGCGTTGCTGAAGTGGGCCACCGGCTCCGCGCGGTGCCCGTTGGGCGGCTTCGCCAAGCTCCACGGCCGCGACGGCGTCCTGCGGCCCTTCGCGTTGACCTCGGTGGAGCTGGCGCAGTGCGTGTACCCGCGCGCGCACACGTGCTTCAACCGCATCGACCTGCCCCTCTTCGCGTGCAAGCGCGAACTCGTCGCGGCGTTCGCCGTGGCGCTGGACCCGCGGCACGCCGAGGCATTCTCGATGGACTGAGCGGCCCTGCGTAAGTGTACTTGTGATGATATTATTTTGTGTGCGTGTGTGACTACTTATTGTGACCAGCCCCGCTATTACGGACCCCGAGCGCACTCCATTGTGTCTATTTGGATTGGGTGGAGGGGCGGTGCTTGAAAACCCGAATTGATTTTACGATAAAACCCGTGCGGCACACAAAAGCCAAAACGCCACCGTCCGTCTCAGCCGTGCGTGTGCCGTGTGCTTGTTGCACAAGGATCATCCTGCACACCATTGCTGCTCTGACGCCGGCCTACATAACCCACCACGCAAGCTACACTGTACGAGCACAGATGACGACGCGCCCGGCCGACGCGAGCGACTACGACTGCGCCATCTGCCTCAGCGCGCCGGAGTTTCAAGTCCACCAGTGTCGGAACGGCCACCTGTTTTGCGCCGAGTGCCTGCAGGAGTGCCAGGCGCGCGCGGTCAACGCCAAGTGCCCGACCTGCCGGGTCGCGCTGCCCCGGGAGCCGATCCGCAACCTCGTGGCGGAGCGGGCGCTGGCGCGGCGGCCCGCGCGCTGCCCGCACTGCTCGCTCGACCTGACGACGGGCGAGCTCCAGGCGCACCTGGCGCGGTGCCCGTCGCGCGTTGTGAGGTGCGTGGGCGAGGGCTGCGCCTTTAGCGGTCCCAATAAGCCGGGCGCGCTGAAGGCCCACGAAGCGGCCTGCCCACGCGCTATTCTAGCGAAGACGCTCGTGCCGCTCAAAGCGCGCATCTGCCAATTGGAACAGACGGTGCGAAGTTTGAGGAGCGCTCGGAACGGCCTCGTGTCCCTGTACCCGCCGGGCGCGCCTTTACAAATAGCCCACGGGTTGTGGCGCGTGCGGGAGGAGGAGAACACGTTCGCGACGGTCGCGTTGCCGGCACTCCGTCTCACGACGGGCAAGTGGTGCTACGAGGTGACGGTGTGTTCTCAGGAATTCATCTTCCCCCAGATCGGCTGGGCGCACGCGGGCTTTCGACCACAAGCCGAAGTAGGTGTAGGGGACGACGTGCATAGCTACGCGTACGACGGGGACCGGTGCAAATTATGGCACGAGGGCGGCCACGACGACTTCGGGGAGGAGTGGACCGAGCACGACGTGGTCGGCTGCTTCATCGATCTGGATGAAAGGCACATCTCCTTCGCGGTGAACGGCGAACTGGTCCAGTTTGACGACGAGGAGCGGGCGGGCGCGCCGGCCTTCGACGAGATCGGGGGCTCGGGGTGGTTCCCCGCGCTGACCCTGAAATGTGGTTTGTGCCGCGTGAACTTCGGGGAGCGGGACTTCGAGTACCCGGGGGTCCTCGAGGACTACACGCAGGTGGCCTTCGCGCGCGCGCGGCACGAGCCGCCGCTGGACTAAGACTTTTCGAGTATCCCGCCCGAGTGGGGGCTGGAGCAATCATAAATCCGCCTTGGGCGAGTAGCGACACCCCGCATTCATGGCGAGGTGTCGCCCCGGTGTTTACAAAACCCGCGCGCTATATACCCGCACGCTGCACCTAATGCTCGACCTGCCGCAGCGGCATTAGCGCAAGCATAACCTACCGCTTGACGCAGCGCTGGTCTCAGCACTGCACAGGCCTCACGTTCTGCCACTGTGCTGTGCGGAAACGCTGCCAGGCCTGTGCGCACTGGCACACAAGAGCGAGTCCTAGCGACTCCGCTGAAACCAATGGCGCAACCATGCGCGTCGACGAGTCCGCGGCAGCGTCCAACACGCTGCCTTCACAATGAACCGCGTGGCGCAATGGATAGCGCATCAGACTTCTAATCTGGGGGTTGCGGGTTCGAGTCCCGCCGTGGTTACAACGATTTAGACTGACTCATTGGCGCAACGGTAGCGCGTCAGATTCCAGACCTGAAGGTTACGTGTTCGAATCACGTATGGGTCATGTCTTAAAATCACACACACACAACGAACGACTCATTGGCGCAACGGTAGCGCGTCAGATTCCAGACCTGAAGGTTACGTGTTCGAATCACGTATGGGTCAGTTCATCCGCAGAGCGCGCGCGCCCGGACTGAGTTTCTCCACAACTCACGCGTTTCCCATCCCGCAGGATTTTGCCGTAGCGCGTCGCGGTCACGATGAGCGCTGACGCCCGCGCGCAGTTCACCGCGTGCGAAGCGTTAATGGCCGCGGGCGATGTCGAGGTCGCGCGCCGCGTCCTGTGCAATTTCCGGGGGTGTAGCTCAGTGGTAGAGCGTCCGCTTTGCATGCGGAAAGCCCAGGGTTCAAACCCCTGCTCCTCCAACTTCAAAACAACTCCGTGGCGCAATGGATAGCGTATCAGACTTCGAATCTGGGGGTTACGGGTTCGAGTCCCGTCGGAGTTGTTTGTTATTGCTCGACGGCGTGGAATCTGAAGGGTACGGGTTCGACTCCCGTATCGGTCTCACCGCGGATTGGACGGATAGTGTGGCCGAATGGTTAAGGCGGTAGACTTGAAATCTACTCCCGTAAGGGTCGCAGGATCAATTCTCACCAGTTGATGCGCGTTCGAACCCTGTCACTATCGCACCTTTGATGATGTGGCCGAGTGGTCTAACCTCTTCCGAGGGACCCCAGGCGCTGGTTTTAGGCACCAGTCTTCGGGCGTGGGTTCGAACCCCACCATCATCACAATTTTCCCGCACTTGACCGATTGGCGCAACGGTAGCGCGTCAGATTCCAGACCTGAAGGTTATCTGTCACACATGGCACGCGCGTACTGAGTGTCCCTGCACTCACCGGCGCCCGACGCAGGCTTGCGCGACAGCGGCCGAGGCCTTGACAACGCAGTGCCCCAAGATGGCGCGCGCCTGGTGCCTACGGGCCGCGCTAGCATCGCACGCGGAGCTAGCTCTCGAGCACGCCGAGCGCGCCAAAGCGCTCAAACCGGACTTGGCTTGTGCAAAAACAGCGCTCGCGCGCGCCCTGGTCATGAGCGCCGCCGCGGCCGGCAAAGCTAATTCGGACGCACGCATCGCCTTGCTGGAGCGGGCCGTGGGCGAGGTCGACGATTCCAAAGTTTGGTACCGGCTCGGGCGGGCGCGCCGGGAGGCGAAGGACTTCGGGGGCGCCGCCCAGGCCTTTGAGAAGTGCCCGGGCGACCGCCGGGCCGCCTTCTGGGCGGCCGCGTGCCGCGGCGACGCCAGTGTCGACGCGCCGCTGGACCACCTGGAGGCCCTGTATGATGGCTACGCAGGCCGCTACGACGCCCACCTCTCTGTGGGGCTGGACAGTAAAGCGCCGGCCCTGGTCGCGGCGAGCGTGCGCGGGATGAAGGCAGTTAATGCTCTAGACTGCGGCTGCGGCACGGGCTTATCCGGGCGGGCGCTCTTCGCGGAAGGGGCGTGTTTATCATTGCACGGCGTAGACCTTTCCGAGCAGATGTGCGTCAAGGCGCGCGCGACGGGTTTATATGGAACGGTGGCCAAGGGCGAACTCTGTACGACCTCCGGCGTCTCTTTTCCCATATAAAAACCCCGCTGATGAAACGTCGTCGGGCGGACTGAAGACCGCCGCAGCGATGCGGCGCTCGTGAGGACACTCCGATTACTATTAGACTTCACCTTCCGCTGAGGGGTTCTTCTCTCGCTCGCGCGTCGATCGTCGGTGCGTGCCCTTGCTTGACACATCTCACACGCAGGCGCTTACCTGCGCGGCGCCGCGGGCTCGGCCTACGACCTCCTGGCGTCGAGCGACGTCGTGCCCTACCTGCGGCGCCTCGACGAGCTGTTCGTGTTGGCGGCCGCGGCCGCGGCGCCCAAAGCGCGGTTCGCGTTTTCCGTCGAGGCGCCGCTCGGCGACGGGGACTGGCAGCGCCTCCCCGAGGTGGAGCTCGGGCCGACAGGGCGGTTCCGCCACTCCGCCGCGTACTGCGAGGCGTGCGCGGCGGCGGCGGGCTGGACGCTGGCGGCGCGCCGGGACGCGGTGCTGCGGAAGAACTGCGGGTTCGACGTGATGGGGCACGTCCTGGTTTTTGAGCTCGCCTAATTTGAATGTTGTGTGTAGTTGGACAACCGTTCGCGTATATTCTACAGACTTAGACAGGTGACGGCGGAGGCGGTTTTTTTTTTTTTTGGCGGTGGCGGAGGCTTCTTCTTTGGCGGCGGTGGCGGTGGCGGCTTTTTCCGTGGCATTATCGGCGGAGGCTGGCGCCTGGGCGACGGCGGAGGCTGGCGCCGGGGCGGAAGCGGCGGCCGGCGCCGGGGCGGAAGCGGCGGCTGGCGCTTGGCCCGCGCCGCGGCCTTGTTGCGACGGATGCGGGCCGTCCGCTCGCGCTCCTCAGGAGTGGGGTCGGCGACCAGCGCCACGACGGAAAAGAGCGCGTCGGGGCGCGCGTCGAGGACCGCGGTCACGAGCTTGCGCAGCTCCCGCTTCGCGCCTCGCTTGCTCCGCGGGCCCGCGCCCACGGGGCCGGTCCGCTTCCCGTCGAGCCAGATGTAGTCCTTCGCGACCTTCACGAGCGCCACGAAATGGCGCCCCTGGCGGCGGCCCTGTGAAGCAATGCCCGCCGCACCGGCGCACCGGTCGTGCGCGGCGCGCACTTTGGCGGACGCCATGATCATCAACGGCGAGGGCCGGTCGCCCGCGATCCCGAGTTCAGATAAAGCCACGCCCTTGCTGTTCAGCAAGGCGTTGAGGAGCGCGACCGTGCCGCGCGTGCCGCCGATCGTTTGTTGGCAAAAGAAGGCGCCGCTCGGCGGCGCCGGCAAGGCCATCATGCCCTTGACAGCGTCGCTGACCGTGGTGCCCGTCGGGTAGCACACGACAAACGCTAAGGCATGTTTGGGCGGCGCGTTCACGTCGTACACGTCCACGAACCGGAACCGCTCGTCCGCGCCTAGATCTCTCGCAAAAGCAGTAAACGCGTCCGGGTCTGACGTCAGGGGCGGCCAGGGCGCCTCCGCTTCCACGGGCGGCTCGACGTCGCGGAACCACGCCGTGCCGCGCTCCCAGCGCGCCACGCCCTGTCGCATGCCCGGGGCCCCGGCGACGCCGCTCATCGCAAAGGGGGCGTCGACGGCGTCGAGACGTGTCGTCTAGAGATCCGTGTCGCGCGCTGCGGCGCCGCTCGTCTCGTGATCCATATATTGGGCTCGCGTCGATGGCCGTCTAGAGACGACCTCGCAATTGATGGTTACGACTGCGTGAGTCTGAATGTCTGATGTGGCAGTGCTGCTCTCTGAGCCTCGGCGTACAAGCGTGGCGCACGCGTCCGTGTACGACTGTTTGTGTCAAATATACTCAAATATACACTGCTCTGAAACAACGGCAGCGCAACTCCAGCTGTGAGCTGTGCTGTTGCTGCTGTAAAATAAAACCTAGAAATCCCGTGCGAGACCCGCACGAGGCAGACTGAGATTCCCCGCTCGGCCGACCGGAGAACTTCGGGGGGGCGGGGGAGCACTCCACGGGATCTAAAGGCGAGTCGCAACTGTGGTCGTCCGCCCTCAAAAATTCAGACACAGTGTGGAATTAGTGTGGCAACCTCGTGACCGTCTGCCAGTGCTTGCAGGCACACTGGTTGTGGTCTGAGTCGCGACAACAAATAACTCCTCGACGTGCAGTGTTAGCGCGTCCAGCGCCGCCAAAATAAGCCCTCGTAAAAGGCTGCGACGATGATCGAGGCTGCCCGGCCCCAGCGCGCGCCGCCCCTCACGCCGCCGCGCAAGCAGCCCGTACCGCCGCCGCCCCCCTCGAATGGACCCGCACGAGTGCTCGTCAAGCTCGTCACCGGGGCGCCCATCGAGATGTATATTACAATGCCCGATCTCGAGGTAAGACCGCCGGACGTCATCCAGTGCTTCCTCGACAAGCTCACCAAGACGCGCTTTGAGGGCTGCCGGCGGACGCTCGACGCGCGGCACCTGGCGCTCGTGGATCGTAATGGAGACGCCCTGGCCGTGTCGCGGAGTCTGCACGAGGCGCACGTGAAGACAGGCGACGCGCTGTTGCTACTGCCGTCGGTCCGACGCCTGAAAGCCTTGATCGAAACGGACGCGGTCGAAAAGGATATTTGCTGGGTGCGGCTGCAGGACGCGACGTGGCGGCGGGGGAGCGTGGAAGTGTGGCCAAAGGAAGGGCCGGTTTTCGTGCGCTGGAGCGACGCGTCTCCGACAGAACCGGAGGTCGCCCAGGTGCAGCTCCAGCGGATAAGAAGGGACCGGCCGAACGCCATGCTGGCGCCGCCGCCGGAATTGCGGGTGCGTACGCCCTCGAAAGCGTTGCAACGGGACGGGAGTTTAAGGGTCAAAGTGTCGTGGCGGTTAGGCGCGCCCGACGAAGCATTGGGCGTGTGGCTCAAAATAAGTGCGCAGGATGCGGACCGGGCCCGACCGCCGCAGTTGTTAACGTCCTTCGCTCAGGCGTTGTGTAAAAAAAGACCGCGCCTCAAGTGGCGCGTCCGGGCCGAGTGCCTGCAGTTCTTTTGTGTCGACGGGACGCCGCTGTCCGACGACGTGCCCCTGGTCCAGACCATGACGGGGGACGAGTTGTTGGCCCTACCTCGCTTAAGTTGCCTGACCGAACCTAAAAGCGACCCGTCCTCCTCGCCGCGCGGCTGGCTCGTCGATCATGACGGCGCGTTAGCGTCGTGCCGCCTGTGTACAGAGGGGAAGGACACGGTGCTGGTGCGCACGGACCGGCGCGTCGCGGGCGCCGCGCGCTACCGCCAGGTCAAGCGGTCCCAAGTTTTGCTCGTGGACGACTTAGCTCGAAAGCTGTTCGCAACGGCCCAATCAAGGTCGCGGGACGACGACGAGTCACGGAAGGTGCTCAATGCGGTCTGTCGCAA
>Ga0302122_10001645_pt1 | contig 14188 bp, 11 predicted proteins | sample CB21_SCM_MG_FD_203115 | JGI IMG/M metagenome (GOLD analysis project Ga0302122, IMG submission 203115) | Marine microbial communities from Western Arctic Ocean, Canada - CB21_SCM | ecosystem: Environmental > Aquatic > Marine > Oceanic | place: Canada: Western Arctic Ocean | collected 2017-09-28
AGGCAGAGAGGAGCGTGCGAGTTCGACGGGAAGCTCTCGGTCGTGGTTACTGATCGGGTCCGGCTCTACGCCCGAGCTAATTTAGTAAGACGGAACGCGTCGAACGGCATGTTCGGGGGGCGCCACGTCCAGGTCTTGGCGTACGACCAGGCACCGGCCACGGAGCCGTTCCGCCTCGTATCCATAAGAGGCTACCGCGCCGTCGGCGCGCCGCCGGTGTCAGGGGACAACGCCTACTTCGCGGTCGTGCTGAAGAACCCGGCGGCGCGGGGTTTTATCATGCTCGCGCCGGTCGTGCGGGAGGAGCCGGCCCGGAAGGCGTTCATTGGGCTAGCTTTCTCTTGCGACGGGGCGCGCTTCTCCGAATTTATACAAGTCCTGGACTCGACGCCGGCGTCCTACGGGCGCGGCACGGACCACCCCGTCGACGGGCTGGTGGTGCGCGGTTCAAATGTCTACTTCTATATTCATCGGGACGTCCCAGGCGTGTTCATGGGCGCCGAAGCGACCGGGCGGAGCCGCCTCGTGCGGTACACGACCTCATTATCTGATTTACGGGAGGCGACGGAGCGGGCGCTGGACTGCGCCCCCGAACCCGCTCCGCCGCTGGACTTCGACGCGTGCTGGCTCGCGTGTCTGGCGCGGGCGCGCGCGCGCGGCGACACGCGGCGGGGCGGGTTCCTGGATACGTGTCTGGAGCCGTGCTACCCGCCGCCCGGCGACGAGTGTCGGCGGATCCGTCGCACGTACGGCGTCGTGCCGGGAACATCGTGGGGCGAGGCGTCGGCCTCGGTGCAGGCGCGGTGGGCGGCGTTGTCTTGTGATGATTTGGTGAGTAACTGGCGGTTCTAGTAGTAAAAAACAAGAATCTTATAAGCAAAACTCACTGGCACAGAGCCCCGACACTGGCGACAGCCACTGTTAAGTACTCAAGCTCACCAATTTGGCCGGCGGGGTCCTCCGAGATGACGGCTCCTCGCACGAAAGTATTCGACGCGGCGTCGTAGCGCATGAGGACAAACTCGATCCGAGTTTCGCACATAATCCAAAGGCGGCCGTCGGCGACGGCGGCTATTCCCGAACTGAAATCAGAGTAGCTGTACTCAGAACGGTTCCCATCGCCTAGTCTCCACCCAGGCAGGAGCCTCCCGAGGTCCTCCCACTCGTCGCGCTCGGGGCTATAGCGCTCGACCTCCAGCACCTCCATCTCGTCGAATTCATATTCTTCGATTTCGTCGTCCGAGCTATAGTAATTGATGTTTTCATTGAACTTTTCAAAATCGTGGACGTTCTCCTGCCCACCGACCGCGTATAGGTAGCCGTCGTGCGCCAGGAGCTTGAAACCCCGACGCACGTTGCGCATCGGCGCGAGGTCGGTCCACTCTCCCGTCTCCGTGTCTAGGCGCGACAGGCGGTTCATGTCGCAGCATGCTTTGTTCTCGGACTCCCAGTATTGAGGTCGCGCGCCGCCCGCCACGTAGACGTACCGCCCCAGGGCGGCACACGCCGCCGAGACGCGGTTAAGGATGCAGTGGTGATATTCTACCACTGGGTTGGCCTCCCGCAGAGCCCTAATCTTGCGCTCGAAGATGAAAGATGATTTCGATAAGTGTTGTAGAGGGTTGATAATTTCGAAAGGACGAGTAGTGATTTGGTACGAGCCCGAGACCACATATACATCACCTCCGAAAGACGCTGAACAGTGTTTCTGTCTCCAGTCGAACAGGCCCCTCCCCATAGCCCACGTATGGTCGACGAGGTCAAAGCGCCACACGGCCGCTGTCGCCTTCGAGTAGGCGCCACCAAAATGACCGAACCGCTCAGTGTCGACAAAACCGTCCAAGCATCCACCCATCACGACCAAACAACCTTCGGCCACCGTCATGCTGTGATGTTCCAATTGTCGCGTCCACGGGACCGGCAGCGACTCCCTGCAGCCATTCACGACGCAGACGCGCTGCAGACTCGTGCCGCCGCACATCCAGATGCCGCGGCGGACGTGCGCACGCACCGCATTCCGACAGTTCCGCGAGGCCGCCGCCAGCGGTCGCAGGCCGCACCGCCCGCGATACATCGAGAGGACATGGCGCAGCAGTTCGCCGTTTCCGAGGCGCAGGAAGGGTGCCTCGACGTTGCCGGCCATTTTCAGAGGGCAGGGAGCTAGTTTGAATTTGAGCCGCAAAGTCTACTGCCGGAGCTCACGCGTCAACAGCGCGTTCTGGGATCCCTTTGGACGTGTGCGTGCGCGATGAATCAGCCGCAGGTGTGCCAGCTGCGACACAAACGCGCGGGCGTCGAGCGCAACGGGTTTTCCCCCTGAAACCCGCACTTTTCTCAGATCAGCAACAAAACGCTGCCACGGACGCCGACGACGCTGCCCGCCGGTCGTGCAGTACGGTACCACATTCCGCATATCCGCGGCAAGACGCCGCCGACGCCGCAGCACCGCTTCAAAGCTGCCCCCCACGCCAACGATGCGCACCGCAGCCCTCCTCGCGCTGCTGCTGGGCAGCGCCGCCGCCAAGAAGAAGAAGCGCACGAAGGACAAAGCGCGGCGGGACCTCATCGGCGAGTTCGAGAAAGTGCTGCGAGGCGAATCCGTGGACTCCCACGTGACCTACGAAAACTTTAAAGGGGAGGAGAAGACCATGCCGGTCCGCAAGATGGCCGAGACCCTCGCGGACCAGAACACGAACCCGCCCTTTGCGAAGGACCAGGACGGGCGGTTGCGGTCCAAAGTGAATAAAGGTTCCGGCGCTATTGAGGAATTGGAGGGCGACATCGCACGGCAGGCGCATTTGGCGCGGGCGGCGCACGCCAAGTTGAAGCAGCTCGGGTTCAACGTGGGGCGCTTGACCGGCGCGAGAAGTTGGGCGCCCGAGCGGAACGTGACGTCGGAAACGCGCGACCCGAGCGGGGATAGTGCGGCCCGGGCCAAGAAAAGAGGGAGGCTCTGCGAGACCGTGCGCCTGTTGTTAAAAACGCGGGACGCCAAGAACAGCTCGTTGCGGGGCGCGGTGGCGGTGCGGCTCTCGGAGTTCTACGGCGTCGCTGTGCTCCGGGCGGCCTGGGAGGTGGAGGACGGCGTGCGCGTGCGGGAGCTGAGCGTGCCCTTGAATGCGAAGAAGCAGTTGCACTACCTCGTCGTGCGGCGCTTCGCGTTGGAAATTATTGGGCGGGCCCGGCGGCGCGCGGGGCGGTGGTCAGCCTACGTGCTGTGGGCGCTGCCGACGCTCGCGGCGCTGGTCGCGACGCGGTCGAGTGGGGGTGTGGAGGAGTAATTGTTGTTTTGTGGAATGACACTGGCAGGTAATTATACAGGGTATCACCGGCGCGCGCGCTTCACTCGGGGCGCACCCGCCCGCTGCCGCTTCGCCGGCGGCTCCGGGTCCGGCTTGACATCCTCCTCTTCCTCGCTCTCGGAGCCGCCTTGGATCTCGATGATCTCGTGGTGGCGTTCAATCGAGTCGAACGCGACGCCCCCTAAATGAGCAATCGCGTAGCCGTTGATGAGCACGCGCCGCCCGTTCCGCGGTTCCACGCGCACCACGCGCAGCTGCTTCTTCTTGCCCGTGACGCAGAGCATGAACACGCGCACGCCGAAGGCGTTCGCGAAGGCCTGGACCAGTAGCGCGGCCTGCTGCTCCACGACGTGGGCGCCGCGCCGCGACCGCGGGCCGCCACCACCCAAGCGCCAGGACGACCGCGGCAGCTCCTCCTGCTGGCCGCCCGGCGGTTTCACGAGCACCGTGCGCGCGTCCCCGCCCGCCTGGACCGCGGCCTCGACGACGCCGGAGCCGTCCGCCTTGGACACGTCGACGACGTCGCCGGCCGCGAGCGGCGGCGGCGCCGCGCTCGTCGCGGCATCATCATCATAGCGCTGGCCCGCCGCCGCGTGCCCATCGTTCGCGGCGCGGCACCGCTCGAAGTGACTTCGCCACTCGGCGGGATCGCGCAGGGGCGAGTCGGCCGGCCGAAACAGGGCGCCGTACTGCGCCTCGAAATCGATGGGCTCGCCGCTGCAGTAGTCTTCCTCCACGCGCAGTTCCGCGCTGACGGCGTGCTCGACGTATCGAGCAAGCTGATGCGTGCCGCAGAGCTGATGCGACAGCGCGTCGAACAAGCCGCGGGCCTCGCCACATAGCTTAAAGCCCTCGCCGCGGAGCGCCTTGTCGAGCTTGGCCGCGTCGGCCACGGCTTTCGGGGCGCCGGGGCCGGCGAGCAGCGATAATTTGGAGGAGAACAAATAAGACGGTGGTTCCGAGACGGCAAAGCCAGCGCGCAGCGACCGGCGCAGCGCGCGATTGTCCACGCGTGCCGCCTCGATCCGGGTCGTCTCGCGATCCAGCCACACCTTTGGCGTCGTCTTATCTATGTGGAGCGCCTCGATCGCAGCATATCGGAAGGTCATCGCCGCGAACACGTCTCGCTTAACCTTAAACTCGCGCGTTGCCTCATACGTGTTATGCGAGGAGGACCCGGCCGGGGTGATCGCATCGTCGAACTCGGTCGCGAGGCCGAAGATGTCTTTCTTGGTCGAGGCAGTGGCCGTGGCGGCCTCACCGCTCGCGCCGCCCTGGACGGGGGCCGCCCCCTTCCGGTCGCCGAGCTCGTCGATCACGCGCGCGACGACGTCGATGCGGCCCGCCTGGGAGGATAGCGGCGCGGCGCCGAAGTCCCGCGTCGCGGGGCCGTCGTCTCTAGCTTATTGCAGCTGTGCGAAGCGCATCGGCCGCACGGAGGTCGTGGCGATGTAGCTAGAGGTCGACGAGCCAATGTAATCGCCCTCTATCCGCGAGATTCACATGTGCCGGTCCTCGGGGCCCTGCGAGTAGTCGCCAGTGAACTCGTCGCGCTCCGCATCGCGGCCCAATAGCGACAGCGCATCAATTTTTTGGCCATCGACGTACGTGTCAATACATAAATGGTGCCGCGTGTCGTTGATCAAGGCGATCTCGAAGCGCGTGCCCGCCGTCGTCGCCACGTGGCATTTATGCTGCTTGCCGCAGTTCTTGGCCGCCTCGGGACTCACTTGCCCGGGGCTTCGTCGCAGCCAGGCCCAGTCGCGCGGCGCGGCATCGGGATCCACGAGTTCCGGCACCGCGCGACCATCCACCAGCACGTATACCTTGAGACCGCTCGTGTCAGCAGGCATCGTTTAAACCAATCTGTTATTGGGCTCCTGGGGGGTTTCGTGTTCACTGGCCACACAGGGCGGCTAAGGGCAAAGTTCGTGGCTTGCGGCTCGGTAGCGACCCTTGACGAGTTGCTGCAGCACGGCTTCGGGCTACTGCGAGCAACGAAGTAATGCTTCCTCCAAGTGCAGAAAAAAATCCGTGCATTAAAACCCGTCATGCATATGCAGATGAGCAAAAAAGCGAAGCACGAGCCGCATACGACGAGCGCCTGTAGCAGCGCTACGTCGTCTTTGCAACCTTCGCAACCACGAGAAGTCGTGTTTCGCGCAGCGACGCACCGCGCCATGGCCGCGCGCCCCCACGGCATGGACGGCGACCGCGAGGACCCGCTCCCCGCGGGTTTTATTTGCGTGTCGAAGAAGCACGGCCCGAAGCCGTACGTCGAGGGCGAACCGGTGCCGGTCTACAACACGGGCATGTTCCGGAACCCGTGCGACGGGCCCATGCGGAGCGGCGATCTCGTTATTTTGTATTTTGAAGATGAGTCCATGGATTACCTGTATTTGCGGCCGGAGAACTTCGCCAAGCACTCGGGCAAGTTCGGGGACTTCGACCACCGGGACTTTGTCGGGAAGGAATTTACCAGTAAGATCTACAGCCGGACGCCCAAAGTGGGTCGACGGGGGAGACAGTCCGACGAGAAGGGCTGGTGCTACGCCTTATGCCCTACGCCCGAATTATGGACGGAGGTCCTGCCGCACCGGACGCAGATCATCCAGACGAGCGACCAGGCGGTCATATGTTTCCAGTTATCACTGTGGGACGGCAAGGTCGTGGTAGAAGCGGGCACCGGGTCGGGCGCCATGGCCACGAGCATGGCGCGGTGCGTCATGCCGCGCGGCCGCGTGCACACCTTTGAATTCAACGAAGTCCGGGCCCAGAAAGCGCGCGACGAGTTCGAGATGAACGGCCTCGTGGAGCCCCTGGTCATCCCGCGCCATCGCGATGTCTGCGCCGAGGGCTTCGGCATGACCAAGGAGGCCGACGCCATATTTCTGGACCTGCCCCAGCCCTGGCTGGCCATTGACCACGCGATCGAGGCGGGCAAGCACGGCTGCCGCTTTTCTTCGTACTCTCCTTGTATCGAGCAAGTCCAGAGAACCGTCCAGAAGTTGCGAGAACGGCACTGCGACCACATCAAGACCATTGAAGTCAGGGAGCGCGAGTTCGAGGTGGTTAGGAACACCATGGCCGAGGTCCAAAGCGCACCGACCAAAGTGAAGAACGACGAAGAGCACGCCTCGAAAGCGAGAAAAGTGGAGGACTCCGTCCCGTGGCCGCTGCCGCCCTACATGGCCGTGCCGTACCCGGAGCAGCGGGGCCATACGGCCTACCTGACCTTTTGTACTTTACCTTACGCGTGGGCGTACGACGAGCGGGCGCCCTACGCGGACAGGCGGCCGTTGCCTGATTTAAGTGAGTACCCCGAGGGCACGTACCCGGCGCCCGAGGAGGCCGGCGACGCGGAGATGGCCGACGCACCCATCGGGCCGCCCATCCCGCCGGCGCCGCCGAGCTCGTGATCCTGGCATTTCTTAACGTAACTGTGTTTGGGACTCTTCCTATTTGTGGCCTGGCCCGCTGCACCTGCCAGGCCACTGGTGCAAAAGTGACGACTTTGGACGTGCGGGTTTCACCGCTCGGTGCACGCAGGCGTGCGTCGCACGTCGTGGCCCACGCTGCTCGCCTAAATTTGCATCGCTTCAAGGCACCGCAGCAACCTCAGGAGTGCCCCGAAACCAACCAACGCTGCCAAAAGGCGTGCATTTGCTACAGCAAGCTACAGAGAGCATCCAGTCAAGCCATGGTGGTCCACCACCCCCACACCAACCTGGAGCAGCTCTTCCACGTGCACAGCCAGGCGCCCGCAAATTGCCTCCTCGAGAGTTGTTTGACGTCTGGCTGGACCCTCCAGGAGTTCCTGGCCCAATGCGCGTTCTGGGCGTTCGCGTCATTGGGCTACACCTACGCGTGCTCGAAGCTCCTCCCGACTAGGGAGTTCAATGGCAGCCCGCTCTACAACTGGTTGAGCTGTCTCCCGATCCAATTGATAGGTTTTCCGGCGGTCGCCGCGTGGTGCGTTCGGGCGTTCGAGGGCTCCTTTGTGGAGTGGCTCTCAGCGCCGTGGGACCAATTAGCGGCCACGCCGGAGCGCATCTTCCTATTGCTGATCTACGCGTATATGTTCAAGGACCTAGGACTCTACCTATTAGGAGCAAAGATGGACGCCATGTACTGGGCGCACCACCTCGGCTGCTGGGTTATTATCCTCCAGTTCTTTTTTACTACGGCTCCCGGTATTTTCATCTTTGGTGGGGGTGTATGTATGGAGTTGGGCGGGGCTTCGCAGACGATCCATTTGCTGTTTCCTGATTCCAGTCTCTTGGACTTTGTGCATATCTTAACGATGACGCTCTCGCACGTCGTGTGCTGTGCCTCGGCCATGTACTACGCGACGATCCCGCCGACTGCTTTGTGGATCCGGATCGTCATCATGCTCCTGGTCTTCAAGCTCGCCCAGGCGCGCCAGAGCAACGCCATGTACCTCCACGGCCGCTACGCCGAACGGAAAGCGAAGAAGAGTAAGTAATTTATCACAGGGGCTTGGTCGGCGTCACAGTCGCCGCCGACAGCTCGCCCGTCGACGCGCCCTTCTCGAAGGCCCTGGCGAGCGCCGCGACGCGGCCGCCCCCTGCCGGTAGGAGCTTCGGCTTTGGCGCCTTCAGCGAGATGCCGTCGTCCGTCTCGTCGGCCTCGTCTGGTCGCGGCCGCGCTTGCGACGCGGCGAATGCCGCGACGAGCGCCGCGTCGTCGTCGTCATTGGTAGACGGTAGCATCTCCGGCGCCGCGCAGGACGCCCTGTGCGAGGGCCACGCGCTCCGTTGGCACTCCTCGGAGCAGTAGTACGCCTCGCGGCACCGCCCGCACCGTCGCTTGCAGTTTCCGGCGCTGCAGACGTCGCAGGCGTGCTTCGCCTCGGTCAAGGAGGGCGGCACGACCGCCGACGCCCGCCCGCCCGTCGCCGCGTGTAAGACCGGGTCGCATGAGTGCTCCGCGGGGGCGTCGGGCACCTCGGGCGAAATCGTGGGTGCCTCCTCCGCCTCGGTCGGCGCGAAGTCGAGCACCTCGAGGTTATCCAGGGACGGGATGGCCCCGAGCGGCGGCTTGCATGGCGGCGCGTACATTACCGGGACTGGAGGCCGGCGGGACCGGTTGCGGGCTAATAGGAACAGCGTGGGCGCGTCGCACCACGGCGCGCACGCGTCCTCGTATAGACCACTCACAGCTAATCGAGGCGCCACGTCCCGCCGGGACGGGAACCAGGGCGCTACGTGTTCGTCGCCAGTCCCGACGACGAACTCGCCCCCGGCGACCTTGGCGCACATGGTCACCTCCCGGGGCCCAAACGGCTCCCGCACGAACTCCCGCTTGTCGCTCCTCGCAAAGTCGTGGGCGAAGAGCCGCCTCGCCAGCTCCCGCCGGTGGTGGTGCGCGAACGAGGTCGATGGCGCCCCCAGATCCAAGACGCGCTGGCAGTCCCGACTGGCCGCACTTACTAGAGCGTGGGCGAGTTCTTGCGGCGCGCGGGCCCCCGAGGCCAGCAGTAAGAGCCCGAGCACCGAGTATGAGGGCGCGACGAAGACCTGCACTTTGTCTACCTGCTCGCTGAGCCAGGGCTCCGCGTGGCAGGCGGCCACGAGCGCCGCGAGCTTGGGCTCCACGTCCACGGGCCGTAAACGCGTCCACCACTTCCACAGCGCGTCGTAGTGGGCCGGCGTGCGCTTGGGCGGCAGCTTAAAGTCGTCCTCGCCGTAAATTATGGTCAGGCACTTCGCGACACAAGTCAGGGCCGCGTCGCTGCCCAGGATCCAGTTGTAGTCGTGGACGACCATCGCGGTCGGCGGCGTGGCGCCTAGGCTTGTTTTGGCGCGCGGGCTGGTGCTGCGGATGCACCGGGTTCTGCTGCCAAACTGCGGGCGCGTCGGTGGCGTGAGGGTTGTACAGTCTAAAGCGACGGCGAAACCTGCAGTTCTAGCCGCGTTTGATGTCGCCTCGCGTTTTTTGCCCAGTCCTCTCTGTAAAACCCGTCGCATAAAAACCCGCCATCAGAATTTTCATGATCTCACGTCCAATCCTCCTGGTCCTAAGGCTGCTGCGAGCGTACAGGACTCGCATAGTTCCCCTTGGTCCATTGGGGGCAGCCCCCAAATGCGGCGCCTCGCATTGCTGCTCGCATTCCACGCAACGAGCGCCCAGCAGGACCATCCCTGCGACCTCACCCCCGCGACTGTCGCACGCATCAACGACTGGATTTTGAATGGGAACGAACCCGGCGATAACGCATTCGAGGCGCTCCGGTGCGCGGCCGCGACGACCGTGGGCTCCGCCGTCGGGGGCATCGGCGGCGGCGCGGCCGGGGCTCTCTTAGCCGACAAGGCGTCCCGGAGGGTCTCCGCGGCTCTCTGCGGCAACGAGACACATACGACTTGCCACGGCGTCACGTCCGCCGCGACGCGGGTCCTCGGCGGCCTCCTGGGCTATGTGGTCGGCGCTGCGACGGGCGCGGAGGCCTCGCACCGCTACTTCGGGCGGGGCTCGTTCTTCGGGTCGCCGAGCCGCGTGGCCGCGATCAAGGAGTGCGCGGAGCTCTTCGGCGTCGAGCCGGACGCGGGCGCTGGCGCGGTCGATCGAGCCTACAAGGCGCGCACGCTCCGTGATCACCCGGACAAGGGGGGCTCGACGGAGGCCATGGCGCGCCTGAACGTGTGTCGCGCCGTGCTGCGGGCGCACGGGGCGCGCCGGGAGTTGTAGTAAAAGACATGTTTCAACAGAAGAGCACCAGGGCCTACGTACGACTCGAAGGGCCAGAAAAATCCTTAGGGGGGGAGGGACCGGAGGGACCGGGCCTAGTCGAAGCGCATGCGCGACGACGCCATCGCCTCCGCCTGCGAGTCGTCGGGCACCTGGATGGGCGTGCCCGGGTGTCTGAGTGATTGCACCAGCGCTTGCACAACACCTTGAGTGGACACGATCAAACCCGCGTGGGCCGCGCGCGCCTGGTGCTTGTTCACGTAGCCCTGGCGCATCCACTCGTCGTCGTTCTCTAACAGGCATAAATCCGCGAAGGATTCGAGCATGGTCACCCGTTGACTCGGGGCGTTGAAGACCCTGGCGCGGTTGACTGCTGAGACCACGCATTGCCCCAAGTCCACGAGAGCCGCCCGCCCTTCGTCGCCCGCCGGGAAACTTTCCACCGTATAAGACACGTCCTTGCCGAAGCGCGGATAGGCGAAGTCGTCGCACCGCAGGATCTTATTATCTCCGACAATACTTATGTGTTGCTGTAAAGGATGGACATAAGAACAGTGGATGTGCAGGGGTTTGGAATTCCCCTCGCCGAAATAAATGACCGCCGTCACGTCCACGGGCACGTTCTGCGCCGTCGCCTCGCTATGAATGACCTGGGCGCTCCGCGGTTGCAATTCCGGGCCGTACACCAATTTGCCGATGCGCGCGCAGGCCCAGCCCAAGTCCCCCAGACACCCCAGGGGGTCGTCCTTGGCCGTCGCCTCCCGCCCTGCCCCCTCCAGGAACTCCCGCGTCGCCGAAATCGTAAAGGTCGCCTCGACCCGCCGCACGTCCCCAAAAAAGCGCTTCTCGTTGATCTGCATCAGGATTTCCTCGGTCCGCGCGTGGTGCGTGAACGGGCACACGTCCGCCAACGCCACGTCCTCGGCCTGGCACACGTCCCGCATCTCCTTGCTCGATTCGTATTCCGCCGCCGCGGGGATGCTCACTAAAACATGTTTGTGGCACTGCGCCGCACTGACGCACCACTGGTGCCGCGTCGCCGCACACCCGCCGATGAACACGGCGTCGCACCGGTTCTCCCGGGGGTCTTGGAGCATCGCGTTATAGGTCTCGTAGAACTTGATCCGTTCGAGTTCTTCGGGCTCGCAGGCCGCTTCTAGTAACTCCCGGTCTCGTTCCGCCGCGGCCATGACGTTGACCTTTTTCGAGGAGAACGCCGCCTGGAGGAGCCCGATCGCGAGCGGCGTCGCGCCGATGATCCCAATCCGCAGCGGCTCCACGCCGTCGTTGTCCTCGGCGCCGCGCATCGTGCGCAGCTGGCCGAACATGGCCCGCGCGAGCGCCATCTTGCTTGACGGGCGCGCCGCGGTGTGGCGATTCCGCCTGTTTAGGCCTAGCTAGATGCAGGGGCCGCTGCTCGGTGGGATGTGCGCCCTCGGCGCGTGGTTCAGGCGGCGGTGACGCAACGACGTATGTCGTTGTGTTGCGCTTCTGACCACACAGGATGTCTAGTCTCACAAGGCGAGGGTGCGCGCGGGATCGGGAAACCCGTGTTGTTAAATTTAGCAATTTTCAAATCGGATCCGTCCCGAGTTGTTCTTTAATCGCCAGCAAACGTACCGCGTCGACGCGTGCACGCGCTAAAGGTCCCTCTGCCTTACTTCACTAATTTGCTGCTTCACCGATTTGAGCTCATCGCAGCGGAGCCGGACCATCGAACGTAGTAGAGGCACGCACGCATCGAGGTCAGCATCGCTCGCCCGCACTGCTGCTCGCACCGCTGCGAAACCACGACGCCGCGTTGCAACTAGCGCATACAGAGCGTTGCCTCTCAGGCAGTGCATAAACGCCGCCGCCGCGAAGCCGCCGCGCCGTCGCGACACCACGCGTGCAGAGCAGTCTCGTGCAGGGGAGTGAAACCGCAACATAAACCATGTTCGGCGGCCGCCGGCAGAATTACGACGCCATCGCCGCGCCCCTGACGAACGCCGACAAGCCGCGGGTGCAGCCGGTCAAAGTCGACCCCAAAGTGTTCTTCGCGAACGAGCGGACGTTTTTAGCGTGGGTGCACATGGCGCTGATGCTGGGCGGCATGGCCGTCGGGATAATCGGCTTCTCCACGAAGAGCGGCCTCTCGCCGCTACCGGGCCTCGTGTTGTTGCCGGTGGCCATCTGCTTCGTGGTGCACGCGCTGGGGCAGTACTACGCGCGGGCCCGGGCCATCCGGCGCCGGGAGCCCGGGCCCTACGAGGACAAGAACGGCCCCGTCGCGCTGGCGATCGTGCTCTCGCTCGCGGCGTGCTCGAACATCCTCATCCACCTCGTCGTGGCGAATTAAGAGACTTGTGTGAAACTTAGGAGAGGTCCTCGACGCCCAGAATGAAGAGGACCGCGTAGTCCTGCTTCGCGCAGCCGCTCACCGCGGGCATGATGCCCCCCGACTTGATCGGGAAGGCCTGCGCGTCGACGCTCGAGGGCGAGCAGCTACTGCCCGTGTATCGGCCGGCGCGGCACGGACCGTGGGTCACATCCGCTAACGTGGCCTTGTCGGCAAGGCTCCACGCGCCCTTTTGGTCAATATCCAAAACGTTCGTCACTCCCCTATCTCCCGTGACGACGTACTTGCCCGCGGGCAAGGGGTCCACATTCTCCATGATGAGTCCGTGCTCCTCGAGCCACCAGTCCTTCTCGTCAAACGCCCACCCGCTGGGCGCCTTGCCGCCCTGCTTCTTCAGGTTGTCGTAGCCCTGCAGCCGCACGCCGCGCGGCCCGGGGTCCTTGCGCCAAATACCCCAGTCCGTGGCGCCGCCGCCGGAACCCGCCGCGGGGTCGCCCAGGGCCGCGATGAACTGGATCGGCCTGACCTGCTTGAACGTGACGCCGTCCTTGGTGTTCGTGCCCTCCTTGGCGCGCGCCGTGTTCACCGCGAGCGCCGGCGCGAGCGCGAGCGCCCCCGCGAGCGACCGCCGCGTCACCGCCAAGGCCTCTGTAGTGGCGAGCAGCGCGACCGCGAGCAGACGCAGGAGCATGGGTGCGGTTGACGGCGACGACGTAAGCAAGACGGCTGCGAAAGCCTGGGATCAGCTGTGTGTGGTGCTGCCACTCTCTCTCCCAGTGGTGCTAGATGGCAGCAATGCGACTTCTAGTGCCAGCCGTACGCGTTGATGCGTTATGGCAGCAATGCAGTGGTGTCTGAGACTTCTGGTGCTCCAGTACGTGCAACCACCTGTTCTGAGTCAGACAGTCTGGGCGAAACCCGCACGGCAGCCGTCGACGTCGACGTCGGAGCGAGTACCTCATTCCTCTACGCCTCGCCGAGCGTCTCCTGCCCGCGAAGACACGAGCACGGGCCGGTCCAGCCGCGTGCAACAAAGGGCAACATCGACTTGGAATTGAAACCCAAAAAAAAGCCAAGCGCGAGTTTAACGATCGGCAGGCAGTCCTACTTTACCGTGCGCACACAGCGTCAATTTTGCTCCGCGTGCTGCCCGCGTCGGCGCGCGTTGGCAGGCAGCGCCCAAGAACACCTCCGCCGAGTGGCGTCGGCGCGCGGCTTCGCGCGGCGCGGGCAGCCCAAAAAACAGCGGCCGGCCAAATAAGGCCCAAAACGAGCGCCGGGTGCCTCGAGTGCCACGGTGGCATGGGGCCAGGGCGGACATACACACAATAAACGGCCGAGAGAGCCCGCACCCCCAACAAAGCGGCAGGGAGGCGCCGCACTGCCGCGCTCTGATCGCCGCGGAAAATGAACTCCACCTCCGGCGCCGCGGAACCGTCACACCGCCGCCCCCCGCAGGTTTTTAACACTCCTTTTAGCAACCATGCGCGAAATCGTCCACGTCCAGGCCGGCCAGTGCGGCAACCAGATCGGCGCCAAGTTCTGGGAGGTCATCTCCGACGAGCACGGCGTCGACCCGACCGGCACCTACCACGGCGACTCAGACCTCCAGCTCGAGCGCATCAACGTCTACTACAATGAGGCGACAGGCGGCCGCTACGTGCCGCGCGCCATCCTCATGGACCTCGAGCCCGGCACCATGGACTCGGTCCGCGCGGGCCCCTTCGGCCAGCTCTTCCGCCCGGACAACTTCGTTTTCGGCCAGACGGGTGCGGGCAACAACTGGGCCAAGGGCCACTACACCGAGGGCGCCGAGTTGATTGACTCGGTCCTCGACGTC
>Ga0302122_10001646_pt1 | contig 14179 bp, 9 predicted proteins | sample CB21_SCM_MG_FD_203115 | JGI IMG/M metagenome (GOLD analysis project Ga0302122, IMG submission 203115) | Marine microbial communities from Western Arctic Ocean, Canada - CB21_SCM | ecosystem: Environmental > Aquatic > Marine > Oceanic | place: Canada: Western Arctic Ocean | collected 2017-09-28
GTGATTGGGTGCTTATAGCTTAAACGGAGAAGGCTACCTCTTCACTTTCATGGGCGCCGGCAGCCGGACGACGCTATGCAAAAATACGCGGCAGCAAATGAGCTGCGTCTCGCTGGGAGATTGGGCAAAAACATTAAAAGGTCGACGCGATCGTCTTTTTTTACGCCATTTCGAGCCGATCGGGCCACCGCAGCGTCGAATATCGCCGTTTATGTGACCGCCGGCGATCTGAGATACTTTGCCGCAGCAGTGGCCCATCAGATGTTGGTCTATACGTCGTCCGCGTTTCTCGGCCGTATCGGGCTTCTGTTCTGGGGACTTCCGCAGCTACCACAGCGGCATGCGCGGGGGGTTGGGGCCTGTTTTGAGGACCAAAAGTACAGGCCGAAATTGGGCGTGTTACGAAAGGGGGGTCGTTGTGTGTAGTTAGTTACCTAGGTAGTTAGCTAGTTAGTGTGCTCAGGTTTCCGGAGCCAGTCAAGAGTGTCGCCTGCCGTTGCGTGCTTTGTCTCTTGATAATGACACGCGACCGCTTTCTGACAGAAGGGGCCAAGGCACGGGACAGGTGCCGTGGACGAGGCGGCGGCGGCTGCGAGCCTGATTTGTTGTACGACAAAAACCAAGCGTCACGCCAGCCGTTACCAGGCGCCGGTCGCCAGCAGATCGACCCCACATCATCAACACGACTGGGCTCAACAAAAGGAATAATTTGTGGGTCGCGGGCTCACCGGGACCAAGGTCGTATATAAACAACGTACCCCTATCAATGCGAGGGGGGGGTGCTACGAGAGGCCGAAAGGCGCCCTAATTCTCTCCCCATCGAAGAATATAGGCGAAACGCCGCGAGCAGCACATTTAGGACGGAGGATACAAATCTCCAAATTCCCAAATTGCAGCTTATTCGGGGTCTTCGCCCCCCCGCGGCGGCACCGGGTTGAATAATAATTAAATCCACCACACTCGGTCAGCTTCAACTACCCGACGTTAAGTTCAAAACGGCTTAAAATGAAGTAAAGGCGATTATAGGCAGCCGCAGACCCCCCCGGACTTCCACGAGCCCACTTCAACTTGCGGACGTCTTTGGTCGTCTTGCTTAATGGCCAATTCGATCTCCTCCCCATGGAGCCAGGACCGGCGAGAGAATGTCTATTGAACTTGCTATTTGCGGGTCGTCTCTACCCTCGTCCTGTTGCAGCACAAGGTTTATATAGACTCGAAGTGCCTCCATAAAATGATGTAGCAAAAGTGGTTGATCCTCTGTAACAGTGCTGCTTCTCATCAACTTTTGAAGTTCACTACTGGAGTACCTGCAGTGTACATGTGATCCATGGCATGATGTCTACTCTATTATGATTGTGCACACAGAATACTGGACACTGTTTTCTCTGAAGTGAGAGCAAGAAAGTGTGAGTGAGGACTCTAAAGCAATTCGAAGTGACCATATTTGTGCGGAACATGCTTTCCACCAGATGGACAGCGCAGCATGATGCAGCTGGAGATAGAGGGTCAAAGCAGCAGGTTTGTCGCACGCCACGCATTCATAAAGAATCCTAGCGTACCAATGTTCAACTGACGTCACTTTTCCAAGCACACAGTCAAAACCCAGTGCTTGAGGATCATGACCAAAATTTACATGGGCGCCAAGATTATCACAGAACTGTCTTGCAAAAGTCAGAAGAAGTGGATCGTCTGCATGCGGCACGAGAATATCACCACTTTGAGTACCTGTGTAAGCTTACTCGATCGTGATATCATGCGCAAAGGCGGACAGGATTTAAACCAAAATGGGCGCTACCCATATTAGCAGAGGCGTGGAATGTGCGACGTGCCCATGGTGCTAGGCTGCGTAAAGAGCCAAGATAGGATTTATTAATTTCGAATTTTCCATCTGGTGCCTCGCGCAGTGAACACGGGTCGTGAATGTAGCTCAAGTACCCAGGGCGACGTTTCACATGAATTATAAGACAAACAACAATTGCCCGAGCATTCTGGAGATGCCTACATTAAAAGTACTCGTTTAACGAGGGGCAGTCTGGGCTTTATAAAAAGGAAATGTTGTTTCAGGACCCTGTGCTTCTCTGTAAAGTATGCAGGGTAGCTGGATAGTAGCGCTCTGATGCAACTTGCACAGAGCCAATATCAAACACAGGTGGAAGAAGACACGGCGACATCACCCGCAAAATCTGTCTGGATGTAAATGAGCCTGCGACACCCTTCGCAATGTAATCTATGTCAGGATCTAAGTCTATCCGGAGTGGGACAGGCACATCGGTGCCAGTCTCCACATCAACCGCCTTTAGGCCCCGCCAGTCAACAGCCAGCACCCACAGATGCCTTAGGGGCTGGAGGTGATATTGGTTGTCGCTAGCACTCCGAGGATAGCGTGGAAAAAGAGCAACAACGAGAGCTGCGATGGCTTTCTTCGATCTTGATAATGATGCACGACCACCGCCGATAAAAAGAAGACCGATAGACATATGCAAGGCCATGTGTGTACCTATTGCATGAAGAGCAGTGAAATGATTTCAAACGGAGAATCATTCGAATGCACCATAAGTTATGTCTTCGTCGATGCGCCAACGGAGCTGGCGAAGTAATCGCAGGGATTCGAGATCACCAGTACCAGCCATCACCATTCCCAACGCAATTGATATTGTACCGAGGCACATCTCCAAGGTAGGCCGATCTGGCCGCCAAGCCAATGAATGTTCTTGTATGATTGGATCTAAGAGAGCGTTGCTATGGGAGGTGTGCTTTGACTCGTGCGTCGCGACTCCAGGGACCAAGTCGCATGCACTTCTCAGAGCCTTGAATCGTATTAAAAAGTACTTTAAGGTTGCAGCAGCCATTGCACAACCAGTTCCGGCATAGCGTAGACCAATCACCTATAAGTAGATTGAAAAATTCTGTTGATAGGTCACACACATGCGTACGAAGCAACCTCCAGCGACAATGTTGGCGTGTGCCTGTTTTATGGTACTCCAGTCAGATGGGTCCTGCAAGGGCAATTCTTTTTTGCAGCTGCACTTACAGAACAGGACTTTAGCGCGCATCTTACTCCTAGATGACCTACACATACATCGCCTAAAAATATTAGAACGAGCAGCGGACTTCAGACTATACTTCACAGCTAGGAGTGCTTGCATTGAGTCTACAAGGACAGATGGAAGCTGTGCTTCAACCCACTCGGTTGTAGGTCTAATGAAATCCCACAGTATTAATCCGCGTGAAATCACACGAAGTAGCATAAAGTCTGGTCGTACTGAATCTATGAGGACACCTGTGTCTGGAAGACGAAGTCGTGCGGCAGCAGCAGTAGAGTTTGTCTGAATGAAGTAAAGTCCGAGTGCTAAAGTAGCACCAGGCGCAGTCAGGTCTGTGTTTAAATATTCACCGTCACGGACGCGAGAATTGCACACCCGCTCTTCACACAAGTAGTTATCTTGGCCTACTGTGCTATTTAAGAGACTTGAGATCTGGCCTAATCTGCTGCCTGTGCCGCCAGCAAGGGCATGATGTAAGCGCTGGGCGATCTCGAGGTCCCCAAGACCGGCGGCCTCGTTGCTTGAACCCTTACCCAGCGTGACAAGTCCTAGCGCCAGACCAGCAGAAAGTGTATAAGCTTCGCGGTCTCGCATACGATCTCCACGTGAGCAGCATGCTATCTCACCAAGGAGAAATTCTGCCATTAAGCGGTGAGCTGTACCGCAATAAAGCATACCAATACCAGCAATTGCGGCTGTTTGCGCCGCAGCAGAGACTTCCATCTCTGCGAACGGCTGTGGGAGGAGAGCCGGGATGTGCAGACATAGCATCTTTGATACTGCCGCGTCACAAGAGCCACATTTTGCTGCAGCCATCCCTAGCAGTATACCAACTGTTGTTGGATCATGACCTAAGGTCAGATATTCGTATATATCCGTCATTGCCAAAACATGAAGCTGCTGTTGTAAGCCCAATGCGAGTAACAGCCCACCATGTTGGGGTGTGGGAGTCTCTGGCTTGTTGTACACTATCCAGGTTCGTGTGATGCACACAGACTTTCTTTGTCTAGCCGTGAGGGGGGATGTCGACCTTAAGGACTGTAGTCGCAGTCCAACAGCAACACCGTTGTGAAACTTTGGCCATAAGCTCAGAGCTCCTACGAGAGGCGACGAGATGTCAAGGGCAACAGTGACATTGCAAGGTGGCGAACGACCCAAAAGACTCATTCTTGGTACCTGAAAGGGAGGTTGCACTGCATGTATGTATGTATCAGTCGCTCACCAGTAGAACCTCCGCTAGGGTATTTAAGGATGGTAGTGACCTGAAAGTGATCATACCTCGGCCAGCAGCTGTCGCGAAGGATCGGGTGCATGCTAAAAGCAGAGATGCTTGCTTGCGCTGCTCAAAGTCATGATCAGATATCTCAGGGGGGCGCGTTGCATTAAATAAAACCAGTTTTGATGAACATAGTAATCGAGATACTTCACACAAGAGGGAATTGTCACCATGGCACAGAGTGGCCGTAGTACATATATGTTCGAGTCTACGTCATTAGAGTGTTCATAGTGCAGCCTGCATCTAATAATGTCTTGTATGGACACCGGAGAGATACCCGTCTTCGTCTAGGTAGGATATGTGGCCCTCGTCTACTATGTAAGCAGTGTACGTATGTGTACTGGCGCTCGTCATCTGCACCACTTCCCAACTACGTGTCTTCATGGTAACTAATGATTCTTCACGATGCTGGAGCGCTAAATTTAGACAAGCAAGATCACCACGACCAATAAGTTCATATGCAGAAGTAGGCCAACAGCCGGGTGGTCCCAGGCGACAGATGTTGAGAGCATCTTGTATAGGCACAACAATCCCTGGGGCCAGAAAACCAAGCTCATCCAAATGTAGTCCAGTGCGCACTATCGCAAGGATGAGCTGTCCAGCTAGCTTTCGTCGCAAATCTAGGCAAGCTTGACCACTGAGTACGTTTAAGATGCAAGAAAGGCGCCTCACGCGTGAGCGGAAGGAACCACAAGAACCATATTTGACGTCACCAAACAACTGGCTTTTCAATATATCAGAAACCCATTCTTGAATGCCAATCAAGTGCTTCCTGTTTAGAGTACCTGCGAGAAATAATCTGTGCGCTCACTGATCACGTTCATATTTTATTTACACACGCAACTCTTACAGCTGTTTCTACTGGTATGAGATTGCCCTCTTTTTAAATTGTTTTCAGGGGAATCACGTGAATCTACGCGTTGCTTGATAGGTTCAGCGCAGTAATCCTGCTGAATATCCGTGCTTAGGGAATCAAGCAAGAGGCTTAGCGGTTTTAAGTGAATCCAGGAGAGTGATGATAGCTTACAGTCTTCGCGAACTGCATAGATCACATCATAGATGCTCTTCCGATACATTCTCCACTCATCATCCGGTTGGGTGAAGCCCAGAGCTCGCTGGGCTACATCTTGGGCGGCTGAAATTAGAGTAAAGTAGCACACACCAGAGCGGTCTGTTAGTGAGCTCCCAGCTCTGATAGGTAAAGCAATTGCGATCTTGTATGCATAAAAATACTGTTTGTGGTGCATTTGACCCCGGATCAAGTTAAACCAGAACCAGTTGCTGCCGCTGTGATTCTCACTGTCAATATTATGTCTTGGATTCAGATTAGCATTCAATTCTTTGCCACCTACTTGGACAATAGTTAACAAGATCTACACTTTTGTTGAACTGGACACTAGCTGCTCGTGATGCATCCAGGGAACCAAAAAATGATTTAAGCGCAACTACAAACCCAGTCCATATGACTTCGCTGAGTGAAATACCACAAGGGCAAGTACTGCGGCCCAGAAAGTCCACGACAGTAAGCATCGAAGCACGCCTGAGTAGTAAAACAAAATGCCGGGGGCGCAAACCGCGTTACTTGGACCCTAAAAAGGTAACTCACAGGGTGAACGCGAGCGAACGTGGTAGTGTGTCATCGAGAGCTGATAGTGCTGATTCCGCAAGTGCTAAATCAAGCGTGAGGGAGACTTTCAGACGCATGTGCTGCCCGGAGGATGTCATGGTCAAGGCGGAGCAATCATCCCATTGTGTGCCAAGAAGATGTGCCAAAGGTGCAAGCAGAGGACTCGATAAACCTACAACAAGTTGTTATTTGGAATAAATTTGTTATTTGACAATTCCTTGGCACTAGAAATAGTAGCTGGACTAGCTAGCAGACTCGAAGTCTCTATGTATGTTAAGCAAAAACCGTCAATCATTAAAGCAAGACTCCCTTCCCGCCTTAAGACTACAAAACCAACACGGCGCCGTTGTATGTTAACAGGTTGGGCATCAATACATTGTATATCAAATGCAAATTGGAGCATAGGAGGTGAGAAAATATCAACCTCACGCAGTGAGTCAACTTTCAGCCCAATCAACCTGTGTGGTGTATGTGTCAAGTATCCGCTAATATTCTTGCACAGAACATCTCACGAAGGTGGTAAGTTAAAACTACTTTTGTGCAGCAGGAGGCAGAGCATGGAATCATCTCGCCCGCCACTCGCGCAGAAAATTCGAATGGCAGCGGATGAGCTGACTAGGTGAATATTTCCATTTTTAGCCCTTATGCGTTGAGCTAATAGCTCCGGCATTTGTGAAAATATGCTCCCTGTTGGTGTATTAAGCAGAGGCATTTCTGATCTTGGCACTTGACCACAACAGTTACCTGTTTTGGATGAGGCGGCTGTTGAGACTACTTGAGGTGAAAGCGGCGGATCAAGTTTACATTTTGTCACCGTGCTACGAGAAGCTAGGGTGCTTTCATAGTCTCGACTAAGTGAGCGTGAAAACCGTTTATGGATGCACCACACAAAATGCTTTTGCTGCGACTTACTGTATGTGACTACTAAAAGGGGCACACCTTCAGCGACAAAGACCACACGATCTGACGCATTGCATGATATATTTCTGTCGTGGGCTTGGTACGGGGTTTCAACAGCAGAAAAATCCTCGAGTGGATGAGTCATTGAGAATAGGGGAATTCGTGGCGATAAATTGGATGCACAAAGCTGGGATTGCATACACTGAAGAACAAGCCCCCCCTTGCTTACAGGACATGGTAAGATTGGCCAGATGCAGTCGACATTGAACGGTAGTGCTGCTTCTACTTGGCTCCCGTCAGGTGCAAAAAGAATAAGACTGCAGCTATCCAAGAGCATGACAAGCCACGGGCTCGTGTCTCCACTGAATGAAACCCAGGTCACGGTTGCCACCTTCGCGACATCGTCAAATTTCAGACTCCTGTACGTGCACTGTCCAATCAAGGATCTCACCATGACGCGACTTGCTGACACCTGTACCATCTTTTCACTTGTTTCAATGTCGTGTGGCCCGCGGACTTGGCGTGTAATGTAATTCGTAACTCTAGCGTAGGTCGTCGCATGGCGCAGCATCTTGTAGTTCTTTTTTCAACGATCCATCAAATTGATACACTCGATCCAGCCTTCGAGTACCCCACACGCTTGTCAATCATCAAGCTGCGCGCCCCCCAGGTAACACATAGCGAAGTCAAGCTCTCTCACCGCGCGCGGCAAAACCCGACAGTTGAGTTTTTTAGGCTGTTAGGGGTTCCTGCCTCGCAATGGACAGGAGTTCGATCGCCAGACTATAACTCAAGGGAAGTTCAGTGGCTCGTTTGTTTGAGTTTATGCCAGTCATATGGACTCGGACCTGATGCATCGAAAAGAAATTTTTATTGCTGCCATGACGTTCCGAACACCGTGTGGAGAATAGGTACTCTCGAGGCTACTAAACCGTCCTGCGGCATTGGCAGTCCGCTATTTCGACCAGATAGTCGAGTTAGACCACGAGTCCATTTCGTAGTACACAATGGTTTGTAATCTTGCGATCTACTGAAGTGCGCTGGGTGCCAGTGCGACGCGCGTAGAGTGCCGGCGTGGCGAGATCGAGCGCAGGCGTCGACGGCAGGTAGCACCGCTTCAGTGGTTTTGCTGCCTCTGAGTACCATTTTTTTCTGCGCGCGCAGTGCGCCTCGTGCGCGCAATATGAGACGTCGCGTGCCTCGTGTGCTCTCTTCAGATGCCCTCTTTCGTGCCGCCTGGTGCTGCAAAATCGCCTGGTACGGATGTGATCACAAAATTGTCGATTTAGTAGCATAGGGGGTTCTCCGTATGTGCCAATGAGTCACGGTGCCAGTGGCCTACTAGCCTGCCAGTGAAAGGGATGGGCCCTCGATTCGCGGCACGAGTATGCGGCTTTCCCCCTGTCACGGTTGGGGACTGTTCTCCTGGCCACCCCAGCATTAGTAAAAAGAGCTATCATTAAGAGTCCATAACTCTTCCGCTACCACCTGTATCACTGCTGAGTCGTTTTGTCTTTACTAGAACTTGGACAGCTATTAAAAAGTGTGTGCGTAGTGTAGTGTAGTGAAGCCCGGGCTACCTTAGGCAGCGCGAGCCGTGCCAGTGCCGGATACGCCGCTTGTCCGTTTTCAGCTTGTGTAACGGTATAGTAGCTTGCACGTCTTAAGATGGGACGTAGTTCTCTTAACCTTCTCATCCCAGCACGCTTCTTGCTGACCGTTGGTCATCTTGTTTCTGTTTTAACGATGGTTCACACACGAAAAGAAAATCTCTCCTCTGCGGCCTCCGCTGATCCCAAGGATGCCCAAAAAGAGGTAGATTCGTGAGGTAGCCCGGCATCTTATTCTTATTTCTGTAGTTCATCATGGCATACACGATCTGTCTGGTGTGTTTCGCCGTTGATGTGCTAGGAATTCTTATGGGCACATCCCTATTCTTCCCCAAGGCGAACCTCCTTCAAATAATCTGTCACTTTGTGGGCAGCTGTTTCATAACATCTATGATTACCCAATCCTGGCAATATCAATATATCTGGTGCGATCCACAGCAAAAATAATTTCTTCACATTCATGAGAATATCAGGTTCTCTATTGTCACTTGCAACATACCCTGTGCGCTCAGTGAAACTAGCATCCTGATTGGGACTTTCGCATTAAAAGTTGTTGTCTTCTAGCCCCAGTGGCGGAATTAATGCAGTCAGGTCTCTACCCGAGTGACTGATTAGGAGCCTGGTACAACGAGCGAGATAAAGAGTCTGCCCAGGCATCTACGAGCAGGTCCGTCTTCCACTTGCCTCTGTATCTTCCACCTCCCGGCTGGGTAATAGCGAACGAAATGGCCACCGAGCCTGCCAGGTAGCTCCGAGTCAATGAACAGCACGTAGGCTGCCGCTGCGTGTTTGACGCCGATCCTAGGTATATTTACCCCAGGAGCGGCAGCGGCCAAGAGTCTAGGTCAGGAGAGATAGAAAGGGGGCTAGGAGAAGAAAGAACATAAACACACTTGTTGAGCAAGTGCTAAGTAGTCTGTTCCGAGTCTAGTTCAGATGGTTTGTTTTGCCCTTCCGGAATGATCTGCCTTCCTTAATGTTGTTGTTGTTGTGGCAATGTTGCCTATGTCATGGCTGAGCCTGATGTATGATGCCCAACACATATCCAGGGTGGTATGTATTAATTATATAGCAGGATCCCTATGTTCATATCTGTCCACAGACGTGCCAACCATCCTCCACATCGAAGTATGGATGGAATTAAGAATGACATGTGTAGCGCCTTACTGGAGGCTGGAGGGGGGGCGACGCCTGAACCTTCGCGGAACGAATGTGTTGTCAGAGTCGTCGAGCTGCGACGAATGCTCGAATCGACAGCATTTCAAACGATAGTGGAGCCAATAGAACTTCCATTAGTTCTCGATACACATCGAGGCTTTCTGCTAAAGGAAATGGCATGGATGGCTGCAGACTTCAGGGTAGAACGCTAGCCACGGTGTTCTTGTACTTTTCTTTTAGATGCCAGCTAGGACTTTACTTTTTCAGGGAAACGACACAATATAATGCGGAAGAAACGATCAAAGGTACTGGCCAACTCAAACTCAAGCGATGACGTCTAATTCAATTATAGGCCGTTGTGCAACACTTCAGAGGTGCGAGGGGCCGTGCAAAGAAACAAGAACGCGAACACCAGGTAAGTCTCAATTCTTCCAGGCTTAATTTAGTTCGGCTCTCATACACCGTTAGGTGTCAACCAAAAAGTTGGCCCAGCGGGCATCACGCTTGATCAAAAAGTTCTGGATAAAAATTGACCGGGTCATTGCGCACAAGCAACGGTTGGCTTGGCAAGCATCACAACGAGCAGCAATGGATATGCACTTACTTGAACTTATACGCCAAACGGAACAATACACTGGGGATCTTGCGGAACGCATGCACAGTGGAGCCTTAATGTCGCTGGAGACATCCAAATCCAATAGTGCAAGCTGCTTTGATCGGCTAGTGACATCCAAAAAAATAGTACCACCACAGCGCAGCCAGTCTGAACCTATAAATATCTGCACTAGTGAGAAGAGCTCGAGTCTAATAGCACAGTTGGAGGCAGCAGATATGCGTGCGAGAAAGGCAGAGGTCACTCGACCATATTTACTCGATAGTACTGTCATGTTGAGACCTTATCAACAGATCGGTCTTAATTGGCTTGTGTCAATGCATGAGCGACGATTGAACGGCATTCTTGCGGATGAGATGGGGCTTGGCAAAACTCTGCAGACAATAGCCCTTCTGGCACATCTTGCGGCTTGTAAAGGCTTGTGGGGTCCGCACCTTGTCGTTGTTCCGACTTCGTGCCTTGTGAACTGGGAGCTGGAGCTGAAAAAGTTTTGCCCTAGTCTCAAAGTTCTCACCTATTATGGTGCAGCTAAGGCTCGCAAACAACTGCGAGTAGGCTGGTCAAAATCATTATCTGTGCATGTTGTAGTGACGTCATATCAACTTGCTGTTCAGGATGCTTCCATCCTTCGCCGCAAGAAATTCTACTATCTCATCCTTGATGAAGCTCATAACATCAAAAACTTTGACAGTAGACGATGGCGCACACTTCTTTCGTTCCAGGCACAACGGCGATTGCTATTGACAGGCACACCATTACAGAACTCGTTAATGGAGCTTTGGTCTTTGATGCATTTCCTGATGCCTAATCTATTTCGGTCACGACACGAATTTTCTTATTGGTTTGCAAATCCGCTTCAGTGTGCCATTGAAGGGAATTCAAACATATCTGAGGACCTAGTCAAGCAGCTTCATTCAATCATGCGTCCATTTGTCTTGCGTCGTCTTAAGAAAGATGTCGCTAAACAATTGCCACTTAAATTTGAACACGAACTCAAGTGCCAACTTTCGAGGCGTCAGCAGTTACTCTATGAGGAGTTTATGAATCACAGCAAAAGTCGTCGTGTCGCCTCAGGTAAATACGGTATCTGCAGTAGTAGTTTCGTTTCATTAATGAATATCGTAATGCAGCTGCGAAAGGTGTGCAATCATCCTGATCTATGTGAGCCACGCTCTGTATTGGCACCTCTCGTTTTGCCAAGTTTGTCGTTCAGAGTTCCCCTGATGCTGTCTGGACTTACTTGTTTGCCTGGCATCTCATATGGCGTGGACGATGCCAGGTGCACCTCTTGTACGACCACACTGCCTGCATCGGCATCTCTTATACTTAGTCAGAATTATTTAGTGAGCTGCAAACATCCATCGCAGTGCTCGAGCAACTTGCCTATGTCAAGCCACACTTCCACGGGTAAAATCATTGTCAAAGACACTATTGCTGTGATGCTACGCCACACAGCAAGATGCGCACGCACGCTAGATGCCACACTACCTTCTCATATTTCGTCTTGTACACGCCACTTCATCTTACAGGTTTTTGAATCATCTACGCCTCTTGCATTGGCTTGGCAATCTCTCATTCATCCAAATGATAGTAGGCTCCAATCAAATAGGCAAAGCCTAAAAGCATCAGACGCGCTGCGAAGACACCTGGAGCATCAAGCGGCGGTGAACGCTCGATATTGGAATCTTTTCGAATTACTAAAGCGCTTTGCATTTGTAGTACCAGCTGCCCTGGCCAGTGCCCCTTTCTTGTCAGGATCACGCTTTACGTTCAGAGAACAAAACGAAGTTCATGGAGTGTCTACCGAGTTGACTGCAAAAGTTACCGCTGCCTTCTTGCCAATACGCCACATTACGCTCGCACTGCGCGTGTCATTTCCCGATAGAACACTTCTGCAATGGGACTCGGGAAAATTTCATGAGCTCGCACCACTGTTAAGGCGCTTAAAAATTCAGGAACATCGTTGTTTGATTTTCACTCAAATGTCCAAGATGCTTGATGTGCTACAGGGCTTTCTATGCTGGCATGGACATAGCTACCTTCGTCTTGATGGTAGCACTTCACCAGATGAACGGCAGCGATTGATGACTCGTTTTAACTCAGACACCGCTGTGTTCTGCTTTTTGCTCTCAACCCGTTCCGGAGGATTAGGTATTAATCTTACGGGCGCGGATACCGTCATTTTCTATGACAGTGACTGGAATCCAGCCATGGATGCGCAGGCTATGGACCGCGCACATCGAATTGGACAAACTCGCGATGTCCACATCTATCGACTCGTTTGCATCTCGACAATTGAGGAAAATATTCTCCTAAAGGCCCGCCAAAAGCAAAAGCTTGAGCTCATTACCCTCACGGAAGGGAACTTCTGTAGCCAGCAGCTTCACGTGGAAGAAGACCTATTTTCTGATCAGAGTAAAGTACCCGCAACTGAGGAAAACGCCAAGCTCGCAGTTACCATGGCCGAACTTGAAGATGATATAGACGCAAAACATGCACGGGAAGCGGCAGCTGAAGCAGCCGCCGAATCTCGTGAGTTTGATGAGCCTTGTTCCGAAATTGGAGCGGATGACAGGGCTGCTTTTGGAGCGGGCGCAGTGGGACGCGGATCGGAGACTGTGCCATGGCGAGAACAAATCGGGATGGATATTGGCACATTGACGAGGTCTTTAAACGCTATTGAGCGATACGCTATATTCATCCGCGAGGCTCAGAGTTCCACAATTCCGTCAGTGCCTGCGGAAGAATCTGCTTTCGTAGTACCAGCTGAGCGCAGGCTTGTAGCAACGAAGAGAAGAAAAAATGGGGAAGGGGGTGCGGATGCCAAAACAATCGAGGGCCTTCAACAGATAGAGGAACGCCGTGCTTGTTCAGACGGTGAACTATCAGCAACTGATTTGTATTTCATCCCTACAACTATAGCCGGTGCATTGTCTAGTGTCCCTGAAAATTCGAATAGGCGGGAGTTCCTCAAACGCCGCCAACTTGCACTGTCAGCCAAGCGCAAGCGCAAGTGCACGGGCGCTGCGTGGGAAGCTCGCACTGATGCTATAACTGGGAGTCCTTTTTGGTACAATGTAGACACAGCAGAAGCCACTTGGATGAAGCCATTCGTCATTCAGCGTCGCGATGCCCGGCGAGGAAATTAAAATTTGAAGGTGTCTTCTTATTGGAGTGTTACTCAGGATAGAAAAAGCCAATACCACTGTGTTCTCGTCGAGATAGAGAACTATGATGAGTTCTCAGCGGTTCTCGGGTAACCTGACTCATCAGTTGATTTATTCTACACAGGCGACGCCTACCTGCAGGCATGCCAGGGTGGCTATGGTCATTGGCCCCGTGAAATTTCATTCCTCTTTTTCGTAATGTGTGAGCCAATTCCCACACGCTTGATTTGCGCACTCGTGTGCCGAAATTGGGCCCGCGCCTGCCGCGAGGATAATCTTCTTGTTCGGGTGTTACCCGCCGACAGCCCAACCCCAACCCAGACTCATAGAGATCAACAACCGATGCTCTTAGCGCATCACTGTAAATCTTCACGACCACCATGTAAACGCCACATCTCACTAAGTTGCGCATTAAAGTCGGTATTGCCGGGAGAAACTCTCATTCTTGGACCCGGTCGTTACTGTGAGAGTTCAAGCCTCCTTGTTGACAGCAAAATCCGCGTTGTTGGAGATTTAAACATGCCAGAGCGGGTTCTCATTGATCTCAACAACGCACTGGAGTGGCGCGGTCGCTCCGGTGCCCTTATTGGCATCACACTTCACCGCCTGCAGTCACGGGGCATCACAAACTCAGCACTCGTTGTTAAAGGTGGTCATCTTGTTTGTCATCGTGTGGTGGTGGACAGTTCTGGGGCACCTGGTGCTGCTATATCTCTTCACCAAGGTTTGTCTCCCGGCGCTTGCCCATTTGTGTGTTGTAACCGAGAATACTATAATAAGAGCA